>Ga0206123_10000253_pt1 | contig 52412 bp, 40 predicted proteins | sample Helgoland_Spring_2_FD_160086 | JGI IMG/M metagenome (GOLD analysis project Ga0206123, IMG submission 160086) | Pelagic subsurface seawater microbial communities from Kabeltonne, Helgoland, North Sea - Helgoland_Spring_Bloom_20160316_1 | ecosystem: Environmental > Aquatic > Marine > Epipelagic ...
CAAGCCAAGCTTGCTTGAGTGAAGAGTCGAAACAAAAAAGACCAGCCATGCACAGCATGGAAGGGATTTGAATGAATGCAACCCCACAAGGTCCGCCACACATGCAACGCATGGGTGGCAATCCTTCACTAGATGGTTACCCTAAAATCTTTTTAGAGCGAATCCTCTTCATCCAAAGGAACCTCTAAAACCTGATCGCCAGAGACCTGATCATACATATCATAATAAACTAGCATGACGATCGGAATAATTGCGAGAAGTCCTATAAATAGAGTTAAAACCGTGAAAATTACCGTTAGAATACCCACTAGAAAAAACGTAAAAAAGATTCTAAGGAAGTTAGGCATGCTCACATTAAAACTCCAGGTAATGCTTTCAAATAAATCACTACCGTCAATAGACGCCTTATACGTTGAGAATATAAGTCCAATACTAAAGACCAACTGAATCAAACCTACCGCAATAATAGTCCCACTGCTTTCACGTAGGTCGACACCCATGTCTTGAATCATCATGAGGATTTCATCCGGATCTTGAATCTGCCCTGAAGCCATATTAAAGAATTCATCCGGGAACATGATGACCGAAATCAAGCCGACTAAACTAGTTACTACACTGACTTGAAGCAGCGGTTTTTGGTTTACACGAAAGGCATCGAAAAAAGTGCCAAATTCTACGGCTTCACCTAATTGGTCCTTACGCGCTACATGTGCATAACCTAATGTAAGGAAGCTCGCAGCTACTCCGGAGATGATAGAAGATATAGCTAACGAAACCTTCGCACCCCCAAGGAATCCAAACATTGCCCCCACACCGTTACCCACTGAAGAGATTAGCGTTAAGATGACAAAATAGACAACGGTAAAGGCAACGTAAAGAGCTGCTTGATTTTTAAAACGTACCCATCCTGCTTGGATGGCTTGCACTGGGCTAATTTTATTCATGGTATTGCGGTTTCTATGCTTATTTTGTGGAAAAATACAACACACGGTGAAAGTATACCGCTCCTTAGCCGAATTTAATACGTTAGAATGCGCTGTCGCTACTACTGGGACTTTTGACGGAGTTCATTTAGGACATCAAAAAATAGTAAATCAATTGGTTCAAACCGCGCACAAAGTCGGTGGAGAGAGCGTTTTACTCACTTTTGATCCCCATCCGCGAGTGATTTTACAGCCGGATGTCGAGCTCAAATTACTCTCGAGCATTGAAGAAAAAATTGAACTTCTTGAAAAAACCGGATTGGATCATCTCATCATACATCCTTTTAGTAAAGAGTTTTCGCGTACGCCTTCATTAGAGTTTGTTCGAGAAATTCTCGTGAATACCATTGGCGTGAAGCACCTGGTGATCGGTTACGATCATCATTTCGGAAGAAACAGAGAGGGTAGTTTCGAGCATCTCAAAGAATTTGGACCCATTTACGGGTTCGAGGTCCAAGAAATTTCAGCACTTGATGTAGAAAGTGTAAATGTGAGCAGTACCAAAATACGTCAAGCCTTACATCGCGGTGATGTGGGCTTAGCTGCTGAATATTTGGGCCATCCCTTCACCTTGAGCGGTACCGTGATACAAGGCGATCAGATAGGGCGTACCATTGGCTTTCCTACCGCCAATATAGGTCTCGATTTTGCGAGAAAGCTCGTGCCCTCTGACGGAGTCTATCTAGGCTTTCTTCATATCGATGGGCAAACCTTTAAAGCCATGGCCAACATCGGTCGCCGCCCAACTGTTGGTGCGACGCAACGCTCTGTCGAAGTACATATTCTCAACTTTGACGGGGATTTATACGGCAAACGCATCTGTTTTGAGGTCTCGAAAAAGCATAGGGAAGTCTATCATTTCAATACCCTAGAAGATTTAAAACGCCAATTAGCAAAAGATCGGGATGCAGCGCAAACGGAATTGGCATAAAATTTGGCATCTTTACACTACTTAAAAAGCATATCATGAAAAAAATTGCATTATACATCGTAGCTGCTGCTTCATTAGCCGCTTGTACGAAATGGGAAAACAAGAGCACCGAATTTAAGGTGACAGGCGTCTGGACTGGTATCGAAACACAGATCAACATTGCTGCATTGCCATTCATAGATTCGTCAGACGTTCAAAACACCTCTTTCATGGAAGCAAATTTCATGGAAGACGGAGGTCTAACCATTGATTCAGCGGGTACCCGTATGGATTCATTGGGTTGGGCGATCAAAAACGATACAATTCTTGTACTTAAAGGACTCGATCTTGGGATTGAAATCCCAGGTAGTGGAGGTGTTGGCGCCTCCGATGTAAACTTTGTGATCAGAACACTGGAACAAGACGCTTTTACATTTAGAACAGACACTAACCTAACGGTAACCATTCCTGGCATACCTATTCCATTATCGATAGATGTCGCTCAAATCCAACGTTGGGGGAAATAATCCTTAGGTACAGATATAAAGAAACCCGCCTCGTGCGGGTTTTTTTATACCAATTTGCGCCAAAGCGCATCACCGAGTTGTTCCACTTTTTTACGGTCTAGCGACCAGTAATCACCGAAGCCGAGCTTCGATTCGACAGTATCTTCACGCGCAGGAATCTTTGAGCGCGCGGTGCAATGGTAGGAACGAACGCCCGCTGACCATAAATCGTCTACAGCCGCAGCGCTAACCCCAGAGCCAGCTTGAATCTGAATCCTACCTGCTGCTTGCTCACACAAATGTTTCATAGCAGGTAAGCCATCACTTACCGTGGGAGCAAAACCACTGGTCAATATACGTTCAACACCTAACTCGACGAGCAGCTCCATCGCTGCTTGTGGTCGCGCGCAGGCATCAAAAGCACGATGAAACGTCATCCCCAATCCATAGTCCTGTGCAAACTGCGCAACCAATTCCACAAATTCCGTGTCCACATTTCTTCCGCCATCTAAGGCGCCAAAGGCAATTCCCGTGGCCCCACAATCGCTCAAGATTTTAAGTTCTTCAAGCATCATGTGTTTTTCTAATCTATTGTAGATAAAATCTCCAGCGCGCGGACGCAACATGACATACACTGGAAGGTCACTGACATCTACAGTCATTTCAATTTGAGCAGCGGAAGGAGTTAATCCGCCTTCATTGAGATTACTGCACAGTTCTATTCTGTGAACACCCAAATCGATGAGCTGAGAGGCATGCCCAGGTTCCTCAATTGCGATTTCTATTTCAAATTGGTCGGCCATAAATCTGTATTTCATCCAAAAAGTGCCAAACAGGTTGACCCGCTGCAGGATGGTTATCTGGTAATCTCTCAGTATTAGGAATTTTGAAATCGACCTCTTTGGTCGGTGTAAATCCACCTTCAGGTGCAAGCACCATGGTTTCAATAAAGGTCCCCTCTTCTGAGGTTGAACTGGTTCTTCGCCACTCATAGCGTTCAATCACATCGCTTTCGACATAGATGTCAGTGAAGACCAATTCTGGAATAAGTATCCAACTCAACCTGCTTTGGAGAAAGTTAATCTTAATGGAATCTATTTGATAGGGTATATTAAAATCAAAATGGCCACTGAAATAATCGGGGCCAAAATATCCTACCCAATTTCCATCTCTATAATTTTCCGATCCCAACACCCCGTTGGCCAATGGGATATCTTTATTGCCGGTATAAGGCTTGGTTGGAGGACTGGTCAAACAACTGTGCGTCACTAATCCCTCGTGCACGGCGAATCCGTAGTTCAGCGCTTTACCCATGGCATGCCCATCGCGAGCCGGTTGCACCTTCATTTGATGTGTACCGCGTGCCGTAAAGGTGGTCAAACTCCCCATGGTCATTCCCGTCGGCGCCTCAACAGCGAGTTCAAGATTTGCAAAAGCCGGCTCTGTTGTAACCGCAACTTTGAGATCCTCTTTAAAGGAATCGTTTTTAGTGGCCAATTTCACGGGTACCTGCTCCACATCATAGCTATAGCCTAATGTATCAAGCATAGGGTAATGATTTTGAAGTCGCTCCCAAAATGCATCGTATTCACGATCAGCAGGGTGTGACCATAAAACCTCAGCCATGGCGATTCCGCGAGGTAGGAATCGGCGATCTAAAGTTTCTATATCTGGAATACGTTCCGACCATAAATTACATTCGCCGCCCAAAATATGTCCTGCCAAAAGCGGGTCTAAATCATTTGGAATAGGACTGTAACTATACACTTTCGGCACATCAATACTACTCACCGGATAATCAAAATAGGCGTGTGAAGTCGGACTCATAATGGCATCGTGACCTTGCTCTACAGCCTCAATTCCTCCTTCAAAACCGCGCCAGCTCTGTACCGTAGCATTGGGACTTAGTCCGCCTTCAAGAATTTCATCCCATCCGATGATTTGCTTGCCCTTAGTGGCTACATAATTTTCAATTCGCGTATTGAACCAGCCTTGCAAAGCCTCTTCGTCATGAAGGCCTTCTGCCTTCATGCGCTGTTGACATTTTGGGCAATGCTCCCAGCGGTATTTTGGGGCTTCATCGCCGCCAATGTGAATGTATTTTGAAGGGAAGATGTCAAAAACATAGTCCAGCACATCCTCCATAAAAGTAAACGTCTGCTCATTCCCTGCGCAGTAGATTTCTTTAAATACGCCCCATTCCGTAGCTACTTCTACCGGCTGACCTGTACAACCCAGTTCCGGATAAGCTGCCAAGGCCGCTTGACTGTGCCCCGGCATTTCAATTTCAGGAATGACTTCAATGCCATAACCTGCCGCATAGCTTACCACTTCTTCTAGATCCTCTCGATTGTACGACCCGCCATAAGTGCTGTCCCCATACATTCGAAAAGCCGCAACCTCTGCTAATTTCGGGTACTGATCCATTGCAATACGCCAACCCTGGTCTTCAGTCAAGTGCCAATGCAATACGTTGAATTTATACAGCGCCATAATATCGAGGTGCCGTTTAACCTCATCAACAGTGAAAAAATGTCGACATACATCTAATAACACACCGCGGTGACTAAAAACTGGTTCGTCGGTAATCTCACCCCAAGGAAGTGCAACCTCAGAGCCCATCAAGCCCAATTGACCCAATGTACTTTGTGCACGGTGATCTCCTTCTAAACCATGATAGACTTTGATACCATCCTCGTCTGAAACAATACGGTAGGCTTCTTTAGATAGATTTGAATCCAATTCGAACGCTACAACGTCCAACGTATTCCACTCTGTGCTATCAAATTCGTAGGATTGAACAGGCGGTATCAACGATTCTACAGGTGCCCAGTCACGACAATCTTGAACACCACTCAAGGAGTTCGTTTTAGAAGTGAGTAAAGCCGCAATTAATATGATAATTCCAGTAACGATAGAAATACGCCACCATCTGCGCTGCGCATCTCTCTTTTTTACTCCCATGTTCTCATGTATTTCGCATCGACCATCTCATTGCGGTCTTTGGTGCGCAAGGCATAATTAAATCCATTGTAAACACTATATCCGCCGTATTCCCCTTGCATATTCATCGCCAGGAATCCCACCTGCATTCCGTTTACACCTGGATGTTTTTTTAAAATTCGCTGGACAATATCGTAGCACGCTTCCTCAGGCGAGGCGCCGCGACGCATAGATTCAACTACGGACGCACAGCCCGCTGTTCTGATCATGGCTTCACCCACACCTGTTGCAGTAGCTCCTCCGACATCACCATCAATGAAAAGTCCAGCGCCAATAATGGGACTGTCTCCTACTCGACCTCTGATTTTATAGGCCATTCCGGAGGTGGTACATGCCCCTGCCATACGTCCACTGGCATCCAAGGCCAACATGCCGATAGTATCGTGATTTTCAACGTTTACGCCGGTTTTATACTCCGATTTAATGAGCCACTCTTCATAGTCTTTTTGCACCGGTGGAACGGGCACGTCGAATGTTGCTTTGGAGAATCCGTTCTCAAGCGCCCATTTCTGTGCACCCTCACCAACAAGCATGACGTGGGGTGTTTTTTCCATGACCGCTCGAGCCACATCAATGGGGTGAATGATATCTTCTAAAAAGGCTACAGAACCACATCGACTGTCGTGATCCATAATACACGCATCTAGAGTGACGTGGCCGTCGCGATCGGGCCGACCACCCAGACCTACACTTCTGTTATTCAAATCATTTTCAGTAACCGCAACGCCTTTTTGAACCGCATCTAGTGCATCCCCTCCGGATTCTATGATTGACCACGCGCCTTGATTTGCTTCCATACCGTGAATCCATGTACTAATCACTAACGGATTATCCTTAATGGAGGGAGCAAGTATTAAAGGTTGCGCGGCTGATTTCAAAGGGTTTATAGCAAGGCCCGCGCCTGCCAAGCTGAGATTTTTTAAAAATCTTCGTCTAAACATGCTTCTGTGTTTCTTTAAACTTACGCATTATTCCTAATTTGTAGACATGCGAAATTGGACCCAATTACTTGCCTTATTCATCGGGCTACAACTTTCCGCTCAAGATGCGGAATGGACATCGATTAAAGACATCAATCCATTTATCGGAACCGGCGGCCATGGCCACACACACCCCAGTGCGCAGGCACCTTTTGGGATGATCCAATTAGGCCCGAATACCCGTTACGAAGGGTGGGACGGCTGTGGAGGCTATCATTATACAGACAGTGCGATGTATGGATTTTCGTGTACTCACCTCAGCGGCACGGGAGTAAGCGATTATGGCGATTTGTTGATGCTGCCTTATTCCTCACCGACTAAAGAAGGGGATCATATCAAATTCTTCAAAGAAGACGAACATGCTCAGGCCGGTTATTACGCCTGTATTCTTGACGACGGGACGCGTATTGAAGCTACTGCAGGTGATCGTACGGGAATCTTAAGAATCCGATTTGGTGAAGGTGGCGAACCTGGGATTATGATAGATCTGAATTTTCGAGACCGAGTCCTCAAAAAATCGTTCGAAGCCACAGGGATTGGAGAATGGCAAGGAAGTCGGATTTCGGAAGGATGGGCGAGGGAACAGCATTTCTACTTTGGACTCGAAATCACAGCACGGCCTGATACCGCCATAGAGGTCAGCGACGGAGTTTATTGGATTCCTATGCCAGAGGGAACTCGGGAAACCACGGTTCGCATGGGAATGAGCGGAACCTCTGAGCAAGGTGCGTGGAGAAATTTTGTTGCAGAATTGACCAACAAAAACTTTGAAGAGGTATTTGACGAAACACAAGGGAAATGGGCTAAGGAATTGGCCAAGAGCACCGTTAAAAGCTCCTCAGCTGATGACCGCGCTATTTTTGCTACAGCCCTTTATCACGCCTATTCTGTGCCCAATTTATGGAGCGATGTAGATGGCGCTTATCGCGGTGCAGACGGTAAAATTTACACCGATACCGAGCATGCACATTACACGGTCTATTCGCTTTGGGACACCTATAGAACAGCACATCCCTTATACACCATTACCCAACCCGAGCGCACACAGGAGTTTGTGTACGGGATGCTCGATATGTACAAGCAGCGCGGGCGATTGCCCATATGGGAATTGGCCGGTAATGAAACCGATTGTATGATCGGCTACCACAGCGTTAGTGTACTCGCCGATGCCATTGCAAAAGGCTACCATACCGATACTGCCCTGACCCTCGAGGCCATGCGCGCCACAGCTGAGATGGATGTCTTCGGACTGGGCGCTTATCAGGAATCTGGGTTTTTGAGTATTGAGGACGAAAGCGAATCGGTCTCAAAAACATTGGAATATGCTTATGACGATGCGTGTATTGCATGGACGGCCGAGCGCCTAGGGAACCTCGGAATGATGAGCAGCTATAAGCAACGTGCTTCCGCTTACCGCTCGCTCATTGATCCTGAAAGCGGCTTTGTGCGTCCGCGGACCAATGGGGATTTCTTATCGCCCTACGCACCGCAGGAGGTAAACAACCATTTTACCGAGGCCAACGCCTACCAATACAGTTTTTCCCCAGTGCATGATATAGAGGGTTGGATGGAAGTATTGACCAATTTTAGAGCGGCCCGCGAAGAATGGAATTCACTGCCGCGCAAAAAGCAAGCGATGGTCGTTAAAAGCAGGCACGATGTGCTTGAGGATTTGCTTGACGAGCTATTCACCGCACCGAGCGAAACTACGGGCAGGGAGCAGGCCGACATTACAGGGCTGGTCGGTCAATATGCACACGGGAATGAACCTTCACACCACATCGCCTACCTCTACAATGCCACCAATAACCCCGGCAAAACCAGCTATTGGGTCGCTAAAATTCTGAACTCGCAATATCAAAATGCCCCAGACGGATTGAGCGGTAATGAAGATTGTGGACAAATGAGTGCTTGGTATGTGATGGCCTCCATGGGACTCTATCCATTGGTACCCGGAAAGCCGCATTACCAGCTGAGCACCCCAAAATGGGACGCCATTCAGCTGGAATTGGCCGGTGGAAAATCATTGAAAATATCAACCAAAGGAAGCGGTTCATACATAACAAGCTATACTCTCGCAGGAGAGCTCATACCTGACCAACAGAAACGCTATGTCACCCATGACCAGCTAATAGAAGGCGGTACATGGAAAGTGGAACGTGGCACAGTCGAAGGGCTATGGAAAACTACGCAACGCTATACTACAAGTCTGAACAACCCTACACCTCCGGCACCTATCATTCGTGTAAACAGAACCTTCTCTGGGAATACACCGGTGGAAATTATACCCACGAACAGCTATGGATTGTGGCGCTATGACCGCTATGAAAACGTGAAATGGAAAAAGGACCGCAAGGGCCGAGAACGCATAGGCACGGCCTATGACAATGGTTTTGTTACGGCAATCACCCCACATTTTGGGTACGGCAATCACATCGCAAAGGCTTTGTTCACTAAAAGAGATGACAACTACACTGCGGAGTGGATTCAAGGAACCCCGACGGCTCAATACACTGCGGGTGGTGCAGGAGCAGCTGTAGATGGTATTGAGGGTGATACAGATTGGCGCAAAGGCCACTGGATCGGCATTCAAGGAGAAGATGCCATTTTAGAGATTTCCCTAAAAGAACCTAAATCGGCAGACTCTATTTCAGTGGGGGTATTAAAAGACATTCGAGCTTGGATTGCCCTTCCTAATAGTGTGATCGTGAAAGTACTTTTTCAAGGTGGTGAAAATTGGACAACACTTGGTACAAAGAATTTCGAATATCGAGCACTTTTTGCAGAAGAACCTATACGACTTTCATTGCCCTTCAAAACCGGCAGCGAAACTCCTATTTCAAAAATTAGAGTCTACTATGAAAACGCAGGTGAATTAATGCCCTGGCATCCTGGAGCAGGTTACCCCAGTTACTTTTTCACCGATGAGATCAGATTGATTGACTAATATTTTAAATCGACCGGAATCTCACACACCGGAATCGGCAACATTTTATGCTTATTCGCAGTATTGAATCGGTTATAAATGGTCATTACTTCGGCTTCTCGGCCTGAGAAATCTTTTGGAGATTTTCCGGCCTCTTGCTGCTCCATCGCCCATTCAAGTTCAGGATACGATGCGCCGAGCTGGTCTTCGTCCGTTCTATCATCGCCCCACAAACCGTCTGTAGGTTGCGCGGTAAGTATGCTTTCAATAATTCCTAAATGACGTGCCAGTGCAAAAACTTCAGTTTTGTACAGATCAGCAATTGGGCTAAGGTCAACCCCGCCATCACCGTATTTCGTATAGAATCCCACTCCGAAATCTTCGACTTTGTTTCCCGTACCGGCAACTAAAAGTCCATTCGCCTGACCGTGGTAGTAAAGTGTGGACATGCGCAAGCGCGCACGGGAGTTGGCAAGGGAAAGTTCGTGGTCCGCGCCTCCCGGTTGCATAGCAGCAACAAAGTGGTCGTATACGGGGGTAAGGTCTACTTGAGTGTGCCTAGTGTTAGAAAAATTAGAAGCAAGCCAATTTTGATGCTCCTGACCGCGCGAGGCTTGGTCGGGATGCTGATGGATGGGCATTTCTAGAGTGAGTACTTCAAGTCCTGTTCGGGCACAAAGTGTGGAGGTGAGCGCCGAATCTATTCCACCGCTGACACCCACAACAAAACCTCTGACACCTGCGTTCTCAGCGTAGTTTTTTAACCAATTTATAATATGATCTGCTGTTTCCTGTAATTTCATCGCTTTCCCCTTAATTTTGGACCCATGAAAGGCACCTACCAAATATACCTCTTCGCGCTAACCTTAGTTGTCGCTATCGGCTTCTTTATTCAACGGAGTTTTAACGGTTCGGGTTCATTGTATCCCATAGAAAATGTTGAACATCACCCTTGGGATGTACGTAGTTTTGATGAAGTGCTTTTTGGAGGTGATTCGCTCATCATGACAGAATTGACCACGCACTTTCATCCCTTTTTTGAATCCAACCCGCTTCCTAATTTTTGGGAACAAGAGCGCAATAACCCAATCCTACGGGATCATTTTACAAACGTCCAAAGTCTTATGGATAGGGGCGCAATCGCCAATGATCTGAACGCAATAAGTGTACGTGCAAATCGTCATTTAGGACTGCCGCTACCGAACCAACTGTTCTTTTACATCAGCGGGATCGATCTAGAATCGCCCTGTATCTATTTTCCAGGAACGACTGAAGACGATACAAAGTATGCATTTGTAGGTTTAGATAATTTCTTAGGCGCTGGCTACCCCGGATACGACGGAATTCCAGCTTACCAAAGCGTATTATTACGTCAAAGCCAATTACCCATTAACTATGCCCATGCGTTATTAGCAACCCTCTCCTTAGAAAACTTCAACGACCCTACCTTAGTTGGCCAAATGGTCTATCATGGAAAAATTGCACTGGCCACGGAAGCACTTACTGGATACTCTATAGAATCCAGTGAAGTTTTAGGGTACGGACCAGAGCAATGGAACTTTTTAGAAGCCAATGAATCGAATATTTGGGAAGTAATGGTGCGTGAAAAGCTACTATTTTCTACGGATATGATGGTGCGGCAACGGCTGTCAGAACCGGCGCCGTTTTCTAAACTTGGAACCGCAATGGACGGGGATATACCGGGAAGAGTTGCTCGATATATTGGGTATAAATTGGTCAAGAGTTATGCGGAGAATCACCGCGAACTGAGTTTAAAAGAAATCATTAAAATTCGCGACGCTCAGAAATTTTTGCGCGACGCACAATACAAACCGTAATGGCTGTACAGAAAGAAAGTGAAATCAGAATCACCGTCGGATTAGATGAAAATAAAATCCCTGAAACTATTACATGGGATGCCACAGACGGCGGCGTATCGAATGAGCAGGCAAAAGCCCTGATGATGGGTGTCTGGGACGATAAAAATTCCGAATGTCTCCGTATTGATTTATGGACAAAGGACATGCTTATGGACGATATGAAACGCATGTACCACCAGACCTTTATTTCAATGGCAGACGGATATGAGCGTGCCACAGAGGATACAGCGTTAGCAGCAGGTATGCGTGACTTCGCACGTTACTTTGGTGAAAAATCAGGTTTGATTTCGCCGGAGAAATAAGACGTCTTAAAGTTTGCGGTACATCTCCGCGGTAATGCTATTATTTACCTCATCAATGTAGCGCAAGACCTCCTCACGACCGGATCTACCTTCAGCCGAAGTCATGAATACTGGTGGCAAGGCTTCCCATTGCAATAAAAGTTTTTTCTTGTACTGGGCGACCTGCTTCATTAAGGATGATGAGCCTAGCTTATCAATTTTCGTGAAGACAATCGAAAAGGGTATTCCCTCCATACCACACCACTCCATAAATTCTAGATCTATTTTCTGTGGATCGTGACGACAATCGATCAAGACGAAGGTGTTGATTAAGTTGTCGCGCTTCTTAATGTAGTTTGTTATCATTTCCTGGAAAATGGCGCGGTTCTTCTTTGAAGTTTTCGCGTAACCATAACCCGGTAAATCAACGAGGTACCAATTTTCATTCACTTCAAAGTGATTGATTAATTGGGTTTTTCCTGGACGACCAGAAGTCTTTGCTAGATCCTTCCGTTGCATCAACATGTTGATCAACGAGCTCTTCCCAACATTCGACCTCCCGATGAAGGCGAACTCGTTTTTGTTTGGTGCAGGGCACTCTTTGAGTTCTGTGGATGATTTTATGAATTCGGCACTGTTAATCTTCATAGTTCCTAGGATTGGCGCAAAGTTAGGCCAATTTGTTGAGGTACCTCAAAAATCGCTATTCACAATCTTATTCACACTCTGTTTTCACTTCTTCCCACTTCCTCCCACCGCTCTATACAAGGGCTATATGCGAGTTTTAAATTTTTACCGCCAAAAGTTATTCACAATGTGTATGTTTGTGGGAAATCGTGGGACAAGAATTCTACTTTTGTAAGAGAGCAGTCAAAAACACATGTTAAACCTCATTGGAGTACACGAATGCAAGATGGATGCGAAGGGTCGCATCAGTCTCCCGGCAGCGCTGAAGAAGCAGCTGGCGCCGGAGATGCATGATGCATTTGTACTTAAAAGGAGTGTATTTAACAGTTGTTTGGAGTTGTATCCTATGCAGGAGTGGAATGCGGTCATGAACAAGGTCAATACCTTGAACCGTTTTGTCAAGAAACACAATGATTTTATTCGACTTTTTACGGCAGGCGTAAAGCTTGTAGAATTGGACGGTGCGTCTAGGGTGGGAATCAGTCCCGACCTAAAGGCATTTGCCAACCTTAGTAGTCAAATCGTACTGAGCGCCCACAGCGGCATCATCGAGATTTGGGATAAGGACGCGTACGAAAACGCCGTAAATGTAGATAGTGATGACTTTGGATTGCTCGCTGAAGAAGTAATGGGCGGAAAAAATCCAAGTCAGAATGAGCTATCATGATCCAGTTCTCTTAACGGAATGCCTTGAAGGTTTAAGCATCGATCCCACCGGATCGTATGTGGACGTGACCTTTGGCGGTGGGGGTCATAGTAAAGCCATTTTAGACCAATTAACGACCGGTACTCTATTTGCCTTCGACCAGGATCCCGATGCTAAAAACAACCTTCCCGACCACCCAAATCTGGTCTTTATCGCAGCGAATTTCCGCTACATAAAGAACCACCTCCGCCTACACGGGGCTAAAAAAGTAGACGGTATCCTTGCAGATCTCGGGGTCAGCTCACACCAATTCGATGAAGGATCTCGTGGATTTTCGATTCGCTTCGACGGTCCGTTAGATATGCGGATGAATCCTGCAATTGGCATTTCAGTAGAAGAGGTTTTAGCCACTTACGAAGAACAAGCACTCTACGATTTATTCAGAAAACATACGGACTTAAAAAGCCTTAAGCCGCTCGTTCACGGGTTACTACTCGCGCGTGTTCAATCGCCACTAAAAACAACGGCTGAATTACGTGAATTATGTGAACCGCTTGCACCTCGTGGTGGATGGCACAAATACATAGCTCAGGTTTTTCAAGGCTTGCGCATGGAGGTCAATAAAGAGCTTGAAGTATTAGAAGACCTGTTAAACGGCTGTATAGATGTATTAACGCCCGGAGGAAGGCTTGTCATGATGAGTTACCACAGCCTTGAAGACCGAATGGTCAAAAACTTTATCAAAGAGGGTAAGGCTGCAGGACAAACGGAATCAGACTTTTTTGGTGTGAAACGCCTCCCGTTTAAAGCCATCACTAGAAAACCCGTAGTGGCAACCGCAGAAGAAAACGCTAAAAATCCAAGAGCTACGAGCGCAAAACTGCGTATCGCAGAGCGCTCAGAGCACGAATGGAACCGCGATGAGTAAGTGGAACAGCATATCGTCAAAAATTGGGGCAACGCTGCGAATTAGCGATGAAGGCATTTTGCGCGCCCTTCCTTTTGCCGCATGGTTAAGTTTTTTGGCATTGATTTCTATTTATACCAGCCACAGCGCCGATCGTAAGGTGCATGAGATTGAAAAATTAAGCGAGGCCCGTCAGGAATTAGAAGCTGAATACACGGAAACGAAAGAAAAATTGACTGACCTCTCGCTGGAAAGCAAAGTATTGCGCAAGGCAAAAGAGCTAGGGCTTACCGCACCGTCGGAGCGCCCAGATAAAATAGTTGTGGAAGAATGAGTATAGAAATTGGGCAAATAAAGAAAAGGATCACATGGATCAGCGCAGTAGTATATGCGTTCTTCCTGATCATCCTCGCCCGATTATTCTATGTCGCTCTAGTAATGGGACCCGAACTTCGCGCACAGAGTCAAGAGCGGGTTATCGAACGCAGACCTATTGAAGCAAAAAGAGGGGATATCTACAGCGCCGACGGCAAAACGCTCGCTACCACCAAACCCGTATATAACATCCATTTTGACGCCCTAACCGTAGACCCGACTGTCTTTAATGGAGAGGTAGCGGAGCTTAGCGAAAAATTAGCCATCCTTAATCCTAAGCGGAACGCAGCACAATGGGAACGCTATCTCCGCAGCGAGCGGGATAAAAAACACCGCTATATTCCGTTGGCGGCAGATTTGAATTACAGCCAATTGCAACGGATCAAAACGTACCCAATTCTCTCTCGCGGTACGTTTCAAGGCGGCCTGATTATTCAAGAAAAGCTCGAGCGCATTCAAATGGCCACGGATGTTCGATCGAGAACTATAGGTCGCGATAAAGATGGTGCACAAGCAGGTCTTGAGGGTTACTACAGTAACTACCTACAAGGCAAACCAGGGAATCGATTGATGCAAAGAATCACCGGTAACGACTGGAAGCCGCTTGATGACCCGCAAGCCATAGAGCCTGTGGACGGATTCGATCTATTTACCACCATTGATACGCGTATTCAGGATGTTGCGCAACAGAGTCTTCTAACCCAATTAAAAAAATACGATGCGGATCATGGGACAGCGGTGGTCATGGAAGTCGCAACAGGGCGCATCGTAGCAATGGCAAACCTCGGGCGCAATGCAGACAGTGTTTACAGTGAGCTACGCAACTACGCAGTCTGGGAACGCACGGAACCCGGCTCAACCATTAAACTGCTCAGCGCTATGGCACTACTCGAAACCGGGGTGGCCGATACTAGCGATAAAGTCAATACCGAAAATGGGGTGATTACCATTTACGGCGAGAAGGTTAGGGACTCGCGTAAGGGCGGTTACGGCACTATTTCATTGCGCAAGGCTTTTGAGGTCAGCTCGAATACTGGGATTGTGAAACTGGTTCAACAACATTTTGAAAAGAACCCTGAAGACTATGTCGATTTTCTTTACACCCGTGGATTTCACGAAACTACTGGCATTACCATTAAAGGTGAAAGCGCGCCAAACATCCCCAAACCTAAAGACGATCGATGGTCTAAAATTTCGCTTCCTTGGATGGCATACGGTTACGGTGTAGAATTCACTCCACTTCAACTGTTGACAATCTATAATGCTGTTGCAAACAACGGCACCATGGTTAAGCCTCAGATCGTGGAACGCATCATGGATCACGGTCGCATCGTTGAGGACTTTGAAACTGCTATTCTTAACCCTGCCATTTGCTCGCAAGACGTGGTTAAAAAGCTTCAAGCTTTGCTGAAAGGCGCAGTGGAGTTGGGAACTGCGAAAAATATTTACGACGAACGTATACCCGTTGCTGGCAAAACCGGAACCTGTCAGTTGAACTACTGGCGCGGAGGAAAAGACTACCAAAGCTCATTTGCAGGCTATTTTCCAGCGAATGATCCAAAATACAGCTGTATTGTAGTCATCAACAAGCCCGACTACTATAAGGGCTACTATGGGAACATCGTCGCAGGCCCAGTATTTAAGGCTATCGCTGATGAGGTGTACAGCCAATTGCCTGAAACCCCTAGCACTTTAAACAGTAAAGAACTCATAGCCGCTCGTACTATCACTGTAGGAGAAGAACGCTTCGAACAAGCATTTCAAAAGAACTTCCTACCCAGCTTTAATGGACTGGATGCGCGCACAGCTGCACGAATTTTAGAAGGTCAAGGCCTTACCGTTACGCTTGTAGGTACAGGCCGCGTAGTACGACAAGAACCTGCTCTAGGCACCCCACTCCACAAATGTTCCACCGTAAAACTAGTACTGCGATGAAACTACTTAAAGACCTGCTTTACGGCGTTCGCATTCAAGAAATTATAGGGAACACCCAAATCGCCATAGAAAGCATTTGCTATGACAGTAGAAAGTCTAGTAAAAATGCCTTGTTTGTGGCAATATCTGGAACACAAGTAGATGGTCATGATTTTATAGAAACCGCCATAGACCTTGGGGCTATTGCAGTATTGTGTGAAAAGATACCGGCAAAAACACGAGAAGGCATTCATTACATACAGACCAAAGACAGTGCCTATGCATTAAGTGCTGTTGCTTCGAATTGGTTTGGTAATCCAAGTGAGGAAATGAAAGTTATAGGCGTTACCGGTACCAACGGTAAAACCACGGTCGCTACCCTTCTTTTTGATCTGTTCAGCGCACTTGAAGGTGAGCTTTGTGGACTATTAAGCACCATTTCAGTACGTATCGGAAGAACGACCTTACCAGCGACGCATACCACACCTGATGCATTGGCTGTTCAAGAGCACATGCGCGCAATGGTCGATGCAGGGGTAAAATACTGCTTTATGGAAGTCAGCTCACATGCGCTCGTGCAGCACAGGACTTCCCACATTGATTTCGACGTAGCCGTATTCACGAATATCACGCGCGACCATTTGGACTACCACGGGGACATGAACGGCTATATAGCGGCGAAGAAACTGCTTTTTGACGGACTGAAATCGGACGCTATTGCTCTTTACAACGAGGATACGAAACACGGACCAACGATGATTAGCGCGACGAAAGCTAAGGTGAAGAGCTATGCTTTGAAATTCCCTGCAGATTATAAAGTCAAAATCTTAGAACGTCGGTTTGACGGAATGCTCTTGACCCTGAACGACCAGGAATGTTGGTCGCACATTTTAGGCGATTTCAACGCTTATAATTTGTGTGCGTTGTATGCAGTTGGAATAGAAATGGGCAAAGATCCGCTACAACTCCTTACTGCTATTAGTTTACTCAAACCGGTGGACGGTCGTTTCCAAACCCTACAAGGAAAAGACATCACTGCAGTGGTGGATTACGCGCACACTCCAGATGCACTTCAAAACGTGCTAGGAACAATCAATGACCTTAATCAAGGGCAAGGAAAAGTCATAACCGTAGTGGGTTGCGGTGGAAATAGGGACAAAGGAAAACGCCCTCAAATGGCGGCAATTGCAGCAAAAGAAAGCAATAAGGTCATACTCACCAGCGATAATCCGCGCAACGAAGAACCCGACACCATACTCGCTGAAATGGAGGCTGGATTAAGTCCCGATCAAAAAGCTCGGGTCTTGACTATAGAGGACCGCGCGCAAGCCATAAAAAGTGCACTAATGCTGGCCCAAGCGGGAGACATCGTTCTTATCGCAGGTAAAGGGCATGAAAAATACCAAGAGATCAAAGGAGAACGCACGCACTTCGATGATGTCGAAGAGGTACAAAACTTCCTAAACAACTAATTATGCTGTACTACCTATTTACGTATTTAGACCAAGCCTACGACATCCCAGGAGCAGGTGTGTTTCAGTACATCACTTTCCGAGCCGCAATGGCGGTGATTACCTCATTAATCATTTCAATGTTGTTCGGGAAACGCCTGATAGACAGACTACAACGCTTACAAGTCGGCGAAACCGTTCGCGACCTTGGCCTAGAAGGTCAAAATCAAAAAGCGGGTACACCAACAATGGGAGGAGTGATTATCATTTTGGCAATTGTAGTTCCCACGCTGCTCTGGGCAAAATTGGACAATATCTATATCTTATTGATGCTCATTTCCACCCTTTGGATGGGGGCTATTGGCTTTCTGGATGACTACATTAAGGTCTTCAAAAAGGATAAAAAAGGACTGCGTGGAATTTTCAAGGTCATCGGTCAAATTGTGCTTGGTGTTGTTGTAGGGAGTACGTTGTATTTCCACACTGAAGTCACCATCAAAGAAAAGCTACCTGTAGTAGAAACTGCCTCATGGGAGGCTGGTGAAGAGGCGCCTGCAGCGACTTATGGTGATGCGGTAAAGAGTTCGAAAACCACCATTCCCTTTTTAAAAGACAACGAATTTGACTACGAAATCTTCACCCGATGGTTGGGACCTACGGGATCGAATTGGACCTGGTTGGTGTACATTTTTGCAGTCATCTTTATCATTACGGCGGTTTCAAACGGAGCCAATTTGACCGACGGATTGGACGGGTTAGCTACGGGCACCACAGCGATTGCAGGAACAGCCCTACTGGTTCTAGCCTACGTTAGTGGTTCTATCGTTTTCTCAAGCTACCTCAACATTATGTACATCCCTAATTCAGGGGAACTTGTGATTTTCACCGCAGCATTTATCGGAGCGGCTATAGGGTTCCTATGGTACAATAGCTTCCCAGCGCAAGTCTTCATGGGCGATACAGGATCATTAGCTATTGGGGCTATCGTAGCTGTAATCGCATTAGCCGTTCGTAAAGAGTTCTTATTGCCCATCATAGCCGGAGTATTCTTAGCAGAGAATGTCAGTGTCATTTTACAAGTGAGTTACTTCAAATACACGAAGAAAAAATACGGTGAAGGCCGCCGGATTTTCTTGATGAGTCCACTGCACCACCACTACCAAAAGAAGGGATACCCGGAAACTAAAATCGTGACTCGATTCTGGATTGTAGGCATCATGCTCGCAGTATTAGCAATCGCAACCTTGAAGCTGAGATAAGTTGAATCACCCCTACCCAAATATCGCCATACTTGGTGCCGGCATCAGCGGCATGGGCGCAGCGCAATTAGCTTATGCACTGGGTATTCCTGCATTTCTCAGCGACGCAAAAGTGCTTTCTGAGAAAGACAAACTGCAGTTGGATCAGTGGGGAATCGACTATGAGGAAAATGGTCACGACACGGACCGATTAAAAGCAGCAGCAGCCGTCATTAAAAGTCCTGGTATTCCGCACACCGCACCAATCATAAAAGCACTGAAAGCTGATGGATCGGTCGTTTTAGGCGAAGTAGACTGGGCAGCCCACTACACTGCGGCAAAACTAATAGGGATCACAGGAAGTAATGGTAAAACCACAACTGCAACCTTGTGTCACCACATTATGGCAGCTGAAATGGATGCCGTTTTGGCGGGAAATATTGGTCAGAGTTTGGCCGGTGTACTGGCGAATCGAATGCTGAACGCTGAGCCAGATCCTGAAGCAGTGGTTTTGGAGTTGAGCAGTTTCCAATTGGACGATGTCTTCGAACTAAAATTGGACCAAGGCATACTAACAAACATCACCCCCGACCACCTCGACCGCTACGAATACGACTTGAAAAAATATGCGGCCAGTAAAATGCAATTAGCCACCTATACCACCGGGCAATTCATCTACTGCGACGATGACCCCATTTCGAATACAGCATTAGAGCAATGGCTGCAACAGCATCTCAACCCTCCAACGCTATTAGCCTATGGAACTGACACACCAGCAGGGCCACACAGAATAACAACGAAAGAAAACAACACAATAACCATTCAATTAAATAACGAAGCAATGACTATTGAAGAACTCGCATTACAAGGGAAGCACAACATGTACAACAGCATGGCTGCTGGATTAAGCAGCCGCTTGATGAACATTAGAAAAGAAACCGTGCGCAAACAACTATCGACTTTCGATTCGCTAGAGCATCGTCTGGAAAGCATTTTGAACATCAGCGGTGTGGAATACATCAACGACAGCAAAGCGACTAATGTGAACGCCGCGTATTATGCCTTAGAATGCCAAAGCAAGCCTGTGGTCTGGATCGTTGGCGGTGTGGACAAGGGAAATGACTATGCGGAATTACTCCAGCTCGTTGAAGGAAAAGTAAAGGGTATCGTTGCCTTGGGTTTAGATAATGAGAAAATCAAAGCAGCTTTTGGAGAAGTTCCAGCCTTCGCTGAAGCAGAAACGATGAAAGATGCGGTTCGCGCAGCTTCGAAAATGGCAGATAAAGGGGATGTAGTGTTGCTCAGCCCGTGCTGCGCCTCATTCGATCTCTTCGAAAACTATGAAGACCGCGGACGCCAATTCAAAAACGCAGTACGCATGCTCTAAGACAGAATACGGTGAATACAGTCCAGAAATATCTAAAAGGGGACCAATTCCTTTGGGGCCTCATTTTACTGCTCATGCTAGTGAGCTTCTTGCCTATCTATAGTGCGAGTAGCTCCCTTGCATACAAACATGGCGGTGGAAACACATTTAGATTTTTGACCAAACACCTTATTCATTTGGTCTTGGGCGGCTTCTTTCTGTACAGCGTACACCGATTAAACTTCAGAATCATCGGTAAATTTTCAATCATCATACTGCCCGCAGCCATCGTCCTACTCATGGTGACCTTATTCCAAGGGACTACAATGGGTGGCGCAAATGCCGCGCGTTGGGTACGTATTCCGGTTATAAACATGAGCTTTCAAACCTCAGCTTTTGCTTCGTTAGCGCTGCTGGTTTGGCTCGCCCGGTGGTTGGCAAAACCCCGAGACTTCGCCTTGTTTAAAAGCTTGTATTACCCGCTAGGCGCTATTACCCTGACGCTTATTTTTATTTTACCGGCCGATTTCTCTACAACCGCCATCATCTTCGGGATGACCTTCATTCTAATGATTGCCGCCGGTGTACCTTGGAGACATTTAGGCAAAATCGTCGGTATAGGAGCGGCAGTACTGACTCTTTTCATCTTAATAGTTCTTGCCTTCCCGGGAATTTCAAACCGGGTCGACACCTGGCAATCACGGATCGTAAACTTCGGTGCAACGGATTCCGATGCCTCTTACCAAACCGACCTTGCAAAAATGGCCATTGCGGAGGGACAACTCTTTGGCAAAGGGCCGGGGAAAAGTGTACAGAAAAACTTCCTACCCCAATCGAATTCGGACTTTGTTTTTGCCGTCATAACAGAAGAATATGGCCTTATTGGCGCAAGCGGTGTAGTACTACTGTACATGGCACTTTTTCGACGCTTTGTACGAATTGCGCGACGCGCCCACACCAAATTTGGCACCTTACTTGTCTTAGCGGCGGCCTCTGGTATGATCTTACAAACCCTCGTGAATATGGGGGTAGCTACCAACCTCATGCCTGTCACAGGACAAACGCTTCCTTTCTTAAGTGCTGGAGGATCCTCCATATGGATGACCTGTATCGCACTGGGCATCATACTGAGCGTTAGCCATACTGATGTCAAAAAGGTAGTCGGCAAAAGCGCACAAAGCCAGGAAGAACAAGAAAATGCTGAAGCCCATGTCTAAAAGTTTTATCATTAGCGGTGGCGGAACCGGAGGACACATTTTCCCGGCGTTAAGTATTGCCAATGGCCTAAGAGCAAAGTATCCAGATGCTGAAATTCATTTTATAGGCGCTAAAGGCAAAATGGAAATGACCAGAGTACCGGCAGCTGGATTTAAAATTACCGGTGTACCCATCGCGGGAATTAACCGTCAAAAACCTTGGAAAAGCTGGAGTGTTCCGTTCAAACTAGTATACGCACTATGGCTGTGTCGCAAGATTTTAAAGACCCGTAAACCCCACGCTGTCATTGGTACAGGCGGCTATGCGAGTGGGCCGGCATTGTTTATGGCACAACGCATGGGCATTCCTACTATTGTTCAAGAGCAAAACAGCTTCGCCGGGGTAACGAATATTAAATTGGGTGCGAAGGCAAAAGCCATTTGCACTGCCTATAAAAATGCAGAACGGTTCTTTCCCTCTGATAAAGTGCACCTCACAGGCAATCCCGTGCGCGAAGTATTTACGAATCCACTCCCGATACAAAGTGAGTGTAAAAAGAAATTAGGACTTGACGCTAAGAGGCAAACACTACTCATTTTAGGCGGGAGTTTAGGTGCGCGAGCCATCAACCAACAAATGGAAAAGAGTCTTCCAACACTACTGCAACAAGGCTGGCAGATCTTTTGGCAGTGCGGGAAACTGTATGAAGACGAATACGTGTCGCTTACTTCTGAGACGGTGAAAGTGCATGCGTTTATTGATGACATGGCTACAGCTTATTCCGCGGCAGATGCGATCGTAAGTCGCGCAGGAGCAGGTACGTTAAGCGAACTCTGTTTGATCGGTAAAGGTGCAGTGCTCATTCCAAGCCCGAATGTCGCGGAAGACCATCAAACGCATAATGCGCGTGCATTGAGTGAAATAGGAGCGGCAGTGCTCATTCCGGAAATAGAATTGGACGAGCGCTTCACTATTGAACTTGAATCGCTGTATCAAAACACCGAGCGCAGGGACCGATTAGGCGAGAATATTAAGAAACTTGCCCTCCCCAAAGCGACCCAAGATATATGCACCCTGATTAGCGAATTGATTGCGTGATAAAAAAACACTCACATATCGTTTTCATTGGGATTGGCGGGATCGGCATGAGCGCTTTGGCGCGTCATTTTCTGCATCAAAACATTCCCGTTTTCGGTTTTGACCGCATAAAAACACCCCTTACCGAGGCATTGGAAAAGGAAGGTGCACTACTTTGCTACACCGAAGATGTATCTGCGTATCCGGGTTGGTCCGAAGCAGAAACTACGGTTATTTACACTCCCGCAATTGCATCGACACATCCATGGCGCTTGTTTTTTGAGGCGTATAAACCCATCAAACGCGCGGCTGCATTAGGACAACTCACTAAGGGATACAAAACGCTTGCTGTCGCTGGAACACACGGAAAAACCAGTACTAGCGCAATACTCACGCACCTTTTAACGTCGGCCGGACTAAACCCGACTGCGTTTATTGGGGGAATCTTAAGCGCGTCCGGCACCAACTACAGGTTGGGCGATGGCCCGTGGATGATTGTGGAGGCCGATGAATTTGACAGGTCCTTCCTTCACCTTCATCCAAACGCTGCGGCTATAACGACTACCGATGCAGATCATCTGGATATTTACGACGACGAAACTGATCTAAACAACACCTTTGATGCCTTCATAAAACAGGTCGAAGGGCCAACGTTTACCGGGACAGGCTTAAAGAAAACTACGGCTGTCGGCAGCACAGGCAACCACTCCTTTGCTACGAATATTCACGCCAATCAGGGCTCCTACACGTTTACACTTCATCTCGGAAATGACCACTTTGAAACAAAGCTCTTCATGCCTGGCAAACACAACGTCTACAATGCGGTCCTTGCTGCAGCACTTGCGCATCATGCAGGAGTTTCTTTAGAACAGATCGCAGCAGCGCTCCCAACCTTTGAAGGAATACAACGCAGATTTGAATACCACCTGAAGGGAAATACTACGCTCATCGAAGACTACGCCCACCATCCCACGGAGCTCAAAGCACTGATCGATAGCCTAAACGAAATGTACCCTGAAAAGAACATACTACTGTGCTTTCAACCCCATTTATACACTCGCACGCGCGATTTCTTTAACGGATTTGTAACGCAACTTAAACGCGTACATCGTTGCATTCTTTTACCTATTTACGCCGCTCGGGAGCACCCCATTGAAGGTATACATTCTACTGCTCTAGCAGCGCAAATCCCTGGTGCCAAAACCTGCAATTTAGAGGCACTCCCTCAGGCAGTACGTAAAGAAAAGTACGATGTGGTTCTGGTCGTGGGCGCCGGTGATATTGGCGACACCGTACCCCAATTAAAAGCTGTTTTACGATGAAAAAGAAACGGCTTTTATATACCGCTTTAAGTATCATCTTCGGTGCAGGACTGATTTTCAGCGCTGTGCTGAGCATGCAACATTGGAAAAATGCAGCCTTTGATACAATCGAAATATCGTTTCAACACCCTGATAATCAGGCGCTTGTTGTTCGACCCGAAGTATTGCCGCTGATCGATGCTTTTTTAAGCGCACAGCCCGATTCTAGTGCGCTGAAGACTCCTACATTTTTGTTAGAAACCTCTTTGGAAGCCTTGCCGTACGTGGCCGATGCACAGGTATATTGGAATTTAAATCAGTCTTTGGTCGTAAACGTGGTTTCAAAGCAAGCGAAGGCGAAAGTCTTCATGAACGATGAACCGTTTTTGCTTACAGAAGCGCACGAGCTTCTACCAGCACCGAGACAAACACCACTGGACTTGCCCATTATTACAGGGGTGAAAGACAGTGCAAATGCCGCTAGAGCCGGTCTACTATTAGACGAAGTGATTGCCAGCCCTGCATTCACTTTTGACGGCCTAGCACAAATGGAGGTAAACGCGTCGTATGTAGTGCTCATTCCTCAAGGATATGCGCACCACATCAAAGCAAATATCGGCAATGAATTGGCTGGTGACCTGCGAAAGTTGAGCGCCTTCTATGCCGCTAAACCGACGCAAGAACTTGAAGAAATAAAAAGCATTGACTTGCGATATAAAAACCAAGTAGTAAGCAAAACGAGATGACACAGAACGCCCCTTTAGCAGTAGGTCTGGACATCGGAACCACTAAAATTGTAGCCGTAGTGGGCCGATTAAACGAGCACCGTAAGATTGAAGTCTTGGGTATTGGAAAAAGTAAAAGCCTCGGTGTCCAACGCGGGGTGGTAGCGAATATTACGCTCACCATTGAAAGCATTCAAGCCGCAGTAAAAGTGGCCGAAGAGAATTCTGGCCTGAAAATCACTGAGGTCATGGTAGGTATTGCCGGACAACACATACGTTCAATGCAGCATTCCGACTACATCATGCGCGAAGATGCTGAAGCCATTATCAATGTGGAGGATCTCGCTTCCTTGCAAAAAAACGTGCACAATCTAGTGATGATGCCCGGGGAGCAAATCTTGCATGCACTCCCACAAGAATACAAGGTGGATGGCGATGCCAACATCGTGAATCCACAGGGAATGTACGGATCACGATTGGAAGCAAATTTTCACATCGTTGTTGGTCAGATTGCTTCTATTAAAAATATCGCGCGTTGTGTAGAGCAGAGCGAGCTCAAAGTGGGAGATATTACGCTAGAACCATTGGCTTCGGCCGCCGCAGTTCTTGCAGAAGAAGAAAAAGATGCAGGTGTGGTCCTTGTCGATATCGGCGGCGGAACTACAGATATTGCCATTTTCAAAGACCATATCATTCGCCATACCGCAGTTATACCTTTTGGTGGTAAAGTGATTACGGAAGACATCAAAGAAGGCTGCGAAATTATAGAGAAACAAGCGGAGACATTGAAAGTGAAGTTTGGCTCTGCATGGCCTGGAGAGAACAAAGACAATGAGATTGTCAGCATTCCTGGACTGCGCGGAAGGCCGCCAAAAGAAATCAGCCTAAAAACATTGTCGAAGATTATCAATGCACGCGTTCGTGAAATCATGGAAAGCGTCATTGCAGAAATCCGCAATTACCAGCAAAACGATCCGCGAAAGCGACTTATCGGTGGTATTGTACTCACCGGAGGAGGTTCGCAACTGAAACACATGAGCCAATTGGTCGAATACCTTACCGGTATGCCGACGCGCATTGGTTACCCAAACGAGCATTTAGCAAGTGGTTACGTCAAGGAATTGGCCTCACCCGTTTATGCAACTTCTATTGGTTTACTAAGTATGGCGCTAGAATCGCAAGACCATCCTATGGCATACGACCCTAGAGAAACCGAACAGCCAATCGCTCTTGAAACTCCTGAGGAAAAAGAAGAAGAACCCATCGAAGAAGTTGAAGGTGCACCTGACCAAACGGGCAGTACACAAGCTGCGCCTCGTAAAGATCCTTTCTGGAAGGGCTTTATGAACAACCTCAAAGAATGGCTAGAAAACGACGAAGACATAGAATAACCGAACAACCATGATAGAAGACGGAATTCAATTCAACCTTCCTAAAAACAGAAGCTCAGTCATCAAGGTAATTGGTGTCGGAGGTGGAGGTTCCAACGCAGTCAATCACATGAAGAATGTGGGCGTGAACGGCGTGGACTTCATTATCTGTAACACGGATGCGCAGGCACTTTACCACAGTCCTGTCGCAAATAAGGTCCAATTAGGCGCTTCACTTACGGAAGGGCTTGGTGCTGGAGCAGATCCTGAGATAGGTCGCAGTGCAGCGGAAGAAAGTATTCAAGAGATTCAGAACATTCTTGAAACTGGAACTAAGATGTGTTTCATCACGGCCGGAATGGGCGGTGGTACAGGTACAGGAGCGGCACCCATCATCGCCAAAGCCGCGCGTGAAATGGGTATACTCACTGTAGGAATTGTAACCGTGCCCTTCTCTTTCGAAGGGAAAATGAGAGCAGATCAAGCAGCGATTGGGATAAAAGCCATGCGTGATGCAGTGGACAGCCTCATTGTCATCAACAACGACAAACTGCGCCAAGTATATGGTGATTTAGGATTTAGGAATGCGTTTAGCAAAGCCGATGAGGTTTTGGCTGGGGCAGCTAAAGGAATAGCCGAAGTCATCACAAACCACTACACACAGAACATTGACCTGCGCGATGCAAAAACCGTTCTTGAAAACAGCGGATCCGCTTTGTTTGGAACCGGTGAAGGTGAAGGTCCTGAACGAGCAGCAGCAGCTGTAGGCGCAGCTTTAGACTCGCCACTATTAAATGACAACCATATTAAGGGCGCTAAAAACGTCCTGTTATTGTTGACTTCAGGAGATAGCGAACAAGAAGTTACTATTGATGAAATAGGTGAAATCACAGACCATATTCAACGTGAGGCAGGAGGTAAGGCGAATGTGATTATGGGAATTGGCTCCAGTGAAGAAACAGGCAGCCGCATTACATGTACCATCATCGCAACCGGATTCCCAACAGGTACCCAAGTACTCCCTTCAGACAAGCCGGAAGTGGTAAAGTATAAGTTAGATACGCAGGAAATAGACGAGGTTGCTGTTGCAGCACAGCCAACCGATGAAACAATACCTGATTCGCAAAAATCAGAACGCGTTATCATGGATCTCGGGGCGGTTGAAGAAGAGGTACAAGCCTTAGATACACCAGTGACACCGGAAGTTGAGGCTCATTTAGAGCCTGTTGCAGCACCCAATGAGATTGAGGATGCTATTGAGGTAGAAACACAGGGGTTCCCGCAACAGCCAGATGAAGATATCGACGCTACCTTTGAGGAGACACTAGAGAAAGATGCTCAAACGATCGAGGAGGAAGCGCCGACAGTCCATGTCTTAGAATGGGATATGGAAGACGATTCTGATGAAGCCGTATTAGTGAAGGAAGAAGTAGTGGTAGACGAAGCTGAATTCACAGATGGAGAGTCGTCGGAAACTGAGGAAACGCCAACACTGGCAGGAGGTTGGGATTTATTCTCTCAAGATGAATCGGTTGAAGAAGAAATGGAATTGTCCTTTGTTGATGAGGATGAACCTGAAGAACTTCTTGCACAGGAAGAAACAACTATAGAAGCGCATACAGAAGAAGAATTTGACGCACCTGCTCCACCAAAAATGGAGCGTACTATTGTGGATTCCGAAGAGAAACTAACCGAAGAAGTCGTGCATGACGTAGCTCTAGAAAGCCCTACGAGTGCCAATTCTTCTTTCGAAGACGTTCACGCAATTGGCGAAGAGCGCAAGTTTACCCTAGAAGATATTGACGGTGATGGTTTTACGCTTGAAATGGAAGACTTAGAGTCACCGCAAGCGCATCAAGATTCGAACGAAGGAATTGAAGACACGGAATACGACCCTTTTGATTTAAGCTTGAGTGAAATGCCTGAACTCAAGCAAAAAGCAGAACAAGAAAGCGTGGAGGGCAGTTTTACATTGGTTAGCAATGAGTTTGAATTAGAACCTCAAATCAATAATCCAACCGCGGAAGTAGATACGCTGGGTTCGGAAGATCCGACCCTGAATTTTCAAATAAAAGAAAGTGAGGTGCCCGCGTTTAAAGAAGCAAGTGAGGAAGGAACTGATTTTGATATGGACCAACCGTTGAGTCAAATGCCAAAGCGCGCACTCAGCGATTTACCTCCTAAAATTCAAGACCGTATGTCTCGCTTACAATCGTTCCAATACCAGTTCAAAGCGAATCTTCAAAACCTGAGTGACGCAGAAAGAGTTCCCGCATATTTGCGCCAGGGCATGGAGGTCGATTTAGATCATAAAAGCAGTGAACAACCCTCTAATATTGGCGTTGATAACGATGGAAACATCAGAACAAATAATTCATTCTTACACGATAACGTAGATTAATCATGTCCTTAGAAGCACTCATCATGACCGATTTAAAATCGGCAATGAAAGCGAAAGACCGCGTCGCTCTTGAAGCCCTTCGCGCTATAAAAACTGCCATCCTTAATGAAAAAACTTCAGTCGGAGCGGGAGAAATGTCGGAAGCCGATGAAATGAAGCTGTTGACAAAACTAAGAAAGCAACGTATAGAAAGCGCCACCATTTTTAGAGAACAAAACCGCGCGGATCTTGCTGAACCAGAAGAGGCTCAGTTGGCGATTATCGAACGTTATTTACCCGAAATGCTCTCCGAGGCAGAGATTGAAGCGAAAGTTGAGGAAATAATTGCAGCTGTAGGCGCAACATCCATGGCGGATATGGGCAAAGTTATGGGCCAGGCATCCGCTGCGATGGCAGGTAAAGCTGACGGTAAAGTGATCAGTGGATTTGTGCGCAAACACCTCGCTTAAATTCATCTTCACTTAATATGATAAGCCCGGCTTTTGCCGGGCTTTTTTCGTTAAATTTGTGTCCATCAAAAACTAAAGTTGTGCGACTATCTTTTCTTTTGGTATTGAGCATTTTAACACTGAACAGTGTTGCGCAAGATCGTACCGTTCGTCTCATGACTTATAATATTCTGAACTACCGCAACACCACTTCGTATTGCACGAGTTCTAACAATAGCTCCAGCAACAAAGAAGGACATTTAGAAACCATCATTAGCGAAATAGAACCGCATGTAGTGGTAATGAACGAAATAGGCAGCAACCCAAACAACCTGACCTACCTTCTTAATAATGCCTTCAATACCGGTTCAGCCACGAACTGGGCCATGGCAAACCATGTGCACAACGGTTTTTCATCTCTAGTCAATGGTGTCGCGTACCGCAGCGATATTTTGGGGATTACGAACCAGTGGGCGATCACTAAAGATGCCGATAATAATTCTTTAGTTCGAGCAATTGATATTGTTCGCTTCTATTATAAAGACGCTTTACTCCAAGGCAATAGTGATACCGCAACTTTCGTAGTTATTGGCGCACACTTTAAAGCAGGTAACTCTTCGTCCGACGCTGCGCAACGAAATCAAGCGGCCACAGCGATAGTTGACTGGATTGACGCGCACAATTTTGAGAACGTTTTCTTATTGGGCGATCTCAATACCTATTCTAGCAACGAATCTTCTTTTCAAAGCCTTATTGGAGGAAATACCTTTCGGTTTGAGGACCCCATTACTTCCAATGGAAATTGGCACAACAATAGCAACTTCGCTTCCATACATACACAGAGCACCCGTACTTCAGGGAATTGCCATTCGGGAGGCGGCTTAGACGATCGCTTTGACCATATTCTCTGTTCAGAGGAAGTGATTGAAGGCGACGCGCAAATCACCTATGCGCCGAATAGTTATTTTGCAATAGGAAACGACGGCAACCATTTTAACAATGCTATTAATTCCGGCACAAATTACAGCGTAAGTAGTGCCGTATTGAGCGCTCTTTATGCTTTGAGCGACCATCTCCCTGTGATTGTAGATATTGAAATTGAAGGGCAACAATTAGCGATAGCCTCTCATGAAGGGAATTGGAAGTTACCTAATCCTATGCCCGCGGGGGCAACTCTGACGCTACCGGAGCAAAGTCATTTATACATTAGCACGCTCACAGGACAAGAATTGTTCGAAACCTCCGAAACTACCTTTACTGTTCCCTTACTGCCAATGGGCACTTACCTACTTCGTTTAGAGACTATGAACGGTCACACTACGCGTAAAATCATTTTTTAATGCAGCACAGAACCCTCCTTCTTCTCGCCCTTTTGTGTAGCCTTTTTACACAAGCACAGAACTTCGAAGAGTTCCAAACGACTCAGGCAAATGTTCGACTATCGGCAACGAATGCGGGGACATTTGGTAATGCATTTAGAGGCTATAAAGATGGATCGGGTACACCTTCATTAGAATATCCAGCTGGATCGGGTATTGAGCATTTATTTGAAGGCGGCATTTGGATAGGCGGAACAGCAAACGGTGTCATTCGTGTCAGTACCTCCGCATATGATTCACCGCAAGGGTATGCACCTGGGCGCGGTGGATTCGAATTTAACCCAGTGCCAGGGATGCCGGTTAAGGAAATGAGCAGTCTTAAAACTTCACCAAAGTTTAATTCCACTGCTATTTCTCATCAAGATTTTATTGCCAATTTTTCTGACTCTACCTTATTAGTACCAGGAACGTCTATCCCGATCAACAATCACATCAACCCGATGGACATCGTTGCAGAAATGCGCATTTTGAATTGGAACTACAGCTTTTCGGATTTCATGGCCATGTGTTCATTAACCATCTACAATACGGGAGACCAAAGCTTCGACGACCTCTATATAGGTTTATGGAACAACACGGTGGTAAGAAACGTAAATATCACTCCTGCAGGCGCCGGAGGCGCTACTTTTTATTCTCAAGGCGGTAATGGTTTTGTAGATAGTTTGAATCTAGCGTATTGTTACGATGCTACCGGAGATGAAGGTTTTACAGACAGTTATGTAGGTCAGGTATTTTTAGGCGGTGAAGACAAGCAAGGCTTCCGTCACCCAAGAACCGATTCTAGTTTCAGAGTAAACTACAACGCATGGGTCTTTAACAACAGCGGTCAGAGCACGTTCTTTTTTCCGACCACAGATCAACAGCGCTATCAGAAAATGACTGACGGCTTCAACCAAAATCCATGTTGGACGAACCCCACATCTGCAGGTTGTGTGAGCACCTTAGATGTTGATCTTCAAGACGAACTGAACAAGAGCGGAAACCGTTCTGACCTCATATCAGCCGGTCCATTCAGTACTTTTGGACCCGGAGATACTATTAATATTGCTTTTGCCTTTGTTGTGGCAAAAAAAATGGAAGACGGTAATCCGAATGCCCAAAATAATGCGGTTCAGCGCAGTGGATTACTCAGCGCAGCGAATTGGGCACAAACCACTTACAATGGTGAAGACGGTAACTTCAACGGGATCCTGGATCCGGGAGAAGATAAAGATGGCGACGGGGAAATTACACGCTTCATCCTTCCTACACCACCCACCATTCCATATTCGCGAGTGGAAGCTGGTGAAAACAGCGCTACCATTTACTGGGCCAGCAATAGTGTCGCAAGCGTTGACCCCATTTCCAAAAAACAAGATTTTGAAGGATTCAACATCTACGCCACTAGTACGGGATTTGATGTGTTCGGTACCCCAAATCTTGCTGAAGATTTAAGCTTAGTCGCATCGTTTGATAGCACTGGTAATGATTATGGAATGAATAACGGGTTTACACCGGTATTACTTCCAACTCCTAAAGAATTCGATAACGATACGGTGGTTTATGATTACGCCTATACACTTTCTCCTTTACCCAATGGATGGCAAACGGCAATGGCCGTTACAGCTTTTGATAAAGGCGATCTAAACTCAGGGTTAGAAAGCCTTGAAAGCTCTGCGCTTGCAAATGTTACGCGCGTCTTCCCGGGTACAGAAGCTGCAAACGAAGAAGATCGGCCGTATGCTTATCCTAACCCGTATTACCTTAGTGCCGGATGGGAAGGACAGAGTAATTTTCAAGAGGAAAGTCGTAAAATCATTTTTGCCAATCTGCCTGCACACTGTCAAATCACTATTACGACAGCTGCGGGTGACTTGATCGATACCTTCGAGCATACCCCTAACTACAACGGCACTGATATTCGCTGGTTCAGAACCTTTGGATCTGAGAATCCTGATCAAAATACTTTTTCAGGCGGAGAACATGCCTGGGATTTATTATCAAAAGAAAGTCAAATCATCGCAAGGGGTACGTACCTCTTGCATGTACAAGATTTAGAAACTGGAAAACGAACTACAGAACCCTTTATAATAGTTAAGTAATGAGAAAATATCTACTCACCCTTTTAGTTGCTGCATTCGCTTCAACTGCTTTTGGCCAATCCTACGTTAGTATTAATGCCATCAATACCGTTTCCGCAACTGATCTAGCTGCTTGTAACGACACCTCGGCCTACCTTGGCCAGACCATCATCACACGTGGTGTTGTGGTTACCCCTGGTTGGGCAACCGAAGTTGCTTCCGGCTCCGTGACCGGTGGTCTTCGTCCGTTCATTTTTATTCAAGATACTGCAGTTGGTGGGCAAAGTTCGCCTTGGGCAGGAATTGAAGTTATGGGCGTGTATTCAGCCTCAAATGGATCACTTCAAGTGCCTTCCACTTTTACCCAGGTACTTCCGGGCGATATCGTTGAAGTCAAAGGTTTGGTCGGTGAATACAATGGTTCGAACCAATTAAGCTTGGTCGATGCCAACAGCTTCAGTATCATTTCAACCACCACAGATCCCGTTATAAGCGATACGATTTCCTTGGGCGATCTTAACGACAACCAGCAAGTCAACCAACTCACCACGGGTGAACAATACGAAGGATCTTTCGTAACACTAGAAAATCTTACCGTGACTTCTGTTATTCAATTTTCTGGTAACCGCGTCAGCTTCAACGTAGCCGATGCGAATGGAAACGTCATTAACGTGAGTGACCGATTCTTAGCTCAAAAACTCTCATCGTACAGTACGGTGAATCCTAATTCGCCGCAGTCACAGGGTTCTTTTGTGCCACCAGTACCAGGAACATTCCTAAACTCATTAAGTGGCGTGGTTCGTCACGACGCAAATGGTTGTACAGGTGATAATGGACGTGGCTATGAAATCAATCCATTTGACAGTTTGCATTATGACGTAGGCTACGCGCCGCCGTACATCGCGAACTTCGAGCGTGATCCATCTGTACCTACTTCTAATCAAGACGTTGAGATCGTATGTAACATTACAGATTACGACGGCACCGTAGATAGTGTCTGTATCGCATGGACTGCGGATAACGCAGTTAGCATTGCAAATATGCCGAAATACGCCTTCCCTTTAAGTGCCGGTACAACCGATGAATACGAATACGAAATCCCAGCACAAATCGACGGAAGTACCGTTCGCTACTACATCTATGCGGTGGATAATGATGGCAACGAGAGCTGGTATCCAACGAAACCGACGACTCAAGCTTTACCAAACATTGAATTCTACACCGTCCGTGATAACGGAATGCTCGTCTATGACATTCAATACACCATGGACCCCTTTGGCGACAGTCCTTTAGAAACGCAAGAGGTGACCGTCAAGGGTGTGGTCACTGCTTCAACGAAAATTGGTGACCTAGGTTACCTTTATATTCAAGATGAAACCGGCTCTTCATGGAGTGGAATTTGGTGTGTGGGTATTGGATTGAACCAATTTTACCGCAACGAAGAAGTCGAAGTAACTGGAGTCGTAGAAGAGTATTACGGAATGACACGTATTAATGTCACCTCAGCGAATAAAACGGGCAATTTGGGGATGGTAAGCGCAACTGTGCTTGACCCATCCGATTCCGCCTCCTACGCAAATTTTGGCTGGGAGCCTTACGAAAGTATGTTTATCCGCTATGAGCAGCCTAACGGCAAACTTCACATTAGCCAAACAAATTTAGGCTTTGGTGATTATGCAGTGAGCAGTTCAAATACTGGTGCATTGAGTCGTAGCGGCCGCGTTCTTGCAGGGCGTCAGAGTACTACTGCATACAGTTCATTGGATGTACAGTTAGTGACCGACACTTCTTACAGCAGTTTAGACGGTGAAATGAATGTAATGCCAATCGTTGTTAGTGATACGATGACTTTCGATGCGATCGAAGGTATTCTTTACTACGGCTTTAGCAACTTCCGATTATTACCCAGAAATAACAATGACTTCATCGGTGCCAACGTAACTTTAGATAGCATTACGGTAGCGAATTCACCAATCAGCTTAGTAGAATTGGCCCAAATGAACGTTGCGTATTACCCGAACCCAGTAAATAATCAACTGACCGTTAAAGCACCTATGGATGGTGTATTAGCGATCTATAATAGCGCGGGAAAACGCGTGTTAGGTGAGCGTTTCTCTCAAGAGTCAAATGTAGATGTAAGTGCATTACCTAACGGGTTGTACTTACTAAGTCTTGAAGGATCTAAAGGCCAATTCTTTACTCGAATTTCTGTACAACACTAATTCATGAAACACCTACTGTACTTCGCATTAGCGGTACTCGTCTTTAGTTGCCGCGGGACCAACGATCCCGTGGCAAACAAGGCACCTGAAACACTACTTCAAGTCGACAGTATTGTGCGCTATGGTGACCTCCGCTTAGGAACGAACGTTACCCTGCACTGGTACGGTATGGATGTAGACGGTTTTATCAAAGGCTACCACATCACAGTAGATGATGCTGCAAGCTTTACCGAAAATACGGACAGTAGTTTCAGTTTTAGCATTGAAGCGGGTCAGGATACGACGGATATTTTACTCACGGTCGCGGCAGAAGATAACGAAGGACTGATCGACCCTTCACCTGCTACACTCATTGTACCTATAAAAAATGCTGCCCCTGCGGTGGCCATAGATCCAGACGGGCTGTTATCAGATAGTGCGTTTATTGTAGCCACGGTAGATTGGCGGGCAACGGATGACGATGGGGATGAAACCATTGAAAGTGTAGAGTTCAAATTAAATGCAGGAAATTGGGTAGAAATAGGCACCTCAATTTCCTTATTATCCTTCGCCACTGACCCCCAAGGCAATGTCGCCTATTACAAAAACGCAGGTTTTATTGACTCCATCCCTGGAGCCGATTTACAAGGCGAAAATTTCATTTTCCTCCGTGCTCGAGACCGCGCAGGCGTCTATTCCGAAATAGACACGACCGCCGGATTTTATTGGAAAGCCGCAAATAGCGCAACGCTCATCATAAACGGTCAACCGGAATACATCGGAAGTACCTACAAGGAATGGATGGATAGCGCAAATGTCGATTACGATTACTTACAAATGGATGCTGTTAGTGGCGCGGGTATACCTGCCTATTGGGACCCTACGTTCGAAATTATCATGTCGAGCTATTCTAAAATTGCTCTTTTCACAGATGCCACGGTATTTCCGACAAAGTCAGGCGACGACTATCTCCTAAATATCCTCGCACTAAGCACACAAAAATTCCTTCAAAAGGGCGGAAAACTATTTACTGCGTCGCAGTTTTCATCGAACATGGCTGGCGGTGCCTTTCTAGACATATTCCCTTTAGAAAGCTTAGTTTTTAGTAGTGGACAGGCGCGTTTGACAAACGACAGTACGCTCGCTCCGCTACAACCCGGATTTCCTTCGTTACAGCCGCAAAATATTGTCTTAGGCATTACGCCTATCGTTCCCTCCGCAGATGCAACGGCACTTTATAACGGACAGATCACAAAAATAGCAGGGTGGAACGGTGCCACAACTATGGGCGCCACACGGACACAAAACGGCAGCATTAATCAAGTGTTTGTGGCTTTACCATTACACGTTTTTAATAGGCCCACCAACCACGGAGGCGTACTCCTAGACCATGTATTCAATGCGGTATTCTAAAGCCCTACTTACCCTAGCCTTAATTTTGTGCCAATTCGTTGGGGTTGCGCAACAAAAAGGCGTGTTGCGTGGACGTGCATTGGAAAAAGGCACAAATGAACCCCTGCCTAACGCTGCCGTTTCCATCGTCGGTACTTTTTATCAGACACTGACAGACTTTGATGGGAATTTTGAGATACGCGACATAAAGCCAGGAACCTACAGTGTGAAATTCCAGTTTATTGGATACCAGCCAATTCTCTTCAATGACATTAAAATAGTCTCAAGGAAACCGACTGTACTCACCGCTAAGCTTCAAGAGCAAAGTGAAATGCTTAATGCTGTAACAGTCGTCGGACGTAAAAACCAGGTGGACCTTGAAAAAGCGTCTTCTGCCATTACACTCACTGGAAATGAAATTGGAAAGTTAGTTGCAAAAGGCGTTGAAGATGTATTGGCCCAACAAGCCGGTGTGCAACGTACTACAGATGGGTTGCAAATCCGTGGAGCGCGCGTTTACGAAACAGAATATCTTATTGACGGAATTTCAGCGCAAGATCCACTCGCTGGTACGGGAGGCGGAGTTAGTGTCAGTTCCTCTTCTGTGGGCTCACTCAATCTTATGACCGGTGGTGCAAGCGCCGAATACGGCGGTGGTTCAGCTGGTATTATTAATACTCGTATTAAAGAGGGCGGCGAAAAATTCAGTTGGAGTTTGAATTATCAAACAGATCAGATGGTCGATGCTACCTCTTTCAACACCGATGAACTGGAGGTAACCGTAAGTACACCGGTGCCCTTTACAAAGAAGAAGCTACGTCTCTTTACCACTGCACGTGGCCAATGGTCCGATCATTATTTTGGGTCTACCGCGAACCAATTAAAATCGAGTTTATTCCCTGATAATCCAGAGCTATGGGCGCCACGCCAAAGCAATGACTATACCCATACCGTAAAATTGAGTTATGCGGATAAAACTGTGGGGAAGTTTACGCTAACCAATAGTCACAGTCTCAAGGTGAATCAAAATTCTAGAACGCTTCAAATCGTCGGATTCGATGCCCTACTTACACCAGGTTTTCAATACGACAGAAGCAACAACCTAGATAACGCAACGACCTACACCCACCACAGTAACCTAACGGTACTGGGTTGGAACAAACGAATTAACGCGAAAACAGGCTTAACTGTAAGTGCAGGTAGACTCTTCACTAACCTAAGAGCAGATGCCAATGGACGCCCATTCCGCGCTGAAACGGTAGATCAGATTTATGACGAAGCCTACATCTTCACCGGCGAGCTAACTGTATTTAATCCGAACGATCCCTATGGAAATTATTACCTCATCCCTGGGAATGGATTGGTTAATAATGGAGGTGTAACTCCCATCTGGCACGACCATTACGCTGCAGAAAATACGTTTAAAGGAAAATTGACTTATCAGCCCAATTCTATTCATACCGTTAGTGGTGGTCTGGAACACGCGTTGACAGAATACCAATGGGTCGACGTTTACCGTCCTTGGGTAGGAGCACCAATCGTATTAAACGACAGCACTACCACACCGTCTGTATCCATCGGATCGAGCAACGATATTTGGAAAGTAAGCCCACAAAAGGGAGGACTCTTTGCTCAAGACCGCATAGAGTACAAAGGTGTTAAAGCCACTTTAGGGATGCGATTCAACTATTGGGCACCTGGGAAATTCGCAGATAACGCGGTGGCCGATTCTTCCTCTCCTGTCTTACCTGCCATTCGAGAGGCTTACAACCAAAATTCATTCCGTGCTGGCGGTTTAAACTGGAAAGTACGCTTACTTCCTCGCTTGAATGTCAGCTTCCCCGTGACTGAGAACAACGTACTTTATTTTAACTATGGGCACAGCATGCGAATGCCACACCCACGCTTTATGTATGCTGGCCTTGACCCGCAATACCAGGACCGTAGTTTCTTGTCTTCGCTAGGTAATCCAAACCTCAATCCTGAAGTGAACATCTCCTATGAAGTCGGGTATAAAACTTTAGTCGGAAGTCGCATCGGTTGGACGATTAATGCGTTCAACAACAACCGCTTCGATTACATCGTTTCGCGTCGTGTAATTACGACAGATGCAACCGGCCGTCCCGTGACTAAAACCATGTACATCAATCAAGACTATGCTAAAATAATTGGTGTAGAAACCCAGTTGAATGCTCGTTTAAACAACTCCTTTTCCTCCTTTTTTAACGGCTCGTACCAGCAAGCTCGAGGCAAGTCAAACAGTGCGCGAGAAAGTGCACTTCAGATTGCTCAAACCGGTGAAGTACCCTTGACTCAGGAGCAATTCTTAGCTTGGGATCGGCCATGGAAATTTAATGCTGGAATCAGCTTTCAAAACGACAGCAGTAAGTTCCGCGCATCGCTCAATGCCCAATACACCTCGGGATACCGTTACACTCCACAAATTTTAGAAGGGTATAACGACCTGGGTCGTCCGCAATACCGCGTCGATAATGCAAATTACCTGAGGGAACGCGGTGCCTACTGGTTCGGAATAAACGGAAAGGCCTCCTACGCGCTCGTTAAATTTGGCACAGGCGGCATTCTACTCAACCTTGAGGTGATGAACATTACTGGACGTCGAAATGCCCAATTGGTCAACCCTATTACAGGCCGCGCCTATGAATATGGCGACGATGTTCCGCTGACTTGGCGCGATCCACGTCCAGAATTTAATGGCCCACAAGAGACCGGTACCGATCCGAGAAATCCGGCGCGTTACTCTGCTCCGACACAACTATTAGCAGGAATTCAAATCAAATGGTAAGACGTCACTTTTACATACCGCTGGTTATTGGTTTGCTCCTGAGCTTTGGTGCAAAGGCCCAATTATTACCCACCTACGGCGAGGAACGCGCTGGTCTCAGTGCCTTCACCTTCTTAAAGCTTCCTATAGACCCGGCGAGCACCGGGGTTGGAGGTGCAAGCTTAGCCATGACCGATCACAGCTTCGGGGCACTAATCAACCCTGCACTCATAAGCGGTGGCAATCAGCAAGGTGTTTTTTCTGCGAACAGAGCTTTGGGCGGCGGCATCAATCATGATTTTGTAGCGCTCACTAAAGCAAGAGAAAACGGACAACACATTGCCCTAACGCTTAACAGTCTTAGCACAGGATCTATCCTCGAAAGAACTGTGTGGCAACCGGAAGGCACAGGTGCTACTACCTCCGCAGCGCTTACCTGTGTCGGATTAGGTGTAAGCCAAGCCTTCAGTGAGTACTTCCATGCGGGAGTTCAACTCAAATACGGTCTAGAACAACTAGGTGTCTACAGAGCACATAACGTTTATCTCGACTTAGGCTTCTTGTATAAACTGGACATCGCGGATCTTCAATTCGCAGCTGCCCTGACCAATTTTGGTCCCAACACGCCGCTGAGTAATATGCCCGTAGGTCAAGAATCGGCTTTAGCGGCCACACCTCAAATGTTCTCTATGGGTATCCAATGGACGGCTTGGAAAAAGGGCGACCACAGCCTCACCCCTAGTCTGCAACTGAACCACCCAACAGACAACGCTGAATTCTATGCAGGCGGGTTAAAGTACCAATGGCGCTCGCAATTATGGGGAGCAGTCGGTTACCAAATAGGCAGTCAAAAAGCATTACCCTGGATGGGGTTTGGAATGAAAACCGTTTTAAAAGGTTGGCCTGTGGAATGGGGCGTGGGTGCACAACCTACACCGTATAACCAGTACCAAGGCACGATAGGAATTAAAATAAAACCACTCACATGGTAAGAACCTTAGGCATATTTTTCATCCTATGTATGGGGGTATTACTGAGCAGCTGCGACAACTACTTCGGGGAACGCACAGATCTTGACTTCATAGAAATACCAACCTACGACGTACGCGAAATCAACTATGTACCCATCGCGCCAAATATTCAAGATGCTGTAGCACCCGTGGACGTTTATGTAGGTTACGATGAGTTTATATATGTTGTGGACAGCGCACAAGATCTTATTCTACGCTACGACATAGCCCTGAATCTACAAAGCAGCATTTATGTGCCAGGAGTACGTAAGGTTACACAAACCCGGAGTTTTGATCTTCTCGCAATAGGGACCTACGACACCACCATTACTGGCGTTGACTATAGCCTAACGGCACTTTATGAAATAGGAATGGTTGGTAGCGACAATGTATTGTCCATGCAAGGGGCTACAGCTGAAGCGGTTATTGTGCACCCTTTCTACTTTAAAAACAGTTTCTCATCTTCGGATGCAAAGGTGAAGTTTACGGATGTTGCGATCATTGGCTCCAACATTCAATCGGAAAACAATAGCTATTACTTAAGCCGGACTGGGATAAGCACGAACAATGCAGGGTTTGGGCCCGATAATGCTGTACTAAAATTCACAAAAGACCACCAGTGGATCAGTGCCCTGCCTATTACGGCAACAGGGGCTACCTATAACGATTACTTTAAAAACCCATTGTCATTGCAAGGATTTACTCAAGCACCTCAGCTAACTGCGACCAACAGTCCAGACTTTTGGGTGCTGAATCAAAATGAAGATCAAGAGATCCAGGTGCAACACATCCAATTCACAGAAGGACCTTTCGGAGCGCTCTATCAACCTATCTTTTACAGCACGCTCGATCCAGCAGCAAAACGTTATTTGCAAACGCCAAAGCGATTTCAAGATCCGGTAGATCTTTGTTTAGCAGGCGATGGCTCAAGATTTTTATTCGTCGCTGATGCCGGAGTGGATAGTGTATATCAATTCACTTCTTCCGGATTAGAAGGTGTTCCTCCACCGCCAGCTTCTGCCGCTGAATTCAATGCTCTTGCCTCCTTAGGAGGTTTTGGCAAAGTGAGTGCTATTGGATATTACGACAAGATTTTATACGTAGCTGATTCTAAAAATGGTACGGTACAAAGATTTAAACTAACCCTTGATTTTGATTAACATTAGCGATTAAAGAATACTCAGAATATTCGTATCTTACGAATTCTATTTTACACATCAATAATCATTGAACAAACTATGAAAAAGTATCTATCCATAGTCTTAGTCTGTCTCTCCTATTTTGGATTTGCACAGACGAACTATGTAGTCACTTTTAAAGTGAACACAGCAAACATCACCGTCGGTTCTAACGGACTCTATTTAGGAGGTGGTGTCATCGGCGGAGCAAACGCCATTCAATTAACCGATGCCGATGGCAACGGCGTATATGAAGGAACGGATACCTTAAGTGGTGCCGGTGGCGGTAATTTCATCTTCCTAAATTCTCCATCATGGAGCGGCGACTGGGGGACTAAAGAAAATCTTACAGGCTTAGCTTGTGCTGATGCTTCTAACTATAACGATCGTATACTCCCGAGTTTTACGCAAGACACCACATTAATGTTCTGTTTTGGAACTTGTGCAACAGACACAGTTTGCCCAGTAACTGCGACAAATCCTGATGTGACTTTCCGTGTGGATATGAGCAATGTTTCTGCTTCATTTACCAATGTATACGTTAGTGGAACCTTGAACAGCTGGAGTGGCAACGCGAACCAGTTGACAGATGCTGATGGTGATGGGATTTACGAGGGGGACATTAGTCTCGCCGCTGGTAATTATGAATTCAAATTCACTTACGACAACTGGGTAGGTCAAGAATCACTAGATGCAACACTCGATAGTGCTTGTACGTTAACGACGGGTACCTTTACGAACCGTTACATTACCATAGGAGCCTCTGATACTACACTTCCTGTATACTGCTGGGAAGAGTGCATGTCTTGTGCGTCATCATATACTCCTACATCCTGTGGAGACTTATTCTTTAGTGAGTATGCCGAAGGTTCTTCGAACCATAAATACTTCGAGATTTATAATCCTACAAGTGCAGCGATCTCGTTGAGTGGTTATACTGTCTACTTAAGCGGTAACGGTGGTTCATATACAAATACGTTCACTTCGAATGCAAGTATTGCCTCAGGTGATGTTTACATGATCTCAACTAACTCATTAGACAGTGCGACTCAAGCATTAGCTGATACCGCTATGGGATACCCATCTGTAGCACACTACAACGGTGATGATGCCCTCATTTTAATGAATGGCACTGACACTATCGATGTGATTGGTACGCCAGGTGTTGATCCGGGTTCTTCATGGAGCGTTGGTACAGGATCCACTAAAGATCATACACTTATCCGTAAAGCTTCTGTTGACATGGGATCTACAGATTGGACCACAGGTGCTACCGAATGGGACGTTTATGCTCAGAATACATGGTCGTACGCAGGTGCACATTCAAGCAGCTGTATTGTTACTCCGAAAAATGTAACCTTCCAGGTAGATATGAATAATGTAACTGCATCATTTACGAACGTTTACGTAAGTGGTACTGTAAACAACTGGAGCGGTAATGCTAACCAGCTTACGGATGCAGACGGAGATGGAGTATATGAAGGAACCTTATCCTTAATGCCTGGCTCATACGAATACAAGTTTACTTATGACAACTGGACAGGACAAGAGTCGCTCGATGCAACTCTAGACAGTGCTTGTACTTTAACAACAGGTGCATTCACAAACAGATATGCAACTTTCGGTAATGCCGATACGACATTACCTGTTGTTTGTTGGGAAGAGTGTTCAGCGTGCGCAGTTCAAACGAATTTCGTTGTAACATTCATGGTTAATAGCGCTAACATCACGGTAGGCACAAATGGACTTTACCTAGGTGGAGGTGTTATTGGTGGCGCGAATGCCGTTCAATTAGCTGATCCTGACGGTGATGGTATTTACGTAGGTACTGATACATTAAACGGTTCTACTGGTGGAAACTTCATCTTCCTAAACTCTCCTACCTGGAGTGGCGATTGGGGAGCAAAAGAAAATCTTGCAGGCTTAGCTTGTGCAGATGCGTCGAACTACAACGATCGTATTCTCCCAACGTTCACACAGGATACTACTTTGATGTTCTGCTACGGTAACTGTTCTACAGATACTTCGTGTACGGTAGCTTCAACAAATCCTGATGTAACCTTCCGTGTAGATATGAGCAATGTTTCTGCGTCATTCACTAATGTGTACGTTAGTGGAACGCTGAACAGCTGGAGTGGTAACGCAAACCAGTTAACAGATGCTGATGGTGACGGCGTTTACGAGGGTGATATTAATATTGCCGCTGGTAATTATGAATTCAAGTTCACGTACGACAACTGGGTAGGACAAGAATCACTAGATGCAACACTCGACAGTGCTTGTACGTTAACTACGGGTGCATTCACGAACCGTTACATTACTATAGGTGCTTCTGATACTACACTTCCTGTGTACTGTTGGGAAGAGTGTACTTCTTGTGCTTCTACGGTAACGGGTTGTAGCGAACTATTCTTTAGCGAATACTCTGAAGGGTCGTCAAACAACAAATACATCGAGATTTACAATCCAACTGCAAATGCTGTATCGTTAAGTACTTATACAGTCTACCAAAGCGGTAATGGTGGTTCATATACGAACACATTCACCACGAATGCAACCATTCAATCTGGTGATGTTTACTTAATCGCAGCAAACCAAGCTGATGCAACAATTTTAGCCGCTGCTGATACGGCGATGGCTTATCCATCGATTGCTCACTTTAATGGTGACGATGCAATGATTCTTGTAAGCGGAACGGATACTATTGATGTTATTGGTGTTCCTGGTGTCGATCCAGGTTCTTCATGGACAGTGGGAACCGGTTCTACTGCAAATCATACATTGGTTCGTAAAGCAACAGTTGACATGGGATCTACGGATTGGACAACTGGTGCTACAGAATGGGATGTGTACTCGCAAAATACTTGGACCTATAAAGGGGCGCATACCAGCAATTGTATCGCTACTCAAACAGACTTTGTCGTAACCTTCATGGTAAATACCGCAAATATCACTGTAGGTACGAACGGACTTTACTTAGGTGGTGGCGTTATTGGTGGCGCGAATGCCGTTCAATTAGCTGATCCTGACGGTGATGGTATTTATGTAGGTACAGACACTTTGAATGGTGCTAACGGAGGAAACTTTATCTTCCTTAACAATCCGGCCAATGCGTCGGACTGGAATGCAAAAGAAAATCTTACAGGTCTCTCATGTGCTGATCCTAACAACTACAATGATCGTATACTTCCAACATTCACTCAGGATACAACATTGATGTTCTGTTTCGGTACGTGTTCGGCAGATACATCATGTTCTGTTACTGCTACGTACCCTGATGTAACCTTTAGTGTGGATATGAATAATGTTTCAGCTTCATTCACTAATGTATATGTAAGTGGAACATTGAATAGCTGGAGTGGTAACGCGAATCAGCTGACCGATCCAGATGGAGATGGTGTCTACGACGCGGATATTAGTCTTGCCCCGGGTAATTATGAATTCAAATTCACTTACGATAACTGGGTAGGTCAAGAAAACCTTGATCCTAATACACTGGATTCGAATTGTACTTTAACTACAGGTGCCTTCACCAACCGTTATATTACAGTTGGCGTAGCAGATACAACGCTACCCGTATATTGTTGGGAGGAATGTGTTGCTTGTGCGATCAATATACCAACGTATACTATTGATCAGATAGACAATACAGATGCGGATGGTGTTCCAGACTCACTAAATGTTTATTGTAAAGTAATTGGTGTTGTTCACGGTGTAGACATGCAAGGTTCATCTAGTGCAGTGTCATTCACTGTGCATGACGGTACGGAAGGTTTAGGAACGTATTCCTCTGTTGCTACAGTTGCTTCGTACACCGTAACCGAAGGAGATGAAGTTCGCATTGTTGGGGATATAGGTCACTTCAATGGACTTCTCCAGATGTATGTTGATAGTGTTACCGTTATCAGTACTGGTAATGCAACGCAAACACCGACCGTGGTTACTTCTTTAGGTGAGAGCACGGAAAGTGAATTAGTCAAGTTCGAAAACATGACTATGGTAGATCCTACACAATGGGGATCTGGATCTTCAGGCTACAACATTGACATTACAAATGGTACAGATACTGTAGTAATGCGCATTGATGCTGACGTAGATTTATATGGAGCAGTTGCACCAGTGGGTATGTTTGATGTTGTTGGTATCGGCGGTCAGTACGACTTCAGTGCGCCGCACTTCGACGGTTACCAATTATTACCGCGCTACCAAGCCGATATTATGCCATCTACAGGTGGTGGTTCTGCTGTCAAGCTTTCTGTCTCAGAAATCATGGCAGGTTCAAACTCTACAGCGTACAACGCAGATTGGTTTGAAATTCATAACTATGGTGATTCTGCAGTTGACTTAACTGGATACTCTTGGGATGATGAAAGTGAAATTCCTGGAACCTCAACGTTCCCAATGGTTACAGTTCAACCTGGTCAAGCCATCGTAGTTCTTGATGACGTAGCCGCTAATAAAGATGCGTTCTTAACAGAGTGGAAATTGTATGCTGGTTCAGTAACTATCGTTGCTAATGATGAATTAACCGGTTCGTTCCCAAGCTTAAGTCAAAATGGCGATGCAGTATTCTTATATGATGCTAATGGTGCAGAAATGGCGAGTGGTGTATACACCGCTGCTACTGCAGGATTCTCTGTTGAATTCGATACCACTGGTGCATTCTTAGGTGATGCGGTTGACGGTACGAACGGTGCCTACACATCACTCGAAGGTGATGTTGGTTCTCCTGGTAACTTAACACCTAATACAGGTTTTGGCGAAGCCACAGTAATCAGCAGTATCTTCCCGAATCCAACTACAGGATCATTCACTGTGAACCTAGTAAGCGATGTTAGCTATGATGCTACAATAACGAATATTACAGGTGCTACCGTGTTCCATAAAGTGGGTACCGGCGCAGTATTGAATATTGATTTGAATGCGGCTAGAGGAACTTACGTACTCCGTGTACGTACGGCTCAAGGAACCGCAGTGCAAATGATCGTCTTGCAGTAAGCACGAAATAAGCGAATAAAAGAAACCCCCCGCGGCCCATGGCCGCGGGGGGTTTTATTTTGCGCCAAAATGTATACAGGATTCGTAAATGTGTATAATGGGTAATAGCCACATACTACGCAACTTTACAATTCTAAAACAGAATAGATATGAGCACAAGCAACACATTTGGCTTACAAAAGACGGTTGGGAAAGCCAGATGGGGGTGAATTACTTCGGACATTTCACACTAGAAGGATTGCATGTATCACCAAAAGAAGAGAAGTTTTCTCTAACCATTTGTTGGAAGCGTTTAATCAAGAGTTAATGCGTTGCTTTGATTCAGGCGAACTAAAGGAATACGGTATTCCTAACATCGAACAAATTGCAGAAAAATTGGGCGTTTCGAAACGTTACTTGAGCGATACATTAAAGAAGGAAACTGGTAAAACTAGTTCAGAACACCTTCAGCGCTATCTGATCGACGAGTCGAAAAATATTCTTTTGAATCCTGCGAAAACAGTATCAGATGTTGCCTATGAATTGGGCTTTGAATATCCTCCCTACTTCTCAAGACTATTCAAAAAGAAGGAAGGCATAAGTCCGTCTGGGTACCGCGAATTGTACCGAATGAATTAGAAATAAGCATGAGGTATTCATGTTTCAATCTGAAAAGAAACCAGCGCTAAGACATTGCCTAGTCAATATTTTCGGAGAATGATAAACATATTACGCACGCCTGCAGCGCGCGCAATTCTATTCTAATGTGCGATTATGATCTGCTCGCGAAATTCGCCCGATTGCAAGATGTACGATCCCGCAGGAAGCATTTCTACAACGATTCGATTATTACCAGTATTCACTGTACCCTCAAGCAACTGCTCGCCGGATAAATTGGTAATGGTAAACGGTGCTGTAGCCTGCGCTGTGATATTCAAAAAGGTATCTGCAGGATTAGGTCCCAGATGAAGATGAGAACGCGCAGGAGCAGTTTCTACAGCCATAAAGGGGTTCCAGGATACGTTCGTTGAATCACCATAGATATAATCAACTAATTCGGGATGGTCAATAAACGGATTGCGGTTCCCTTGCATCGTGTGAATTACATTGTTACGGTTCAACTCGAAGCTGTCTACTGGATCCGCCCAGTGCCAATCTAATAACGTCGAAAGTACTGCATGAGTGGTACCTCCAGAGTTTAGAGCTTCTTGAACGACCAAATCGGGCTCCGCACCCGCTCCTTCATAACGCAAATCCATGTACAGAATGATTCGAGCTAAATCGCCTTTCACTTTATCGCGTGGTTCAAATAAACCGGCAGAACCGTTGTACGTATTCCCGGTTGCAGAACCGTTATAGTTTACAGCATTTCCGGTTGAACCTAAATCATCGTATTCATGATTCGAACGAAGCGAGTTCAGCCCACCATCTGCAGGCTTGAGGTTGTGTACATCCGTTCCAACTCCTTGACTCGTTCCAAAGTTGCCTAAACTCCTTGGCCAGACGTGCTCTCTATTCCAACCTTGACCATTGTTATATTCTTGCGGACCATCCACACTCACACCTGCATAGATTAAACAGACGTTTGAGGTGTTTGTCGTGTCTTTATCGCTGACTTTTAAGACGTCCCAAGTATCCGTATTAGAGGAAGAGTATGTGAGACGCGTATGAACCTTTATGATATCGTATAATGCTTCTCGCAGGTCTTCCCCACTTTCATTGTACGCATCTTGATAGTAAGGCAATGGCTGGGCTTGTAATGTCGTAAGGGCAAGTACCGCAGCAAATAGTGTGAATAGGTTCTTCATTTGGGCTATAATTTCAATGACAAAGATGCAGAAAATAGAAGTAGCTTAAGTGTTTACTTCCAGTATTCAACAGGAAAGCTAGGATCCAATTCTTTGAGTGCTTCTCCCACATGTGCCCAATCTTGCTTGAACTGCGCCAACACAGATTGATCCTCTGGCTGGTCGGCCACACGTCCCCCGCTGTTGAGCTTCATGTACAACGGAAGAACTGCTTTTTGAATTGCGTGTGGAATGAGTGGCTGAATTTTAAGACCTAATTGGTGTAAAAAACCACTCTTAATTGCAACGCTTTCATTTCGGTGTTCGAAGTCAAAATCCGTGTAATACGCTGCATCAATTCCAACATATTCTGAAATTTCTGCCATGACCTCAGGTTTGCGTGACATAAAATCTTCAAAAGCCCAAAAACGCACATGACCTTCAGGCATTACATCTATCCAAGCTTTTACATGTTTCGCATAGTCAACGTGATCCGTAATTTGAGGTCGCTTGATGTAGTCGGCTAATGGCATGTCAATGCGCTTCGTTCGAAAGCGCTCCATCTTGTAGTGGCTGTACATTTGTTTCGAAGGCTCGCGGAATAAGAAAATCAATTTTGGCGGGTTCGGCCAAGAAGAAAAAGCGGTCCGTGCGGTACTTTCATACAAATAATGAGCGGTAGCCTCAAAGCGAATGAATTGATCTATACCTCCCTTGAAAAAGCTTTCATATGCCGCCAATTCGTGTTCGTGTGCATTAGCAGACGCATTGAATCTATTTACTTTATCCGCGAAAAAGAACGTCTCTTTTTTAGGACTACCGTAGACATCGGGATGGGCAGATAACCAAAAATATAGACTGCTCGTACCGCACTTTGGGGCACCGCCAATAATGACATTTGGAAGAGAGGCTTCGTTCATGCTTGCAAGATAGTAAGATTACAAGCTAGACCATCTAAGCGCGGCAAATGTTCGTATTGCACTATTCTCATATCCTAAACGTTGAATAGCTGAGGAATTGAGCCTATAACTCTTCATCTACAGGGGGTCAACAGCTATTTATCTCCCGCGTAAATCACTACATTTGAGCCAAGCCATGGGCACTATGAACAACGCTAAAAAACAAATCTCTTCGGGTGCAGTGATTAACCTCGCTGGGATTCTTTTAGGCGCGGTACTCAACCTATGGCTACTCCCCAAACTGTTCAGTACAGAAGAGCTAGGCATGTACCGTTGGATGGAACGTTCTGCAGTACTTCTATCTAACATTCTGCTTTTTGGAGTCCATCGTTCGTTCACAAAGTTTCATTCTGATCCTTCAAAAGATAAAAAGACCTTTGAGAGTGTAGTTGTCGGCAGAAGTACGCTGCTCATGATAATTATAGGTATTCTGGTCTTTTTATTCGGACCGCTTCTCGCTCCCTACTTCAACTTCAAACCTAAGGATGCGCATTTATTGCGCTACCTCAGCTTTTTCATTGTCAGTGGTATGGCTTTTCTAATGGCCGTGGCTGCTGCTGCAACAACGAAGAAAATTACCATACCTGTGTTCCTTAAGAATATGGGTATGCGCTTTGCAATGGCCGCATTGGCCGTTGTGCTGTTTTTTAACAGCGATCTATTTGAATTCAGTCATTGGCTCATTGCCTATGCATGGGCTTCTCTAACTCTAGGGATTGCCGCCCTATTTTACGGGTGGAACCGCATTAAGCCAGCTTTTCGTTTAAAGCACTTATGGGCTCCGATGGGTAAAGATGTGAACCGATTTGCCTGGATCAGTGTCTTTAGTGTGCTCATAGAGATTGGCATAAACACACTCGATGTTCAAATGCTATCGATGCTTACGGACATGAACAGCGTAGGTATTTATGGGATGGCTTTTTTCATGGGCTCCGTAATAGACGGAATACGTCGACCGATCAACCAAATGCTCGCACCCCAGATTTCCACAAGTTGGAATAACAACAATATGGGAGCGCTCAGAAAGATGTATCAAAAAACCTCGAGTGCGCAGATGGTTGTGAATGCAGCCTACGTTATTCTCGTTGTGGTTAATGTCGAATGGATTTTTTCGCTCATTCCAGATGGAGAACGTTTCTACCCCGCCATTCCTGTAGTGGTCTGGACCTTAGCTAGAAAATACATCAATGCCGCATTCGGTTCTAATGGTGAAATCATCGCCAATAGTCCATTCTACCAATTAAACATGCAAATTGGTTCCATTATGCTCGTAATTAATGTGCTACTCAACCTTCTTTTTATACCCCGTTACGGTATAATCGGAGTTGCCTACAGTGGATTGATTGCAGTGATTTTCGTTAATACCATGAGGGCCGCCATGATTTACAGAAAAAGTGGTCTGCAGCCTTTTACTAAAGAAAGTCTCGTCATTTTAATGGGCAGTGTAGCCGTAGGAGCACTTTGTTACAAAGTTCCTTTTGACGGTCTTATGAAGTTTTTAGTCTCCGGCGCGATCGTCGTTGCTGCCCTACTGGTCAATAGAAAATTCATTAAAAACCTACTGTTGCGCTAAGCCTGCGTACCTTTATTCCCCTTGAAAGTCGCATACATTCAAAATAGAGTCCAATTAGGAGGTCGTTTCCAGGTCACTTTCGAAATGACGAAAGTCTTAAATGCTATGGGAATCATACCCGATTTTTATTGCTATCGACATCGGCTTACGTTAGAAGATATTGAAGCGCATTACGGCGCTTCGATCCAGCTTAACTTCAAGCCTATAAAAGAGCCGAAGTTACCTTTTGAATGGAACATTACGCGCTTCAACAGCGACGTCAATAAACATGTCCAGGGCTACGACTTGATCATCAACAGCAACAATACCAGCCTAGGTCTAGATCCTTCCCTAAATAGCATCAGCTACGTGCACTACCCGCGAAAAGCACGCCTAATGACAGGCATTTCATTGTCTAAACTTTTAGACATAGGAAGAGATCCCTTGCAGTTGAATGCTTTACGCTACCGTTGGCATCGTAAAGTGGGGGCTGGAGACCTGCAAATCGCAAACAGCGCATTTACTGCAGCGCGCTTTGAAGAGCAGTACAATATGAAAATTGACGGCATACTTTATCCCCCGGTAGCCATCGATTTTAAGCAAAGTGAAAAAATAAGTCATCGCATCGTGAGTTTAGGGCGTTTCTCGCCAAACAAACGTCAATTTGAGCAGATCATAATGATGGCTGAACTTCGCGAATACGAGCTCTATTTGATTGGCTTCAAAAACGATGTGGATTACTATAACCGATGTGCACAGGCCATTAAAGACTTAAAACTGACGAACGTTCATCTCATAGCAGATGCTTCAGAAGAAGAGCGCAACAGCCTCTTGACCTCTGCAGCCTTTTTTATTCATTCATTGCGCGAAGAGCCCTTTGGCATCACCACCGTACAAGGTATTGGCGCGGGATGTATACCGATCGTACACAATAGCGGTGGTCAGAAAGAGGTGGTTCCGTTTGAGGAATTGAGGTACGAAAATGAAGATACCATACCGGAGCTTGTGCGCGCACTCGAGAAATCGGACCGGATAGAAGAACTTCGTGCCTCGCTGCAGAAACACATTACTGCCTACGACAGTGCTTCATTTAGAGACCAATTCAAAGGCTTACTCGAACAAAAACTACCTAAAGCATGAGAAAAGACAAGCTCTTAAAGGAATGGTTTGAATTCAACACGAAGTATTGGAAAGCGCTAAAGCTACGTGCTAAATTGCACGGGCACCTCAAAGACAGCGATGTACTTCCTAAAGACGTCTTAGCCCAAGCGGCACCGGTTTTTGTACTTTCTACCGGGAGGGTGGGAACCATGCTGCTCACCCGTCTTTTTGAATTGGAAAAAGGTTTGCACATCGAACACGAGGCATTGCCTGAAATGCTCTACACAGGTAAGTTGGCCTATGCAGACCCTAGTAATATTGAGTTTACCAAAGGTGCATTAATGGCCGGGCGGTATGAGGCCATTCGAGATTGCCAACTGCAAAATCTACGCTACGTTGAAACCAACAATAGACTGACCTTTTTTGCTCCGGCGATGGCAGCGTTGTTTCCCAATGCTAAGTTTATTCACCTGCTGCGCCATCCAGACAGCTTCGTCTCTTCAGGTATCCAGAGAAATTGGTATACGGGAAAAACCATCACGGATGAAGGGCGTATTGCACCCGCAAAAGATTCAGGAATCGAACGCCAACAAGATAAAATAGCATGGTTGTGGAATGCAACCAATGCCTACATTGAAGATTTTAAGGAAGGTGCTGGAAAGGACAGAACCTTGACAGTCCGCTCAGAAGATCTTTTTTCGAATACGGAAGAAGCCGAGCGTATTTTGAATTGGCTCGACTTTAAGGCCGATAAAAATAGTATTCAGAAAGTACTGAATACTCCTGTGAATAGCAGTCGTAAGAAAAAGACACAACAGGAATACAATGTGGATTTGACGCCTTTAGTGAAGAAATACTACGGGAATTAGTCCACTAATAACTCTGGATAGAACGCCTCGTAGTCTTTGCGATAAATGCGCTGTAATCTGCGGCGTTGATCGTCGGTTAATTCTACTTTTTTAGTTGAGCGATTGACGTTCAGGCGTACCTCTTTTTCGTAGGGCGTACCTAGCTGCTCTGCTACTTTGGCGAAGTCCTCATCGAAGTTTTCGAATCGGCCTATAAAGTCCATGTTGGGTATATCAATGATGGATGTTTGCGCGCGCAAGTGTTCATCGCATTTGGTTACGTCTTGGCCCTCCACCCAGCTGAGAAACCTATCAAAATCCTGCATCGCCTTATGCTCCTCAGGAGTGAACCTGAAGTAGTTCTGAACCGTCACTTTATCCTTCCAACAACTGATGAATTTTTCTTCAGGATTGCGTACAAAAGCGAACTTATAATAGTTCCGTACGGACCATTTAGAATAGGGCATGGCAGAGCCGTAGATCAATGCGCCGGACTTACTATCTGCTGTGAGGTAATTATTGATGGTACGCGAAGCGACCTTATAGTTTCGGAACCAAATGGCCTTGTAGCGGTAGCTGTACGACATGAAAAAGCGCTCCTTTTTAAAAAGCTTCAAGACGTACTTATTCC
>Ga0206123_10000261_pt1 | contig 52027 bp, 32 predicted proteins | sample Helgoland_Spring_2_FD_160086 | JGI IMG/M metagenome (GOLD analysis project Ga0206123, IMG submission 160086) | Pelagic subsurface seawater microbial communities from Kabeltonne, Helgoland, North Sea - Helgoland_Spring_Bloom_20160316_1 | ecosystem: Environmental > Aquatic > Marine > Epipelagic ...
ACTACAACACATGCAAAGCATCCTCATGCACTGGCATTTGCTCGCCGGAACAATTGAAGGCACCGTAAACATCGTAGCCATATTCTCCCGGAGCGGGTGAGTCCGGGATCATATTATTGGCGAGGTGCCATTTACCAAAGTGCGCGGTGGCATAGCCGCCCGCTTGCAACATACGTGGCAGAAACGGCGCGTTCAGGTCGAGCCAATCGGGCATGCCGCGGCGGGCATTGTCGTCCACCCAGGCGAAATGTCCGTCGATATTGAGACGCGCGGGAAACTGCCCAGTCACCACGGCGGCACGACTCGGCGAGCATACACCACTGGCGACCGTGAAGCGCTGAAAGTCGGTGCCTTCGACCGCCAAGCGGTCGATGTTCGGCGTCTTAACATACGGATGCCCGTGACAGCTAAGGTCGCCCCAGCCCCAGTCATCGGTAAAGATGAAAAGTATATTCGGGCGCTCGGCCTGCGCAGGAATTGCCGCTAAATTCGGCACGCGGCTCATTGCGGTCAACGACTGCAAGGCGAGGACAGCACCGAGCAGCACGATGAGCCAAGATTTTTGTTTAACGATAGCTGTCATAGTCTGTTTGAGGTTGTAGCACCTTGACTCCGGTTGGGGGCTGCACCAGCGACTCGCCGCTGAGGATACCATGCTTGACTAGAAATTGATCCGACAACTCGACCGACCAGTAGAAAAACGGGTTATGAGAATTGCGGCCGTTGCACAAGCCATGCTTGCCACCCTTTCCTACGTAAAATTCTGACGCGCCCCCTTGCGCTTTCAGCGCTTCATGGAATTCAACCATGCTCTCGACTGTAATCGCCGGATCTTGGTCACCTAAAAAAGTAATAAACGGTGGTAAGCCTGCGCGCAGAAAGTTCGGCGGCGAGAGTGAGGCTTCACATTTGAAATAAGGATTATACAAAATCACTGCATTCGGCTCACATGAGATGGACAGATCGTAACAATCATCATTCGTTTCTGGGCTCGTTAAGGTCGCCATCGCCGCGGCGAGTTGCCCACCCGCGGAACCACCGGCGATCACTATCTTATCGGAAGCGACCTTAAGGCGACCCGCGTTGTTGCGCAAGAAACGCACCGCAGACTTAGCATCTTTCACGCATTCGAGTGGCACCTTCACGCCATCGCGCTGACTGAGGCGATAATCGACCGACACCGCAATCATCCCGCGGCTCGCCCAATACTCGCAATCTGGGTAATGCCAACTAGCTTCCCCGACGGCCCAACTGCCCCCGTGATACACCACAAAGGTCGGAAATGGTTCCGTGGAATTTGCATACCCTTCCGGCAAAAATACCGACAGCTGTAGCGCTTTGCCATCGACCTCTTTATAGGTCCACATCGCATCCGGTTGCCCCTTTACATGTTTCGCAGCATTCGTGACTGGCACCGATTGCTCCGGGCTGGGACGAGCAGCGCTCCAGTGTAAATCGTTGAATACTGGATCCGCGCCACGCCATGCACCGCCGAAGCTCACTGCTGGTTTGTTTTTACCACGTAGCGTTTCCTGCGGACTCAAGCGGAGTTCTTTGATGCCTTGAAAATCCTGCAATGGCTGACCGTCGGAGTTCTTGAAATCCGCTGCCGAGAGCTCGACCACTTCCCATGCAGAACCACCGACGAGTGGCACTTCAGCCGCCGAATCATCGATTTTGACTACGAGCTTGTTCGCTTCGGCGGAGGCAACCTGCAGCATTAGTTTGGCATCCGCCGGCGCCTGCCATTGTGGCTCATAGACCTTGTGCGTGCTACGTGCCCAGCCATCACGATAATTGTACCATTGTTTCTGCCAATCGTCTGCAAAAGTTTCGATCATCAGTGACGGCTTGAGCGTAGCGCGTGCGCCCGCTGCGACAAGATGCTCAGGCGGCACCATCTGCACCAGTGACGACAGCACGAATTGATCCGTCGTGCGCACCGCATAATAGTAACCAGCCGTAGACACAGGTTCCTCTAAGGCATAGGTGACATTGGCATAGACCCAGAGCGGTCGGTCGATGCTGGCCAGTGGTAAATCAAACGCCCATGCCCCATCCTGTTGTGTCGCGGAGGCATGTCGCCAAAAGCGACTTCCAGTGTTGTTGCGATCATCCTTGGCACCATCGGGCTGTCCCTGCTGGGTGTAATAGATATCGACGCTGCGGATTGGTTTGGACGAATCGACCTGCACCAGTGCTGTGGGCACCCCACCAGCTGCGCTTAGGTTTAACTGCAGTGCTGGGGTTTGAGGATACTGGAAGGTGCCTTTCAAATATTGATCAAACCAGAGCTGCGCCGCGACCTCATATTCGGCGGTGTCCTGGTGATTATGATGCGGTGCGCTAGTAATGCGCCAATCGGAGCTGCGGATTTCTTCGATCGCAGTGGGCAAGTCGTTGACCCGCCCGTGGAAATCATTCGCGGGCGAAAGAAATAGGATCGGGCATGTAATAGCGCTCAGGCTGGCTCCGTCTCCGACGGTATTGTTCTGCAGTGCATTTGCATTGTAGCGATCGCTAATACCACCACAGGAGGGCGCGGCTGCTTTGACACGCCCATCTGAGCCAGCGGTCAACACGGTTAATTTGCCGCCCATCGAGTGACCATACACGCCGAGCTTGTCGCCATCGACTTGCGGCTGCTGCTCCAAAAAGGTTAATGCCCGGCGCGCAGCCATGGTGCTCATAAACCAGCCACTGTTTCTGGGAGATGCCACCGAGTCTATGGTATGTTCGGACGGCGGGTTAAATGTGAAATTGCTACCAGGAAACCTGCAAGGCGCATGGTAGGCATCGAGTGCGCCCCAATCGGTGGTGAGTTTATAATTCGGATCGTCGATTTGATTCGCAAAAAACAGTTTCACTTCGGCAGGCGTGACGCGGTAGTTCGGTGCGTTCAGGCGTCCTGCCCATGAGATAGAAATGGTCGCATAGCCGCGCTTGGCATTGGCGAGACATGCTTTGTAATCCGCGTATTGACCGCCACCATGGATCTGCACCAACCCGGGGAGATTTGCGCCGCCCTTGGGATAGCCATAGATCGCAGCGACCATGGCCTTCTCGCCCTTGAAGATGCCGACGCGGTAACGGAGCACCTGTAGCACGACGCCGTCTTCTTCCCATTCGTGCAGGATTTCGACATCGAGCGGTTCCGCACACGGATCAAAATTCGCCCACAGCTCAACTTGTGTCTGCGGCGCAGCATCATCAATTAGTGGCGGGAGCGTTTCTGATTGAGCTCCTTGAAGTCCGAAAAGACCGGCAAGGACGACGAAGAGTGACGTGCGATACTTTGATTGCATATTAAATTGCGGTGTGGGAATTCTGCCCCACGCAGGCGCTACTGAATGTTGAGGCTAAAGCTTCGTTCGTGGCTGCCTTTAGGGAAAACTAAAGAGAGCACTGCGGTCCATGTGCCCGTTTCTGGAACGTAAACTACTTGTGGTTGTGCTTCGACGCTGAAGCGCTCCCCAAGGGCAACTGACTTACCCTCGAATCGTTCTGCAAGCTCCCATGTCAAGGGATTCGGTAAGCCCGTCACACAAACTGTATCCATTTTAGAGTGACTACTGACGGTAAAGGTCTGTCGTTTCGCGGCAGCCAAGGCGTAGGTCGCGGGGAAACCCTGTACCTTATCATTGATACGGACTTGCTGATGCTGCGCTTCATACGCGGTGAGTTGCCAACTGTCAGGCGTCGCTTCGAGGCGCTTCCTGAGCGCGGCATCCGCACCAAAATATGCGTCTGCACTGAGAGGGAAAATATCCATTTCGACAGTCATCTCAATCGAGTCACCGGCCTTCAGTTGCTTAATCTCTGGCGGCAATACCAACTCGGCATTCAGCCGCTTCATCGTGCGTGCGGAAGCGATCCACGGCGCGTGATACACTTCCCCACCAAGCTCTGCGCGGTAGTCACGAATCACGAGACCACGCACAGCCCGTCCTTTTGCCTTTGGCTCAGGTGCATTGGCATGCAAACTCACCCATGGCTGCTCGCCAGACAATTGCACAGGTTCCATGACGGTGCCCCATTCAGCTGCGGCGGGCGAGGCCTCAGCAGATAGACCCCCCAGGTTGCCCCATGCTATCTTGGTCGATTCCATTTCATTGTAGTAGTCATTACCGAGCTGAAACAATGCGAGTTCGTTAAAGGCGACATCTTCGAGCGCCTCCAATTTGACTTTAAAATAGGAACGATTGATCGAGTTACTACGGGGCAAGTAACTATCAATTTGTAGACGCATCCGATCCTGGTCGGAGCGTTCCGTCACGCGCACATGCGACAGGTTGGGACCGATCATCGCATATTCGCGAACGCTGCCCTGCCAAGTGATCAACTTACCCTGATCATCGACGATCTTGCCGATGTCGCCGCCGCCGACGTTTGAAGTCCAATCATACGGTAAACCGTTGCGGCCAATGACTTCGAACGGTCGCACATCGGTAATAAAAGCGCGACGCATCGTGCGACCGGCTTGAATACAAACACTCTCGCCCCAAGAGCCCAACGCCATCTCTGTCCAAAATCCATTATAGCCCCAGCCGACTAGACTGAGTTGCGCGGCGGACGATGCGGGCACCCCCTGCCACTGCGCATGCGCAACAATATACTCAAAATCGACATTCGCATTTGGAGCCAAGGTCAGGCGTGCCGTAATATTGAACCACACGCTCCAGTAGGGATACGGACGGAAGTCATGCCAGTTCTTACTATTCTGCAGCGGCAGTCCTGTCTGTTTGCCCTCCGCATCGAGCAGCATCGGTACATAACCAGTGGCTGGATGATAGTCGTGCACAAATCGTAGACAGACATCACGCGGTGCATCCGTGGTGTTTGCCAATTTAAGATCATAATGCGAGATGCGGTCTAATAAGTCTGAGTTATATGCCGCCACATCTTTATTTGGCCAGTCCAGCTCAGGAAGGAGCACTTGCCAGGCATCATGCACAGCCGAATATTCAATCTTAGGCTGCCCAAGAGCGAATGTATCTGTAGCCACTGCGGTGATTTTTACTGACTGATCATCGGCAACAATCGGGCGAATCGACTCATCTGAAAAGTCCAGCCCGAGTTGCACCCGTGTGCCAGTGGCCTTAGCAGATTCGGCGGTCTTCAGTGACTGAGACTGCAGTCTGACTTGAAGCTCTAGGGGTGCGTCATTCTCAGGTTCGACGCACCATTCAAACAAGCAACGATCGCCCCACGCACGAATCTCTAACCATACCTTGGCAGGCAATTTCGCACCGTCGGCAGCTAGCAATTTTAAATCATAGATCGCCACATGTTGAAACCAGTCACCACTTTCCACGATATGAATCGGCGAATAACTGTAGTCATCCTCAAGAGGCGGAATCGGCCCAGCAACGGCATGGTAAACCTTACCATTTACCTCGGCACTCAGCTCCAATTTACTCTGCGCCCAGCGTTGCTGTATCTTTGAGAAGTCTAACAACTCCGCCACCACATCTGCAGTCTTGGTAACAGTCAGCCGCTCCAGCGTCATCTGGCGCGGGTCGAGTAACATACCCCACTGCTCACTCCGAAATGCCAACACCGCAGCGTCTTCACGAAATCCAGCTAGATGTTGGTCGATCGAATTAAAGGCCTGCAACTGCGGCGGCCCTTTAACCCATGTGAGATGAATTGCATCGGCCTGCTGTGGCATTTGCCAGCCAAGTGCAGGCGCCTCGTTTTTTTGAGCGCATCCGACATGCAATACGCTGAATAAAGTGAGAACAGTAGCTAAACAGAGACCATGTTTACTTTGTGAAAATGACATATTTATTGCCTTAATGTGCAATCAGCTGATCACTTTTTAATGACCATTTATATTCCGTGGGTTGCTCGGCTTTCAAACTGAGTTCGACCGTAAACCACTTCGACGGCAATGACTGACCGTCGCCCATATCTGTGATTACAGGCTGCTTTGGCAGCTTCACCCGAATCGTCTGATCCCGCGCAGAAACAAAGTTTACCTTCACTTCAAAGGGCTCCAGTCGCCACTCCATATCGACCTTGACACTGGCGCGGGTGCGTATCCCGGAAATCTTGCCCGAACTCAGCTGCGCTGGCACGGCCGGCAGCAGCTTGATCACGCCGGGGCGAGACTGCACCAGCATTTCATAAACGGCGGCGGTTAAGCCCATGTTCGCATCGATTTGGAAAGGCGTCGAATAGCCGAACGACCAACCCATCGTCACGCCGGAATCGCGATAGTCATTGTGATAAGTGAAAAAGTTTTTGCCCACACAAGTTTGCATCAGTGTTTCAAGGCACTCATAGGCATGCGCACCATCCCCCATCCGCGCACGAATATTTGCCATGTGAGTCAGCGACCAGCCAGTCTGATCCTTCAACCCAACTGTGCCTCGTTTATCGACCGCATTTTGAAAAGCTTGGAACAACATCGGCTCCGCTTCTGAGGTGACTTCAAAGCCTGGAAAAACTGGATAAATATGCGACAAGTGGCGGTGTTCGTAATTATCCGAGAAACGAGGATCAAGCCATTCGCGAATCGCCCCATCTTCATTCACCTCATACGCAGGTAGGCCCTCGAGCATACACTCCCACTGCTCGTAGCATTCACCGTATAAATCAAATTCTCGTGAACTGCGAAGTAAATTGCCTAACAACTCGCGAGCCACAGCGACATCCATCGTCGCGTTCACCGTCAGACGTGGATTTCCAGAACTAGGCGAATCGATCTGACAGAACTCTTTCGGCCAATTTTCCGGTGAAGTCGAGGGAGCGATCACCACCTTGCCGGCGGCATCGTAGCAGAAATAATCTTCGTAAAAAAGCGCCACTTCACGCATAAACGGTAATAGATGATCCCGCAGGAAAATCTTGTCGTTGGTAAAGAGGTAATAATCGTAGAAAAGCTGACAGAGCCAACCGGCCCCTGAAATCCAGTTTACGATCCATGAGCCGCCGTGGGTCGAAAGTCCGGTCTCAGGCGAGGTTAAAGCCGGAATAAATATACCGCGGCAGCCGAATAGCTTGAGTGCATTTTCACGGTATTCCGCCAAGTGTGACTCATAGAAATTAAACACGCCGAGCACTTTCTCGCTCATGCCACCAGGCAAGGCCTGCCAATAATTCATCTCCAAGTTCTCGTTGATCATGAAGAAGCAATCCCAAGGCGGAGCATAATCACCATTCCAAATGCCCTGCAAGTTAGACGGCACTGAGCTATGATTGGAACTGCCCACCAAAAGATAGCGTCCGTAGGCCGTCATCTTTTGCAGCATCGCCACCGGCATGGTACCGTTGTAGGATTTCTCCAACAGAATTTCGTTGGTCGTATGGTTATCCGCACAATCCAAAAATTCAACGTGACAGGCATCGAACTGTAAGCGGTGTTTGGCTTCGTGACGCTGCAGCAAGATGTCATAATCAGACTCAAGCAAGCGCAGCTCGTCTTTCAGTCTGTCCACCGCAGTCTCGCTCGGCTCGTAAACAAACACCTTAGCGATCAGCAGCAGGCGTTGCGCATTGGCAACGATCAAGCCCTCGCCCGACTCGTTCGGCTCAACGCTGGCTCCAGCTGAAGTCATCACGCGCGCCACGACACCATATTGTGCGCCCTTATAATTCGGGTCGGTATAGCGGCCGATACCGATCAACCATTCACCATCCGCACTGGCGGTAAAATCGATCGCCGGTTGGAAGCGTTCACCCTCCTTGTAAATCGCGTCGATCAAGTCATGTAGTTCCAAGTTGACCACCCACTGTTGGTCAGAAAAGTTACTGCCGAGTTGCTCGACCACGATGCAGTCGTCCGCACGCGAAACAAAACTACGACGTATCTGCGGCGCATCGTCCCACTCCCAGCGAGTCAAGGTCTCGCCTGCAGCCATATCGAGAAAGCGCCGGTAATTTTTGAAGCGCCACTCTGAGGTGCTGCGCAAACAGAGATCCGCCGCTGGATGATAGACCGCGCATTTGCCTTCCTGGCCTGTCGATTTCAATGCGTCGTTGTACAGTTCATTGGCGGCTAGAAAATGGCCTTGCGCGATCAATCGACGACTTTTTTCCAGCAAGCCAGACAGATCCGGCAACTGCGGAACCACACCCTCATACCACAAGCGCTCGTGGTTGATTAGAATGCGCTCTGCGCAAATACGACCATAAGGCATCGCACCCAAGCTACCATTCCCAAGCGGAAAGCCATCACGCCACCAACCCGCAGGCTGCGACATTTCTAGTAGTGACTGCCGTTGCGGCCACTCGTTTAAATAGTTCTTTAAGTCCATTTGGTATTAAAATCCGCTGTCAACGATACGCTATAGTTAAGACTGAGCCTCTTCTTGCTTCGCATCTAATTGTTCAATTTCTTCCAGGAAGTCAGGTTGTGCGACGTCGTTCGCACAGTCCTGCCGAATACGACGAATCGTCCAAATAGTGCCCACCACAGCCACCACCATGAGCCCCAGGCCCAAATCGCGAGGCCCGAGCAGTAATTTACCCACACCAAACAAGCCTGAGAGCAATGTAACTAAGCCAATCGCCCAAGAGCACAAGGTGCGGCCGAGCGGCTCTTCTTCAACATACACAACAGTCATTTGACTGACCACTGGCTTCCAACCAAAAGCAAACGGACGCGCCCGCGCCGCAAACGCCTTCAAATGATCCATATCCTCCGCTTTAGTCAAAAGCGACCCCACTATACAAGCGATCCCCGAAGCGAGCACCATGATCAGCATACGAGCACCGACAAGGTCAGGATCATTGCTCAGGTGATGTAAGACTTCGCCTGTGACAGGGTCCGCTAAGCCGGTTCCAAACAATGAGTCTGTCCACGCATTATCGAACGCATTGACTATAATTAATAAGATGGTCATCACCCAACTTACAATCAAGGCACATAACTCACCCTTACCAGTCGTGCGCCACCAGAGCCAACGTAACACACCTGGAACTACGCCAGATGATCCAAGCACAAATGCCAAGGTTAAGAGCACTTGCATACTCTCAGCCCAAATCGAAATCACTGCCCCAGCGAACGCCATTAACACAGTCGCAACACGTGCGATGGTCACGTAGTTCTTCTCGGTCGCATTGGGATTAATAAACCTGCGATAAATATCGTTTACCAAATACGATGAGCCCCAATTAAAGAGCGTGCTAATCGTCGAAATAAACGCAGCCAACAGCGCCGCGACTAGTAAGCCCTTCAGGCCGATAGGCATGATCATTACAATCATCCTCGGATATGCCGCACTCTGATCTGCAACGCCGCCTAAATCAGGAATCAAAATCATCGAGCACAATCCGACCAAGATCCACGGCCAAGCCATCAATGCATAGTAAACGACAGTGTGCAGCAATTGCGCAAACGCCGCGTTCTTCGCGTCTTTACTCGCCAGCAAGCGCTGGGCTTGATAAGCGCCACAAAGACCCACGCCGATCCACAGAAATCCAAAATAACCGATTGCATTCCAAACGGACATTTCCCCATCTCCAGAGCCGATTCTTGGCGCAATGCTAAGCTCAGTGCCACCCCAATCTGGCAAGGCCCGAACTTTCTCAACCATCATATCTAAACCACCCACGGCTTTGACCGAAAGCACCGCCAGTAGTATCGTGCCCACGGTGGCCAAGATGAACTGAATGAAATCCGTATAGACCACCCCAAATAAACCCGACAGGCCACACATCAAAAGCGCCACTGTCACCACCGCGATCGTCACCATCACCTGAGACTCAGGCGGAAGCCCCACGGCCTCACGACCAATCGTCTCCATCGCCTTGATCACCCATGCTGAAATAAGCGGGCAAATAATAATCGCACCCCAAGCACCCGACCAACCACGCAGCGCCTTCGCCGGTGCACCACCATAGCGGGCTTCCATAAATTCAATATCCGTCACAAACGCCATACGGCGCCACTTACGCCCGAAATAGACAAATGCGAGCACGGAGCCAATCACCGGTGCCCAGAACTGCCAAATATAGTGCACCCCGTGGCTACGCACCAAGGCACTCACCCACAGCGGCGTGTCGGCGGCGAAACTCGTCGCGATCATTGAGGTGCCACCAATATACCACGGTAAAGAGCGTCCTGAGACGAAGAACGAATCCATATCCTCGCCCCCTTTTTTGGTAAAATAAAGACCAACGCCGATCAGCGAGAGCATAATTACGGCAATTACTAGGTAATCAAGGGATTCAAGTGAATGCATAAACAATTATAGATGAGGATTTAAATGAGAAATGTAGCCGGTTGCCATACCTATAAAGACTAGCGCGTGGCTAAGCATAAAATACAGCGAATACAGGTGAGATAATTGGCGAGAGTTAATATTAACCTATAGCGAGTCAAGACGACATTAGTGAGCGCTCAAATAACGTAAATAGACACCCGATTCGGAGCACTTTGCGTGGTGAACATACAGCAACTGATTGCGATCCAGTCAGCCTACCGCTCAACATCAACCTGCTCTCGCTTCATCCAGGCTACCTGCGAGCGATTGACTGATACACGGATGAATATTGATATTTCCTTCATAGGGTAAGTGGGTTGATTATTTTATTTGTTGATAATCTGAACTCGCGATCAGCTCGCCGCTGTTGACATTGATAAACCACGCGGTCGTTGCAGCTGGCAGGTCTGCCGACGCAGTCCACATTGAGCCGTCATTCAACAACTGCGCGGGCGACTCCAGCCACTGACGCTCGCTACTCACACCATGATCCGTGGTGGACACCAAAACCGCACCATCCAAGGTCTTGCTGGCAAGAAAAGAAACTTGCGCATGATTCGACTGCATCGATGCGGCGGTCTGCACACACCAAGGCCCCGCGCCGTTCACTACCGAGTCGGCAAATGCATAACTCTCAGGACGATTCCATGGAGGCCCATGGCCATGGCCCATCTTCGGCACCAGCGACACCATGTACTGTCCTGCGATCTTGCCATAATTAGTAGCCAAACAGTCCATTGGAAAATGGCTATCTTCCGGCCACGAGAACCACAGTGTCGGCATTTGCGCACGCTGCATTCGCAATAACGGATCCCAGACCTGCTTATAAGTTTCATTATTACCCAGCGACTTGCCATACTGATTTCCAGCACTCTCAAGACCGCCACAACCATAGGTGGGAATCGCAAAGGCGAAACGATCATCGATGCCGATCACCGTGCTGGTGATCACCCCGCCCCAGGAAATCCCCAGGATGCCGACTCGAGACGCATCCACGCCATCAATCGAACGGATCAACGAATTCGCCAGAATCGTATCGGCCACGGCGTGATACATCCACTGGTTCTGCAATGACTCAGCGGAATCATGATAAATACCATTGCGCTTAGGACCTGCCCACTCGTGCGACTGCCAAGCCTTGCCGACTCTGTTGTCGGTCTGCCCTTCCACCGCGATACTGATCGCCGCATAGCCGCGCGCGTTCCACTCCTGCACCCAATTCTTAAAGGCACTGCCACCGCCGCCATGTACAAGCACTACGGCCGGCACATCCTCGGTATATTCGTCTGGCATACCTAACCACGCAAACACCTTAGTCGGCTTGCCCTGCCAATCGAGCGCCTGGTAATAAATCGCCATTAAATTATCAGTCGAATCAAAGCCTTCGGCCCGATGCATGGCTGGCGCCGCGGTTAGATCCGACAATGCGACGACCGTCGCACGCTGGGCCGCAAAATTAACGGCGCCGCTTGAGCTCCTTTGGCTACTGCCGCTCGCAGAGCCTAAGATTTCATCCAGCGTGAGGCTTTGGTTCCGATCCTTATCCATATTTTCAAAATGCCCCTGTCGCATGGCTTGATCCTCCGCCAGCGTGATCTCGCCATCTTTATTTTTATCCGCAACCATCACAGATCCACCACACTCATCTACAGACAACCGGTCATCCTTATTCTTATCCTGACGATCAAAACTCTTCTCCCACAGATTCATAAATTCCGCTGCAGAGACGATCCCGTCTTGATTCACATCCATGCTACCATGTAAGCGTACGAGATGCGCACTTCCCCAAGCGGTGCCAACAGATAAGGCCAACGCCACGAAAGTTACTTTCAAGTGTTTCGTTGTCATTGTGAATGACTCAATAATTTTAAATTCGTTGGCTGCAGTTCCCTCGAACTACATCTCATCCAGCGTGAGCACTTCATCGCCATTCGCATCTCGGCGCTGAAACTGCTTACGATAAAAATCCTCATACTCCGCTGCAGTGAGTTGATTGTCATGATCCAAATCCGCATACGCGAAGGCTGCGGCTGAAAACTCATCTTTGCCCAACACGCCATCGGCATTCACATCAGCCGTGGAAAAATGAGTATTAAAGAACGCCACATACTCCGCTGGGCTAAGCTGCCCATCAGCATTCGCATCGATACGCTTGAACATTGCAACCTGCGGCTCTGCGTTGGTGCTAGGCTCCTCGGCCGACACCGCCTCTACCTTACCTGAAGCCTGCGCCTTATCCGAAGTCGGACCCTTCCATTCCTTGGCACGTTTGGAAGCTACTGCACTCACCGCTGGATCTCCAGCATCGCCACCGCGTGCCATCATGTCGGGATAGATGTCATCCCACCAGGCATCATACGAAGCGGCCATCGATGCTGCCAACTCTGGATGCGTCGCGGATAGATCCTGCTGACACGCAGGATCATCTTTTACATGATATAGCGCCCAATGACCCATCGGCGTCGCGCCCCAGTGCTGTTGAGCCGAACCCTTAGCATAAGTCGTGGTGCTCAGTCCGTTATAGACTGCTCGTAAAGTGGTGCACTGGCTCTGAAAATCTTCACACGCGGAATCACCACAGGGCGCACTGCGCACCAACAGATAGTCACCCTTGCGCGCACTGACCATCGCGTATTTATGCGACTCGGCCAGACCACTGGGCCAACGGGCCACATGATGATATAGCATGCGATTATCATTCCAACTGATTGGTGCTTCCGCTTCTAACAGCGGCAACAAGCTATAACCTTCCAACTCCGGTTGCAGCGTCTCGGGTACCTCAACACCAGCCAGTTCACACAGCGTCGGTAATACATCTAAATGTGCGGTCAAATTATCAACTGTCTGCGGTTGCCAATGCTTTGGCCATCGCCAGAAAGACATCGCGCGTGAGCCTCCCTCCCAGGCAGTGCATTTACAACCACGCATCCCAGCATTATAAACATCCAGTCCTTCAGTCACACCATTATCATTCATGAAAATAACGATCGTATTGTCATCTAAACCCTTAGCTTCTAAAAAGTCCAACATCCGCCCAACGTTGGTGTCTAGATTCTCAATCATAGCCAAATACGTGGCATGTGTATCATTCAAGCCCGCCTCACGGAACGGCGCAATATACGACTCTGGCGCCGCCAATGGCGTGTGCGGCGAGTAGGTCGCCAAGTAGCAGAAGAACGGCTGATCGCCAGCCTCCTCAATAAAGGTCATTGCCTCGTCAAAAAACAAATCCTCACGGAACCCTTTGCGCTGTGTGCGCAGGCCGTTGCGAATGATCTCTGGATCGAAGTGCTTACGCGGCCCCATCGTGTTGGTGGCACACCAATCGAAGCCGCGATGCTCCGGATTATAACCCGGGCCATCCCCCAAATGCCATTTACCAATAAACCCCGTAGTGTAACCCGCGGTTTTCAACAACTGCGGCAAAGTCACCGCATCCTTAAATAAATGCTCCCGCGGTTGCAGCGTATGCGTCACCGCATTGCGAAATTCATGTTGCCCAGTCAGCAGCGCGGCACGCGTTGGCGAGCAGGATGGACTGACATAGAAATTATCAAAGCGCACACTTTCATCGTGCAAGCGATTAGTATGCGGGGTCTGTAAATACGGATGGCCGTGCCGCTCCAGATCGCCGTAACCTTGATCATCCGTCAGGATGAAGAGTATATTTGGTTGCGCGGCTGATTCGCTTGCCACCACAGGTGAAAATCCAAGCAATACAGCGCTAGCAGCGCTCAACCAAACAGCCTTGAGTTTAATATTTAAAATAGTCATATCTTAATTTAGCTGTTAATGGTAACAATCTAAGCCGGAATAAGTCAAAAACAAAGAATCGCACACACTCACTCAAACGCGTCGTTCAGAACGGCGATAGCGTCGCGTGCGCCTTTAACGAACGGCAGGATAAATGAACGCTTTGAGCTTGTTATCGTCCGCTGGGCGCATTTTTTCAGTCTCGATATAGCCAGTACCTGTTCACGGTGCTGTCATTATTCAAGGTGATAAACAGCCACACTGAATCGATTCCGAGGAACCCTCTCTCCGGTCCAAGATAGTAGTGAATGTCGCAGGATGCGGCGCCGTGTGGAAAGTTCTTGTCATGGGGTGGACCGAGAAGCTCAATCACCTGATGACTGCTCAAGCCATCCAGTTGGCCACTCGACATGAGATGATCCACCATGCAAAGACGAGGAAGCCACATGTGGTCGTGTTCGACGTGCTCCTGATTTCGCCAGGTCTCAGCGTCAAACTTCTGCTGAGAAACGAGATTGGCGACGGAGTCACCCAGGAGTAGCCATCCGCTTAACAGCACCAACGGTGCTGCTGTGCCCAGAAAATAGAACACGACGCGAACGCGTCGACCTTTGATAAAACGGAGTACGAGAACACCCAGAAACGCAATCCACGGAAGCCAGCCGACCACTTCCCGGAGTCCCTTGACCCAGTCGGGCTGCTGATCAAAGGCAACGTACGGAACAATATCCATCCATTTGAACTGGATGAATCCGCAAACGAAGGCGAAGCCTACGCCCGCGAGGAAGAAGAGGATGCGTTGTTTCCCCGGTGAATCATCAAGTGGTCTCATTATCTCATCTTTACATTCGCGGGTGGTTACCTACTTGAGGGAAAGGCGGATCACGGGAGGCAGATCGCCCCCGGGGTGGCGTGGCAGGGAAATGCGGAGCGTGTTTCCGTAGAGGCGGGTTTGCAACGGGGCGTCCGGATTCGAGGCAAACCGAGCGTCTGTTATTTTTTCGGTAAAATTTTCAATGACCAGGGCGTTGTCCGCCGGCCAGTCGAAGATGGTGAGGTGGATGGTGTCGCCTTTGCGGGTGGCGAGCCAGGGGAAGTCTCGTTCGAGGGAGGTATGGGGAGCGGGCCGGTTAAGCTTGGCGAAGCGGGCCTCCTTGTCGGCTTTGCGTTTGAGGGATGCTGCGGTGGGCGTTCCGGGCAGGTTGAAGGAGACGGGTTGGGCACCGTAGACGGCGTCGCCGTTGAGCTTAAGCCAGTCCCCGACTTGCTTGAGCACGGTGACGGATTTTGAGGGGAAGGAGCCGTCTGGCTTTGGGCCGACATTGAGCAGGAAGGAGCCGTTTTTGCTGACCACCTCGAGCAGTTGCTGGACGACATGGCTGGGGGTTTTCCAGGCGTTGTCGCCCTGGGTGAACCCCCAGGCCCCGTTGAGAGTCATACAGGTTTCCCAGTGGTTCCATGGGCTGTTGGCGGGGATTTCGCGGTCGGCGTAGGAGAGGTAGTCGGTGCCGAGGCTCTTAAGCATGTCGAGGTCCTTTGGGGTGACCTTGTCCATCTTGTTGCCATCGAGAGCAATGCGGCTGTTGATCAGGGTGCCTGGGCTAATGTCGCGCACGAGCTTGGAGAAGGGCTCCGCCATTGCGGGGGTCATGCGGCGGGGCGTGTCATACCAAATGATATCGGGTTTGTATTGGGTGAGGATTTCTTTGACCTGAGGTAGCGCGATATTGTTGAGGTAGTCCTTCATCTCGTCCATGCCGGAGGGAATTTTCCAGTTATGGCTAGGGAAGCCCCCACGGTGATACCAGTCCTGGGCGTGAGAGTAGTAGAGGCCGAGCTTGATGCCCTCCGCGTCGCAGGCGGCCTTGAGTTCGGCGATCATGTCGCGTTTAAACGGAGTGGCATCTACGATATTGTAATCGCTGACCGCAGAATCGAAGAGCGCGAAGCCGTCGTGATGCTTGCTGGTGATGACGATATATTTCATCCCCGCATCCTTGGCGATCTGCACCCACTCGGTGGCGCTGAACTTGGTCGGGTTGCAGGTTTCGGTCAGCTTGGAGTATTCCTCAATGGGGATTTTTTTTGAGTGCATGACCCACTCCCCCCTGGCGATTTGGGAATAGAGCCCCCAGTGAATAAACAGACCGAATTTATCTTCGTCCAGCCACGCCGCCCGGTCCTCCAGTGACGACTGAAAATCCAGTACTTCGGACGCTTGGAGCAGTGAGCAAAGGGTCAGCCCTACCAGTATTTGTTTAAATATAAATAATTTCATTTCAGAACTTACATTAATTCAACTTCAGTAAAATAGGCGCCGCCAGCTTCGTCTTTTTTGTCGTAGAGCCAGGTTTCCAAGGTAGTTTTTCCAGCAGGCAGATCCATCTCGAAAACCACGCCCCGTGTGCCGGATTCGACCTTCGATTCCATCTCTTGTCCGGCAATCTTTACTTTGGCTCGCTCGGCGATGACCGACTTGTTGGCGACCGCTGGAAACTGACGAAGGGTCAATCGGTAGCGCCCGGCCTGTTTAACGTCGACATACCAAGGGCCGGTAACGCGCACCAGACTGTTGATAGCACCATAATGCCACGGTGGATTACCAGTCGGCATATACCAATCCTGAGAGCATAACTCGGTTGGGTTTTGTGCCGGGTTTCCGAGGTCGATCGATACGGGTGTCATGCGCGGCGAAACAGAATCCCAAAAGGGTTCATACAGCGCGCGCAGCGCAGCAACCCGCTCGGGATGATCCGAAGCAACATCGTTATTCTGCATCCGGTCCTTTGCAAAGTTGAACAGCTTCGTGCCATCCATCAATCGCCAGTCGCCCTGAATCACCACGCTCGTATCGAAGGGCGCAGGTGCCTTTTTAAATCGCGGTCCGCCCGGCATCTGTATCACCAAGTGATCCCGGCTAGCCGGAGCTTTCGGATCGTTCAATCGGGCGGCAAAAGAGACCCCATCGCGCTTGGGCGTTGCGGAGACCGTCACACCACAGAGTTCGGCCAGAGTCGGCAATACATCGATGTGCCCCGAAAGAACGGCATCATCCCGTCCCTCGACGAGTCCCCCTTTCGGCCAGTGAATAAAGCAGGGGACGCGGTGCCCGCCTTCCCATACCGTCGATTTTACCCCGCGTACCCCGGCGTTGTAGCCGCGAAAGTCATCCGGGCCGAGTATTGATTTGCGAGCGATGCCGCCTGACGTGCCGTTGTCGGTCATGAAAATCAGGATGGTGTTTTCCGCGATCCCCAGTTTTTCAAGATGCGTGCGCAGCAGCCCGACGTTATAATCGATATTGGCAATCATGCCGTAGAACTCAGCCCCGCCCTTCCACTTGACGATTTCCTTGTAAGGCGCGCTCCATTTGGCATCCACTTTATACGGCGAGTGCGGTGCGTTGGGCGCAAGGTAGAGGAAGAAGGGTTTGGATTTGTTTTCATCCACAAAACGCATTGATTCAGCGAAGAAAACGTCGGTGCAGTAACCCTCGAACTTTTCGAAGATGCCGTTGCGCTCGTAGTGATCGTTAAAATAGGTATTGCCCCAGTAGTCAGCCGCCTGACCGATGCCGCCAGCGTGATGCCAGACCACATCCTGAAAGCCTCGATCCTGCGGCCGGTGCGGCGCGTTGTCGCCCAGATGCCATTTGCCCACCATGCCAGTCACGTAACCGGCGGCAGAAAACTCCTCAGCGATGGTGCGTTCATCGATGTGCAGCATGCACCGACCGCTGGCGGTGCGATACGCACCCGTCCGTGCCGGATAGCGCCCAGTCATCAGCGCCGCGCGCGTCGGCGTGCAAAACGGAGCGACATGAAAATTCGTCAGGCGAATCGATTCGTTGTGTAACCGGTCCAGCTCGGGCGTTTGAATGACCGGATTGCCGTGGCAGGCCAGATCGCCGTAGCCTTGGTCGTCGGTCATGATCAGAATGACGTTGGGTTGTTCCGCCATGGCGTTCAGCCCGACCAAACACAGCATGCTAGTGAGTAAAAATTTAGTTTCTATTTTCATATACTGTTCCTTTAATCTTCTGGATTTACTTTTGAACATAGTCTTTGCCTTGCGCACTTTCCTTGCACGACTGACGCCATGTTTCGATGGTTGCCCGCATACGCTGCACCACTTCCGGATACTGTTTTGCAATATTTTTCTTTTCACTCGGATCCGCGTTTAGGTCATAGAGCTCGTATGTGTTCCCGGACCCCTTGCTGTAGATCTTGTAGTGCTGGTCAATCAGGGCCGTTTGATTGATTGACGGGTCTCCCAGATTTGCCTCGCGCATCGTGAAACTGGATTCAAAGGCCAAAGGCTTCGGTCGCTCGGTCATCGTGCCTTTAATCAATGGCATCAGACTGATTCCGTCGTAGGGTCGATCAGGAAGCTGAAGGCCCAACATATCTAAAATGGTAGGGAAATAATCGCTCGTGCTGCACGGCATCGAAACGACACGGGGCTGTTCGATAATCTGCGGCCAAATCAGCAGGCCCGGAACACGCACACCGCCTTCATAGAGAGAGCGTTTACCACCCCTCAAGCCGCCCGTACTTCCCCAGCTGTTTTTAACCTTAGTCGGCCCGTTATCCGAGCAGAACCACAGCATAGTATTATCCTCAACCCCGAGTTCCTTGAGCTTAGCGCGCAGGCGACCCATCTGTTCGTCCATCGCGGTCATGCAGCCATAGTAGTCCTTGTGTTCGTTATAGCCGTCGGTGTAAGGCGGAGCCGACAAGACTGGCTGATGCGGCGTATGAAACCAAATCACCGCCAGAAACGGGATATCTGCTTTGGACGCTCTTTCGATAAACGGAAGTGCCCGATCCATCATTAATTTTGAATCATCACCGGAAATTTCTTCTGCCGGAACCATCTGATCCAAACCGGTCCAGTAATGGGTTCCAAGTTTCTCATAATTGTCTGCGATATGGTAAGTATGAACCCCTGACTCAGCGACGAAACACTCGTCGTAACCATTTTCCCATGGCGGAGAGTAGGTGGCGGTGTTGCCGAGGCGACCACGATGCCCATCCTTGGTTTTGGTGGTCAGCGAACCCAAATGCCATTTACCGAAATGGCCGGTCGCATACCCCTGTTCCCCGAGCACTTCGGGCAGCGTGATTTCCTCTGCCTTCAGTTTGCCGACATTGGCGAACGGAACACCTTGCCGGTAGGGATGGCGCCCGGTAAGGCAGGCTGCGCGGGTCGGAGAACAGACCGGTGAGGTCGAATAGAAGCGGTCAAAACGGATACCCTCTCTAGACATCTGGTCGAGGTGCGGCGTCCGCAGCACCGGATGTCCGTTATACGCGACATCGCCCCAGCCCTGATCGTCGGACATGCAGAGAATTATATTGGGCCGTTCCGCCATGGCATTCAGCCCTGCCAAAGCCACCAGGCTCGTAAGTAAAAATTGAGTTCTTATTTTCATTGGTGATTCCTCTTGCGTGGATCATTCTTGATATGAGTTTTGGGATAGTCGTCGCTGCCCCTGGCTTCCACCACCAGTACCTGGCAACGCTTGCGGAAAGTCTCGAGCGTATCAGCATGATCCGGCGAGTCGGCCAGGTTGGTGGTTTCCTTCGGGTCGTTCTTAAGGTCGTAGAGCTCTTCATAAATCGGCTGCTGGCCCTGAATGGAATCGGTCAGCGTAAGAACATGATGCCTGCGCGGCTTCGGCTTAAAATAGCGGATGTATTTAAAGTCCTCGCTGCGCACGCCTTCGATGAGCGGATAGTTCTGCCCCGAGTACATATTTTCGCAGAAAAAGTCCTTTCGCCAAGGAGCGCCGTCCTGCTGCATCACCGACACCAGGCTCTTGCCCTGTATTTCTTCATGGACCGATACCCCAGCGAGCTCCAACAGCGTTGGAGCAATGTCGATGGAGAGCGCCAATTCGTCCGCGACCGTTCCGCGGCGTGCTTCCGGCAGGCGTGGGTCGAAAATGATCATCGGCACGCGGATCGATTCCTCGTAGAGCAGCACTTTGCCGCCCAGCCCGTGCTCGCCATGCATTAAGCCATGATCGGAAGTGAAGACGATTACCGTGTTCTCATACAACCCTTGCGCCTTCAGCTCGGCCACCAGATTGCCGACCAGACGGTCAATGCCGGTGACGGTCTGATACTCACGCACCATCCGTTCGCGCAGATCGGCCTCATTGTGCACATAATGATACGTCGGTATGGTGACTCCATTATAGACCTGTGTCGGAATCTTCTGTCTCTTGATATCGGCTTTGGCAATATAGGTCTCGGGCAGCGGCAGTTCATCGATCTGGTCCCGATAAGTGGTGCGGTATAATTCGGGATCGCTGTTAAGTTGCTTCATGGAACTGGTTCCGGCACCGTGCGGCAGATTAAAGTTCACCATCATGCAAAACGGTTGGTTCGCCGGCTTCGACCGAAGGAAATCCTGAGTACCGGCAAACTCGGGGTCGGGTTTAAGGAAGTGCATCGCTCCTTCCCCGAAGATTTCAATTTGCGTGTTTACACGCGAATTCCTGTAAATGGGGTGATTCCATTTGGGATAGAAGGTGGAGTGGTTGTGATTGCCGTACCAATAGTCGAACCCGGCCTCCATCGTGCCATTATAATAACCAAAATGGGGCTTAGCTTTTGCCAGTTGTTCCGGCGTGCTCTCCGGCTTTTCATTGATCCCAGAGCCCGGCCCGATGGGCGTATGATTTTTGCCGATATAGCCGACAAAATACCCCGCCTGCCGCAGTTGCATCGGGTAGGTATCCTGAAAGGCCTCTTCCGTGAGACTGCTTTGGGATGAAAACGTAATCCCATGCTTGCGCTCATACTGGCCCGTCAGCAGGCAGGTCCGATTCGGCGTGCAAGCGGCGGTGGTCACAAAGGCATTGCTAAAGCGCACTCCCTCGGCCGCCAACTGATCGATGTGAGGCGTCTTGAGAATAGGATTACCGGAGCACCCTAGATAGTCCGCTCGATGATCATCCGTGAGGATGACTACGACATTTGGGCGAGAGGCAGCTCCCAACGCTGATTGCGCGTGACTCATTCCAAACAAAAAAACCGATAGCCACACAATTACTGCAATTTTAATCATCTCTATTTTGTACCCATTTGAACAGTCACATTCTGATCTAAATCTAGCTGATTCGTAAGCATTAATTTTGATACTACATTTGTAATTTAAAATGACTAGGCAACCGCCTATATACGCCTACCAATCTGGTATACTAAAAGCAAAATAAGCACGGCAGCATTGCTGACGCTGACTCCCTCAGGACACAAGTAAAGCAACAATCGAGCGCGATTGAGGCCATCAGAGCAATGCTGATGTTAATACTTACAAAATATTTGCGCTCATTCTGTTCATACCTAAAACAGAGACCAATGAAACTCTTTGCTCTAATGGTCGCACTTTGCAGCCAAATACTACTCTCCACCTACGCGGTTGCAGCGGCGCATCGCCCAGAGTCGCTCAATGATATTCCGCCCAACGTCTTGATCATCCTCACCGATGATCAAGGATTGTCCGACCTCGGATTTTACGGCAATCCCTCACTCGAAACACCCAACCTCGATGCCCTCGCCAGAGACAGCGTACGCCTCGAAGACTTTCTCGCCTCCCCTACCTGTTCACCGACTCGTGCTGCACTGCTGACCGGCAAACATGAATTCAAGGTCGGTATCACCCACACCATCAGCGGCCGCAGCCTGCTCAAGCCGAAGGTGCCGACGCTCCCCGCACACTTTCAGGCCGCAGGCTACCGCACCGCGATCTTCGGCAAGTGGCACCTCGGCGAGACCTACCCGAGCCGCCCGCAAGACCGCGGCTTCGATGAAGTCTTTATCCACCTAGGCGGCGGCATCGGTCAAACCCCGGACTATTGGGGCAACTCATACTTTGATCCACACATTTACCACAATGGCAACTGGCAAGCCACCGACGGCTACTGCACTGCGGTCTTCAGTCGCGCTGCCTGGAACTGGATCCATCAACCGGCTCCACAGCCTTGGCTCGCCTACCTCTCGCTCAATACCCCACACACGCCGCTGCAGATCGATGATCAATTGGCGCAAAAGTATTTGAATAAAGGCCTCCCTGAGTCACAGGCCCGCTTCTATGCGATGATCGACGACCTCGACCGCGAGGTCGGTGAGCTTTTACAAAGGCTGGAAGCTACCGGCCGCGCCGACAACACCATCGTGCTCTTCATGGGCGACAACGGCAGCGCCAAAGGCGGCCGCCCCGACCAGATGGAATTCAACGCCGGGCTGCGTGGCACCAAAGGATCGCCCTACCAAGGCGGCGTGCGCGTGCCCTGCTTGATACGTTGGCCCGCGGGCAACATTCAAGGCGGCCGCAGCGTGGAGACACTGACAGCGATCAGCGACATCTTTCCCACACTTGCTGAACTAGCCAACATCCCACTCGGCCAGCAGACACCCACCGATGGACGCTCGCTCACAGCTTTACTACAGAACGAGCAGGACGTCGATTGGCCCAAGCGCAGTATCGTAACCCACGTCGGACGCTGGCCCAACGGCCAAGCCGAGACGCACAAATATAAAGGCAGCGCGATTCGCAACCAGCGCTTTTCCCTCGTCGAAGGCAAGGCACTGTACGACCTACAGAATGATCGCGCCGAGCAACACGACGTGAAGAGCGACTATCCCGAAGCATTCAACACACTCAGTAAGCAATACGACCAATGGTGGAACGAAGTGCGCCCACTAGCCGAAGACGTGCCGCCCATCACCGTCGGCGCAACAGCCGCACCTATCAGCCAGTTAACTTGTATGGATTGGGGAGCCTCCGCGATCAAGGATCAGGGCGACAAATACCCGCCGTGGAATCAAAGCTACGTGCGCTCACTGGCAACAGGCCAAGCACTCGAAAATATCGCCCGATTCGGCGCATGGGCCATCGACTTCGCCCGCACGGGAACTTACCGCATCACCCTGCGCACACTGCCCGAAGAGGCCAGCGATGCCGCAGCCCGACTTAAAGCTGGCACTGCGACACTCATCATTGGCAAGCAGACACACAGCAGCCCCATCAAAACAGGCGCAACAGCCATCGACTTTGAGATCCAGATCGAAAAAGGCATCACAACTCTCGAAACCTTACTCGAATACACCTCGACAGATCGAGCCGCACATGGCGCCTTCTATGTAAGTATTCAATATCTTGATACACTCTAAACCATGACACGTCCAAATATTATTCACATTCTAGTCGATGACCTCGGCTACGGCGACTTTAGTTTTTTTAACAAAGGCATCAGCGAGACACCATTTCTGGATCAATTCATCCAAGAAAGCACTAGCCTGTCGCAACACTACACAAGTTCGCCGGTCTGCAACCCCTCGCGCGCCTCCTTGCTCACAGGGCGCTACCCGCACCGAACCGGCTCGATTGACACCCTAGAGTGGCGCGGCCTTGAACGCCTCGATCTGAACGAAGTAACCATCGCCGACATCCTGCAAGACGCGGGCTATCGCACTGGGCTGATCGGCAAATGGCACCTCGGTGCATTTGACCCTCGCTACAAACCTGAAAAGCGCGGCTTTGATGAAGCCATCTGTTTCCGTGGCGGCATGCACGACTACTACGACTGGCGACTCGAGTCCGGCGACCGCGTGCAACGCGCCGATGGCCGCTATCTAACTGATTTCTGGACCGACGAAGCGATCGACTTTCTCAAGCGTAGCCCCAAAGACCCATTCTACTTACACCTCACCTACAACGCGCCGCACACTCCGCTGCAAGCCCCCGAAGAAGACCTCGCTGTGTTTAGCGACCGCGATGATTTGAGCGAAGCAGTTAAAACACTTTACGCCATGATCCGCCGTCTGGATCGTAATGTCGGCCGACTACTTGAGAGCGTCGACAAGCTAGGACTGCGCGAAAACACCCTCATCGTGTTTTCTAGCGACAACGGACCGCAATTCGGCGGCTCTGGCGACGACTGCCTGGATCGATTCAACTGCCAACTGCACGGCTCCAAAGGCTCTACCTACGAAGGCGGCATTCGGGTACCCGCGATCGTGCGTTGGCCAGCAGGACTAGAGAAGAACGACTCCGGCGACAACACCTTCTTCCACATGTGCGATTGGCTACCAACCATCCTCAATTTCGCAGGGGTCGAAGCACCGAGCACACTCAAGCTAGACGGCGTCGATCAGAGTGCGGTATTGCGCGGCGAAGTCGCCCCCTACCATCCAAAACGCTGCTGGCAGTGGAACCGTTACGATCCCCTGATCGAATACAATGCCGCGATTCGAGACGGCGATTGGAAACTAGTGCGCCCGTTTGTGCCCGAAGCCTTCGAAGTGCCCGACATCAAATGGCTCGACGTCTCGATGTATCAACCCGAGCACTTTATCGAGAACGGCATCATTACCGATCCCGCGCCCGAGGTGAATTTGCCAGCACCGCCCCCCGTCGAACTTTACAACTTGAAAAACGACCCGCTGGAACAAACCAATCTAGCCATACAAAGCCCGCAACGCGTGCAAAGTATGGAGCGCGACCTACTCGCCTGGTTCGAAGACGTCTGTGCTGACTTCAAAAAAACCAGTCGAGAATAAATACACGCCTTAAATGCATGCGGCATTCATGCCCTCGGCTCCTATTAGTTGAGTCGTATGTATTAACCCGCCGGACAAGACGTCCCTTCGACAAATTGCGGCGGGCACAAAATCGTCCGTGCTTTCAGCTTACCTTTCAACAGCCCCTTTTCAATGCGTTCGACCAACAGCTTCGCCGCATCACGTCCGACCTTATAAGGCTGCTGATCAAACGACGACAAGGCGACACGCGGGTCGCGTAAATTCAACGCACCAAATCCCACCACCTTCACCTGCTGTGGAATCTTCAGTTCCAGTCGTTGACAACTATGCCAAGCATTGATCGCCAGACGGTCAGCGATCCCGAATACGCAGTCAAACCGACCCTGGTGTTTCGTCAGTTCATTATCAATCAAATCTGCATTGTACGTGAAGTTCGGTGCGATCACATTCGCAATCAGCTTCAATTTAAACGCTTTCAAACCAGCCTTGAAGCCCTCTGAGCGCAAGCGACTGGTACTCACCAAATCGCCCGTCGAAATCAGCACCGCATTTTTACAGCCATTTTCAGCCAACACACGCGCCGCCTCGTAGCCACCAGCAAAATCATCGGTTCCAACAAAATCCGCATCAAAGTGGATAGTATTACGGTCCACCAACACCAGAGGGATCTTGCGGTCGATGACTTCCTTAAAATAGAGCGGGCTCGCATCTTCATTGACCGGTAGCAAAATAAATCCATCGACGCGGCTTTCGAGCAAGCGATTGATCACTTTGCTCTGCTCTTCGACCGCTTTTTCACCATAATCCCCATGTACCAGATCAAGCGCCATGAGCATGTCTTTTTCATTAAAGTAATCATAAGCTCCCTCCAGGATCGCAGGCGCAATCGCATGCCCCGCAGGCATCACCACACTGACAATACCGCTGCGACCGCTCTGCATGCCACGCACCAACCGGTTTGGTTTATACCCCAACCGCTCCGCGATGGTACGAATCTTTAGTTTAGTCGCGGGCGCGACATTGGATTGATTACGCAATACACGCGAAACTGTCATCAATGACACCTCCGCCTCGGCAGCGATCTGTTTCATACCTACAGTTGCCCTCTTCATGTTAATTAACACACATCGATAGGAGGTAATTGACCACTATAAAATTCAAAAAAATACTGTTTTAAATAAAGCCTCCTAGGAGCGTGGCTATACTTCTTCTCTAGCGGATTAAAATTCTTAGATATTACACCTTTTTGAACTGAGGCCGAAAAGAATCAGGCAATTGGCTCTAAAAGAAACTTGGATCGAATCGACAAATCTGTGACTAGAGGCAGAAAGACTGGCACAGGGCTAGAAACTGGCGCTAAAACTGGCAAGGACGAGCAGCTCTAGCCTATGCAATCAAGGCATCGAGTAAGGCGCGTAATTTCATCTCGGTCTCGCGGGTTTCTTTTTCTGGATCTGAGCCTTCGACAATGCCAGCGCCTGCATACAAGTTGGCCGTAGTGCCTTCGATCAGAGCCGAACGAATGCCAACGATCATCTCGCCCTCATTGAGGTGATTAAACCAACCGATCACTCCAGAATAAAGACCTCGATCTAGCTGCTCCAAGTCATGGATCCGCGCCATTGCTTGTCCGCGTGGGGTCCCTCCGACGGCCGGCGTCGGGTGCATCTCTTGCAAAATATTAAGAAGGTGCACATCGTCACCCACTTCCGCTTCGATCGCAGTTTGTAGGTGCTGCACATTAGCCAGAGGTAACAAGCGCGGCGCTGAGTCCGCATGCCCATTGACCCCAACGGCCTTCAATCGTCGTAAAATCGAATCACGCACACAGGCGTGTTCATGTAAATCCTTATCGCTGTCCAATAAGTCTCGGGCGAACTTGGCATCTTCACCAGCAGTCTCACCGCGTGGCGCCGAACCAGCAATTGCCTCGGTCAAAAGCTGACCATCGCGAATGCGCAATAAACGCTCTGGTGTGGCGCCAATAAAGCTACGCCCATCTCCGCCGCCAAACGAAAAAGTGAAGCATCCGGCAAACCTTTCACGTAAGCAGTTTAAAGCATGAAGCGGTTGCCAGGGCTCATTGGCCTGCAACTTAATTCCACGCGCCAGCACGATCTTCTCGTACGCCCCAGCAGCAATCTCTTGTAGCGCTTCAGTCACCGCTCGCGAATATATACCCGGTGCCAACTCTGAGCGTTCCACTGAAGTCGGCTTTACCGCAGGCGCGGGTTCAATAGGAGTCGTAGAATAATCAAAAATTGAAAATTTTTGATACGCGCCCCACACCCGAGCTACCAGTTGATCAAGGTCTGCGTCAGGATCAATGCGGATATTCGCCACCGCACCATATTTCCCTTTAACGCGCGAGACCTGCCAACGCGGCAGGAAAATTGTTGCTGGCGCAAAGGCGTTGCCCTCAGGCACCGTGTCATTAAAAGTAAATGCAGTGAAAAAATGAGGTCCAGTAAACGGTTCATTCAGATCCCCGACAACGATCGTATTATCCATGATCTTATCTGCAAAGGCCTGTGCCTGAGCGAAACGATCCACTCCAGAAAACGTCGCCTCGGCGACTGCCTCCGCGCCGGCGAGCGCTTCTTCGTCGGCTGCACGCTCGATATAAAAGTGTAACTCACTCGGTTCGTAGATCGATTCTAATACCGCCAATGGAGCAATATGCTTCACCGCCAGCGAAATACTCGCGATTTGAAAATGCTGCTTGGCACGCGCTGTCTCCCGACAACCCTCCAGGAAAACACGCAACGCGTCTTGGTCGCGCTCTGGAAGCATACTGGAAGGAATGATTTGCATAGTTGCTAAGTAGTAGAGAAACGAATGATCGGGCTGCAATCAAAATGGACAGATTGACATAATCAAATCAAAGAAAGAAGCAACAGGGCTGTGCACTTAGAGCAGCCCCATGATTTTTTTGTGATTAAAATTCAATAATTTCGAAAGGATGCCGCTTATTGCTCATTTTCACTTTGCCCTCTACCGCAATATCCTAGATGCAGTATATAGAAGTGCTGACCAGCGACTTATTAACCACTTGCTCCGCCATCTACGGCAAACCTCATTATCGCTGCTAACTCCTTTTTTGATGACCGATTTTTACGACACCGAATCCAGCGCCTTATTACCAATCGACTTTCGCGCTGAACTAAACGACGAGCAATACGCCGCCGTCACGGCCGAACCAGGCCCAGCGCTAGTCCTCGCGGGTGCTGGCTCAGGCAAGACGCGCACTTTAACCTATCGAGTCGCCTATTTATTGCAGCAAGGCATAGAAACCTACGAAATCCTGCTACTGACCTTTACCAACAAGTCTGCCAAGGAAATGTTGGGACGCGTGCAAGACCTGACTGGCGTTAAAAAGCACCAGCTCTGGGGCGGTACTTTTCACAGTATCGCGCAACGTATCCTTCGCGTGCATGGCGAAGCGGTCGGCCTCAAGCGCAACTATACTATCCTCGACGAAAGCGAAGCAGAGAGCCTGCTAAAAAGCGCAATTCACAAAGTCGACCCAGCATTTCTTAAAGGGAAGAATAATCCGAAACCCAAAGTGGTGCACAACATGATCAGCTATGCACGTAACACCTGCCGCAGTGTGCTGGAAGAAGCAGACGACCACTACCCCTTCCTCGAGGGCATGGCGCAAAAGATTGCCGACATTTATAAGGTCTATCACAAGACTAAGTTAGAGCATCAGGTTGTCGACTACGACGACCTACTCGAATACTTGCTTAAACTCTTGCGCGAGCATCCCGAGGTAGCGACGCATTATCAGCAACGCTTCAAGCACATCTTGGTTGACGAATTTCAAGATACCAATCGCCTACAATCCGAGATCGTTGATATTCTTGGGGTGCACCACCAAATTATGGCCGTGGGTGATGATGCACAGTGCATTTATACGTGGCGAGGGGCAGACTTTGACAATATTATGCGGTTCACCGAGCGCCACCCAGGTGCCACGATCTATAAGATCGAAACGAACTACCGCAGTTCCCCACAAATCCTTGAATTTGCCAATGCCGTGCTCGCCGCACAACCGCCCGGCATGGGATATTCTAAAGAACTACGAGCAGTTAGGCCCAATGGCGAGAAGCCCTACTTCACCCCGATCATGGATGCGCGCAATCAGGCCAATTTTATCATCCAGCGTATCGAAGGCCTAATCGACGAAGGTCGTGACCTCTCCGAGGTTGCGGTCCTCTACCGCGCCCACTATCAAGCGATGGACCTGCAGATGGAACTTACGCGTCGCGGAATTGATTATCAAATCACGAGTGGCGTGCGTTTTTTCGAACAAGCTCACATCCGCGACTTTACCGCGCAACTACGCTTCGCCTCTAATCCTGCCGACGTCTCCGCGTTTGCACGCTTCACTTGCCTACTACCCAAAGTCGGGCCCAAGACCGCGGAGCGGATTCATGCGTTCACCAAGAAACTTGCAGAGAAAGAAGAGAAAGATTTCTGTGAGGTTCTAACATCTGCAGCGGTGCTTAAAAAGGTGCCCAACGACGCCAAAGAGGAATGGCCATCACTGGCCGAGACAATTCGCGAAGTGTCTGTCGCACTGACTAGCGAAACACCCGAAACAATCGTACAACTCGGCCTCGACGGTTGGTATAGCTCCTTCATCCGTGAGATCTATCCGAACTGGACTGAACGCGCCGATGACTTACAAAGCTTAATCAGTTTTGCCAGCCGCTTCGATACGATGGAAGAACTGCTCGCACAGCTCGTCCTGTTGGCCTCCGAAAGTAATGAACGCACCCCCGAACAAGCGCTTAACTGCTTGCGCCTAACCACTATTCACCAAGCGAAGGGCCTAGAGTTCCCGATCGTATTTGTTATCGGACTGGCTGATGGCCTATTTCCACTCAAGCGTACCATTGATGATGGCGACCTCGAAGAAGAGCGCCGACTGTTTTACGTCGCCGTTACCCGTGCGATGGAAGAGCTCTACCTGTCTTACCCGATGCTCAATCAACAAGGTAATACGGTGATACGCCTCAACCCGAGCCGCTTTGTGCAAGAAGTCGATGTCAGCCGCTACGAGACGTTACGCGTTGCACCGACACGAAGTTGGTAGAAGGTTCGCTCTCCTGCCGATGAGCGTGATGGCCCAAGTCAACGCTTACGCCTCAGAATCAAGCAGGATCTTATATTCGACGGAGTCCACCAACGCACGCCATGTGGCTTCGATAATGTTATCACTGGCGCCTACAGTACCCCAAGTCGCTTCGCCATCAGTTGACTCAATCAGTACACGAGTGATCGCATCGCTGCCCTGCTCAGTTTCGAGAATACGTACCTTATAGTCAATCAGTTCAACGGCCATAATCTCTGGGAACACGGGCGCAATCGCTTTACGCAAGGCATGGTCAAGCGCGCCGACAGGGCCATTGGCCTCAGCCACGGTATGATGTACTTCGTCACCAATCTTGACCTGCACAGTTGCTTCTGATACTACGCGACCTGAAGTCTCTTGGTGACTCACCATCACACGATAGCCAACAAGCTCAAAGTCAGCCTGCTTATTTTTCAGGAAGCGACTCAACAGTAATTTGAAAGATGCATCGGCGGCTTCGTATTCATAGCCTTTAAATTCTAGCTCTTTCAACTCACCGAGAAATTCCTTCAACTGCGGCGAACGCGGGTCGAGATCGACACCAATTTCCTTGGCCTTCATCATCACACTACTACGGCCGGACATATCGGAAACCAGTACCCGTGTACGATTACCGACCAGTTCAGGTGCAATGTGCTCGTAGCTGTGTTTGACTTTGGCGGCAGCATCGGCATGCACCCCACCCTTATGTGCAAAGGAACTCGTTCCGACAAATGGCAATGTCGAATCCGACGCACGATTCGCCATTTCATCGACAAACAACGAAAGATCACGCAGTTTATTCAAGTTAGGTGCGCAGTTCAGATCGGCATCCATCTTTAAAATCAAATTAGGAATAATAGTACTGAGATTGGCATTACCATTACGCTCGCCAAAACCATTCATCGTACCCTGCACGAGCGTTGCGCCTGATTCGATTCCCGCGAGCGACAATGCTACGCCGAGGCCTGAATCATTATGACAATGCATACCAACAGGCGTATGCGGGAAATGTGCCACGACCTTGCTGACAATTGCCTGCATCTGACTGACGAGCTGACCGCCATTGGTATCGCAAAGTGTCAAGTTGATCGCACCGCCACGTTGCGCGGCCTCAAGTGTCTGGATCGCGTATTCTGGGTTGTCACAATAGCCATCGAAAAAGTGCTCCGCGTCATAGATCACTTCGCGACCATTATCAGTCAGGAAGCGTACCGAGTCTTCGATCATCTTAAGATTCTCTTCGGCAGTCGTGCGGATGATCTCCGTGACATGCAGCAACCAAGTCTTACCAAAAATAGTGACTACTGGTGTATCCGCATCAAGTAAGAGTTGCAGTTGCGGATCTTCCTCTGCCTTGAGACTAGCGCGACGGGTAGAACCAAAGGCAGCAATCTTGGCATGCTTCATGTTCAGCTTCTTTGCTTCGTCGAAAAACGCCATATCGCGTGGGTTCGAACCCGGCCAGCCGCCTTCGATATAATCAATTCCAAACTGATCCAGCTTCTCTGCGACGCGGATTTTAGCCGCGACGGTCAAAGAGACTCCTTCGCCTTGGGTACCATCGCGTAGGGTTGTGTCGTAGATTTTGAGTGCTGGTGTCATCAGTAGAAACGATTTGAAAAACCGACGAAAACAAAGACTTAAGAGGTCTGGGGCAAACCTAAACCGCAGCAGAGCAGTCAGATGTCGTGCCTAACCTTAGTGCACGCGTCGTATACTGATGAGCCAAGTATGCCGTCGACGAGGTAAGGCGCCCTGCTACGAGCGCTGGAGATAGACCACTTGTGTCTGCATAAATTCATACAGTCCGTGCTTACCATCCGCACCTCCGATGCCCGACTTGCGCCAACCCGCGTGGTAGCCCTGCATCGCCTCAAAGTGCTCACGGTTGATATACGTTTCGCCGAAGTTAAGTGCTTCGACTAGATTCATTGCCTCATTAATGTCATTCGAGAACACCGAGGATGTAAGTCCGTATTCCGTGTCGTTAGCCATGGCAATCGCTTCCTCAATTTCGTCAAAGATCACGACCGGGATAACTGGGCCAAAGATTTCCTGAGTCACAATGTCCATCTGATGAGTGCACGCGCCAACGACCGTCGGCTCGAAATAGTAGCCCGATTCATCCGCACCGCGCTGACCGCCGCACAAAATTTGCGCACCATCGTCCACTGCGCTATCGAGCAGGCTCACAATCTTATCGAAACCAGCTTTATTAATCATTGGCCCATAATCGACTGTCTCATCTTGCAACGGGTTGCCAAAGCGCGCGGCCTGCATCTTCTCGACCAGCTTCGCAGTAAAAGCTTCAGCCACACTGCGTTGCACATAGATACGCTCGGCGCAATTACACACCTGTCCGCTATTGATGACACGAGAGGCCTGAATCGCAGTCGCCGCCAGGTCGAGGTCTGCATGGGCAGTGACAATCGCTGGGGCTTTGCCGCCAAGCTCCAAATTAACTCGCGTAATGTGCTGCGCAGCAGTCGCCATGATGCGCGAACCAGTGTTTACACTTCCAGTAAAGCTGATCATGCCGATCTTCGGACTCTCTGTTAATGCGCGCCCCGCAGACGCCCCATAACCTGAGATGAGATTGACGAGGCCGGCCGGAATGTCGGTCTGCGCTAGGATTTTACAAAATTCAAATGCGTTGTTGGGTGTCTCCTCGCTCGGCTTAAGCACGATCGCGTTGCCCGTAATTAATGCTGGGGCTAATTTGCGAGCGATCAGAAAAAAAGGGAAATTCCATGGCAAGATACCGGCCACCACGCCAATTGGCTTGTGAAAGAGGAAGATGTTCTCCTTCGGGCGATCGCTCTCGATGATTTCACCTTCGATACGACGTCCCCACTCGGCCATGTAGTCGAGATAGTCGGCAGTGAAGTTCACTTCGACACGAGCCAGCCCCAGTGTTTTGCCCTGCTCCTCAGTGATCACACGAGCCAGAGGCTCAACTTGTCCACGGATTTTATCCGCGAGTAAATGCAAATGCTTTGCCCGGGCAACAGCTGGCAGAGCGGCCCAAGCTGGCTGTGCAGCCTCTGCGGCAGCAATCGCGGCCTCGACCTGCTCAGGTGAACTGTCGGGGATCGTCGAAATCGCTTCGCCAGTGGCGGGGTTGATCACGGTGATCGTGTTAGAGTGAGGGGATTCGACAAATTGACCGTTAATGTAGTTGGAGTAATGAATCATGCTGAAAACATCCTTAGAGATTCCACTCAGTTCAATCAGAAAGTCTAATCCTATTAATTTAACGTCATAACGATATATCCTGTGAATACCCTGTTTTCTTGCCTTGCAGTATTCAAAATCACCCCTAATCTCCGCCTCTTTTTTGGAATTTCGTGGGCGATACTTGCGTACGCAGAGTCCTCAATTTTAAGTAGTAATCACAATCTCTAAACACATCAGATCAGATCATGACCGACCTATCAAAATATAGAAATATTGGTATCTTCGCACACGTTGACGCCGGAAAAACAACGACAACCGAGCGTATTTTGAAGCTCACTGGTAAAATTCATAAGTTGGGCGAAGTCCACGATGGTGCTGCAACCACTGACTTTATGGAACAAGAGCAAGAGCGTGGCATCACGATTCAGTCGGCTGCGACAACTTGTTTCTGGGACGGTTACCGTTTCAATATCATTGATACTCCTGGGCACGTTGATTTCACAGTAGAAGTGTACCGCTCATTAAAGGTGCTCGACGGCGGCGTCGGTGTATTTTGTGGTTCTGGTGGCGTTGAGCCTCAATCCGAAACCAACTGGCGCTACGCTAATGATTCTAAGGTCGCTCGCTTGATCTACGTCAACAAGCTCGACCGTGTCGGTGCTGATTTCTACAAAGTTGTTGACCAAGTAAAAAACATCCTCGGCGCTAATCCACTCGTGATGGTGCTTCCAATCGGTGAAGAGAGCGAACTTAAGGGTGTCGTTGACCTCCTCACACGTAAGGCATGGGTATGGGACAACTCTGGTGACCCTTTGAACTACGAACTACAAGACGTGCCAGCGGACATGGTCGACAAGGTCGAAGAATACCGCGCAGCGCTGATCGAAACTGCTGTTGAGCAAGACGACGACGCGATGGAAGCTTACCTAGAAGGTAACGAGCCAGAAATGTCCGTCATCAAGGCCTGTATTCGTAAAGGTACAATCGCTTTGGATTTCTTCCCAACCTTTTGTGGTTCTGCATTTAAGAACAAGGGTGTGCAAAACGTCCTCAACGGCGTCATCGATTACCTTCCAAGCCCAACTGAAGTGCCACCCCAGCCTGAAGTGAACGCTGAAGGTGAAGAAACCGGTGAATTTGCGATCGTTGATGCAGAAAAACCTCTTCGTGCTCTTGCCTTTAAGATCATGGATGACAAATACGGCGCGTTGACTTTCACACGCATCTACTCCGGTAAACTCAGCAAAGGCACCAGCGTTCTCAATACCTTCACTGGCAAGACAGAGCGTATCGGCCGTATTATCGAGATGCACGCGGACGAACGGACTGAAGTCGATTCCGCACAAGCGGGTGACATCGTCGCCCTGCTGGGCATGAAGTCGGTACAAACAGGTCACACACTCTGTGATCCTAAGTTCCCAGCGACACTCGAGCCTATGGTATTCCCTGAGCCTGTGATCTCAATTGCAGTGAAGCCAAAGGACCAAGGCAACTCTGAGAAGATGGGCACAGCGATTGGTAAGATGGTTGCAGAAGATCCTACTTTCATCGTCGAAACCGACGAAGACTCCGGTGAAACCATCCTTAAGGGCATGGGCGAGCTTCACCTAGACATTAAGGTAGACATCTTGAAGCGCACCTACGGGGTTGAAGCAGTTGTTGGTAAGCCACAAGTTGCTTACCGCGAGAGCATCACGCAAACAATTGAAGACAGCTATACTCACAAGAAGCAGTCCGGTGGTTCTGGTCAGTTCGCTAAGATCCTCTACACGCTCGAGCCACTCGAGCCAGGCGAAGGGTTCCAGTTCGAATCCAAGGTTGTGGGAGGTAACGTTCCACGTGAATTCTGGCCAGCAGTTGAGAAGGGCTTCAAGTTCTCCAAGGAAAAAGGCGTTCTCGCCGGCTACCCTTGTTTGGACTTTAAGGTCACACTTACTGATGGTGCGTTCCACGCAGTTGACTCATCTGCAGTTGCTTTCGAGACCGCTTCTAAAGCAGCGTATCGTCAGTCCCTACCTAAAGCAGGCCCGCAGATTCTGGAGCCAGTCATGAAACTCGACGTGTTCTGCACAGAGGACAAAATGGGTGACGTCATTGGTGACTTGAATCGTCGCCGCGGCATCATCAAGACCCAAGAGCCAGCACCTAACTCAGGTGTTCGCATAAAGGCCGACGCTCCTTTGAGCGAGATGTTCGGTTACATCGGTGCACTTCGCACAATGACATCTGGCCGTGGTCAGTTCTCCATGGAGTTCTCGCACTATGCAGCATGTCCGAAGAATGTAGCGGACGTCGTGGTTAAGGAAGCGCTTGAGCGCGAAGAAGCGAAACGCAAATAAGCGTCTAGCAACACACTTCTAACAAACGTCCCCGACTCGAAAGAGCGGGGATTTTTTTTGCTACTGGCGCTCAACCACACGCACTACCTTAACAGTGATTAAGCAACAGAAATACTCGCCAGTGACACTTTTGAAGAAGGCTAAGTATCATCAAAAGGCAACAGATACAGTGCAGACATATAGTCGCTGGCTAACGGGATTGCCGGCCTTCTTCATGCTTTTTAAGACGGGACGTTCGTCCCTAAAAGCACTACGTCAAACCCGCTGATTCGCGGGTTCAAATCCCGCCGCATGCATTTTTCTGCGTAAAAATGGGGTGGCTAACGGGATTCGAACCCGCGACCCCCGGCACCACAAGCCGGTGCTCTAACCAACTGAGCTATAGCCACCATCTGGAGAAATATACGGAGCACATATCCCTAAAGAAGAGCCGATATGCTCTTCCAGTTCGTCCACTTGTCAATAGTCCTTTGGAGGAATTTTATCTTTTTTTCAGTGAACTAAAATTCTGATTAACACGGCTCTGAATAGCGACGCTATTTCCTGTCAACAGACAGGCATTTGCAAATAATTCATAGCTCAATCACTAATTTTTCTACCCTGATTACGCCTCAATTATATCCGCAAAAAATCCCGTGCACATAGGATTCAAACCGCTCATCTGCAGTAGTAACCCGCGGACAAAGCTGATCGTATAAGGTGTGGCTCGCTACTCTCGACTGCGGCCAAGCCTAGCAAGCGCTTCCACTATATTTATGCCATCACTTGTGAGTCGAATAGCGCGCTCATACTGAACTCACTCTGCCAATACTTATAATTAAATGCCCGTGAACGCTTTCGTGCACTTGCCAGCAATCCGAAGAATACTCATAAAGTCTCAAGTTGCTCAAACAAAGGAGCTGAATTAAAAATATTTTATATGAAAACGGTACTCTTCGACTTAGACGGCACACTGATAGACCATTTCACCACAATTCATCGTTGCGTCGTATTTACACAACAGCAACTCGAGTTGCCAGAGTCAGACTATGACACCGTACGAGCGACTGTTGGTGGCTCTGCGCCAGTGACACTTGCTAAATTGCTGGGTGAAGCATACGTCAATACCGCACTGCCGATATTCCAACATCACTTTGAGCAAATCATGTTCGAAGATCTTATCGCTCTACCAGGATCCAATTGGATACTAAATGAACTTAAGCAGCGCGGCTATCAACTCGCAGTTTTTACCAATAAAAATGGCAATCAATCGCGCACAATTTTAGACTTTTTAGATCAGGCACAATACCTAGATGCGATTATCGGCGCCGGAGATACTCCTCACCGCAAGCCTGATCCAGAGTTCACTGCTCATGCACTCGAATGCTTAACAGCATCTTCCAAAGATACCATTCTCATCGGCGACTCGCCCTTTGACTTTGCCGCCGCAGAAGCGGGCCAGCTCAAAACGTACCTCGTCGCAACAGGCAGTCATAGCAAAACTGAATTGGCGGCGGCAACACAGCCAGCCGGCATCTACGCCGACCTCTACGAGCTGGGAGCCGCACTTTTCGATCTCACACCCGAAACCGCTAAAGTCTAGATGCAACGAACTCCGACACTCCCGCTACCAAAAGCCATCCTTTGGGATATGGACGGTACCTTGATCGACCAAACTGCTGCGATCATTCGCGCTTACGGCGACGTCATCGAATCAATGGGCGGCGGCATCCCCGACCCTGCGGTAATACGCCGTAGCCTCGGTGGCCCGATGGCATCAACCATGGCGCTGTTTATTGATGAGGCAGACTTAGACGAAGCTTCCAAGCGCTTTCGGCTTCGCTTCCCAGAGATCATGTTCGATGGTTTGATTATCTTAGCCGGCGGACTGGAGCTTATCGAAAGGGCCCATAAGGCACATATCTCGCAAGTCATCTTCACCAATAAGCACGGTGACACTGCTCGCAAAGTCAGCAAATATGCTGGCTTCTCCAAATACATACCCATCTGCATCGGCAACACAGACACGGAATGGCACAAGCCACAGGTAAAACTGACACGCTATGTATTGGAGCAAATAAACGCCTCGGCTGACGGTGCTTGCATGATAGGCGACTCACCAACTGATATCGAAACCGCACATAATGCTAGCCTTCCCTGCTACTGTATCGCCACCGGCGCGCATAGTACAGCCGAGATGTTAGAGGCTGGAGCTGACGCAGCTTTCAACAGTCTGTTCGAACTCAAAGCTGCCTTCGGGTTGTAGCACCAGTCGAATTAGATCAATCGATACGTGGAGCAGTCTCAATTTTCTCTTTAATAGAAGCGATTGAGTTCGCCTTTAGATAACCACGAAACGCCATCGACGGCATTACCAGTGAGCGTCGCCCAAGGATTGACCCAGGATTCAACACTGAGTTGCAACCCACCTCCGCGGCATCACCGACGAGTGCCCCGAGTTTACGCAAGCCAGAGCCGCAGCGTGAATCATCTGGCAGCTGCACAGGCACCTCAGATTGATCTAAACGTAGGTTCGAACATGTCACTCCGGCGGCCAAGTGCACTTTATTACCAAGCACACTGTCACCGACATAACTAAAATGAGGCACTTGTACGTCATCCAGTAGCAGACAGTTTTTAAATTCACAAGAGTTACCTAGCACACAATTCGCACCAGTAATCACGAAGCCACGAATATAAACGCCTGGTCGCAACTCACAGCCTTCGCCGATATAAGCTGGGCCAGTGATCGAACCAAATGACGGCAACTTAACTGATGGATGAATGAAAACCTGCCCCTCGACATGTAACCCAGGTGGGATGTCACCTCTAAGCGATTCAAACGGGAACGCTTTCAGTGCATGAGCAATCAACGGCACCCACTGCCACGGAGCAAGCTCCGCAGAGAAAACTTGATCAAATGGCAACGACTCAGGGAAATCAAAAAGGTCACTGGCTTTAAGCATTTAGAAATTTGAACCATTCATAGGCTTCTGAGCGAACTTAAAAAATGCTTACAATTCAGGTTTGTTTTCGCACACAAAGGGGGTAGGTTGTCAAAAATCATCTATTTAGAACCAAAACCTAGTGCACGACGTTAAAGAAAAACCAAGAATGGTCGAACGGGCCATGCTCATCGGCATCACCCTGCCCGGTGAAGACAACGTCACCACACGCAGCCTCCTCGATGAGCTGCGTGAACTCGTCACCACCCTTGGCATCGGTATACAGCACGAAGTACAACTCTCGATCCGCAAGCCTCAGGCAAAATTTCTGCTTGGCACAGGCAAGGCCAAAGAAATGATCGAACAAGCGAAAGCGCATAATTGCGACGTCATCGTGTTTGATAATGAGCTCACTCCCGCGCAGCAGCGAAACTGGGAGCAAGCCGCGGATGACAAAATCTTGGTCATCGATCGCCAAGAGGTGATTCTCGATATTTTTGGTAAACGGGCGCAAACTAAGGAGGCTGTCTTGCAAGTTGAATTGGCGCGTCTCGAATACAATTTACCACGCTTGAAAAGCGCATGGACACACCTAAGCCGGCAACGTGGAGGTGGCTCGACGCAACGAGATGCCGGCGAGACGCAACAAGAGCTGGACCAACGCATGGTACGCACTCAAATCACTCGCGTGAAGCGTGAGCTCGAAAGTGTAATCCAGCACCGTCATGTGCAGCGTAAAAAACGTATGACGGTGCCCGTGCCTACCTGCGCAATCGTCGGCTACACTAATGCCGGCAAGTCTTCGTTGCTCAACCAGCTAACAAATTCGGATATTCTCGTGGAGGACAAGTTATTTGCCACGCTCGACCCCACCTCGCGCCGTTGCCCGCTGCCTAGCGGACAACCTCTAATTATAACCGACACTGTCGGCTTTGTGCGCAACCTGCCCCACCGCCTAGTCAATGCCTTTAAAGCAACCCTAGAGGAAGCAGTCGTCTCCAACTTCCTAATCCATGTGCTGGATGTTAACAGCCCCGAGATCGAAGCTCATGCAGAAACCACACTTTCGGTTCTTCATGGGCTCGGTGCCGATGAAAAGAGAATCATCACAGTATTCAACAAAATCGACGACCTTTGGAGTGAAGATATACGCCTCACCCTGTCTTTTAGATATCCGGAGGCACTCTTCGTCAGCGCACATACAGGCGAAGGCATTCCTGAATTGCTAGAACGTATCGAAGCCATTGTCGAAAGCGACTTTGCCCAACTGCGCTTAATCATACCGCATAATCGCTATGATCTGGTCGCTCGTCTACACCGCGAAGGCGGAGTGCGCAAAGAAGAAGCGCGAGATGACGGCACATACATCGTCGGTTCTGTACCCGAGCGCATGTTATCAGCCCTGCACCCTTTCCTACTAGGCAACGACGAGCCCTAAGCTCTGGCTCCTTCGGACAGCTGTCGAAGGTCTTTCAAGTCATCCGAGTCCAGAGGCGGAGACATGCATCCTTTGTTACGATCATCAGCACGTAACTAAGGAGTTGCTCCAGTGTTTTGTGCCAGACAAGAAATCCTCATATCAGCAAACGAGAGCCCTTGAGCACGTAAGCTAGCGGTACTCAACTAGCAGCAAGCGCATTGACATTATGTGCGAGAATTTCGTCCGTCAAATCGTGATAATCCTGGCCCACTCCATCGTTCGATTCTCTGCTTTCGATCAAACATACGGGCAGCCCGAGGGTAACTGCACGGCGAACAATTGTGGCATCACGAATTGTGGTATTGTAGATTTTTGCTTGATTAGACACCAAGCGCTGCTTCTTGAACTGATTCAAGCGGAGCTGCATACGCATCTTCGGCACACCAATATCTACATTTGCTTTAATGGAATTGAAGAGCACGCCTGCGACACGAGCAAAATTGCCAGTCTCAGGAGTACGAAAACCAACTGAACGACGATAAAAGAGAAGTACTTTCTCAATCATCAAAGTAAATCCGATCAGTGAGAGTGCATCTGGATTGGCTGGAACATAAAGCTCATCAGCACTGAAAATCGCGAGCTGCGATGCATTCAGAATGTTGGGCGGACAATCAAAGACGATAAAATCATAATCCTGCTCAACCTCTCGTATCTGCTCGTTGAAAATCAAATAATGTGGGTTTTGTGGATCGATCTTAAACTCATTCTCGATATCGATGAGATTGAACGTCGTCGGGAGCAGATCCAAGCCGGGCAACTGTACGTTACCTTGATTATCGCGAATAACATCCTTAACGATCAGATCTTTAATACGGGCTTCGCCTGGTTCCAAAATAGAATAAACGGAACCACGCTTCTCCATATTAAGACGATTCCAGCGCTCAATCCGCATCAACCAAATACTAGAGTTCGACTGTGTATCTAAATCACACAGCAAGACGCGCTTACCTTTTTGTGCAAGACAGGCTGCAATATTGACGATCAGAGATGTCTTACCGACACCTCCCTTGTAATTTACAAATGCTAGCTTTCTGGCCATACTGTAATTCTGTGAAGTATTGAATACTTTAGCCTAAAACTGCGATTCAAAGTCATCAATTGTTGGTAAATCTTCCGAAAAACCAACCGAGAAGTCACTAAATTCTTGAGTCTCATCTGAGCCAACCGGCATAGCCGGGGCATCTTGATTCTCTAGGATTCTTTCCGACAGTGCATGGTCAATATAGATCTCTGCCCAATAACCATTCTCGACTTCATAATCGTCTGGAATGTATCCATATTTATCGAGAATTTCGAGAATTAGAGAAGAATCTGGAGTCGCACTAAAGCCAGTCAGCATACCGCGCTGTTCGTGTGAGTTCACGACTTCATCGACGATGAACGGAGGCACCACACCGTCGTAAGATGGATGTACTTTGTGCTGACCAGCCCAAAGCCGCCAACGCTCACGATCCACAGAACGTTCAGTGCGCGAAAGAGCTTCGAAATAATAAACCTTACGACGCGTCAGGCGACGCACGAGTGCGCAAGCTTTCACATCGCCATGTTCGATCTCCAACCAATCGCCGCGGCGCGGTTGTTCAATTGGATCACGAGTCTGAGAAATATCTTCTGGGGCTTCGACAAAATCCTTACCACCAGTGAAGCAATACTTTACTTCGGTTTCGCCATGACGAAATATATCCAGTTGGCCCTTGCGGATGAGTTCTTCTTTAAACTTTTCTGCATCCTTGCGAGACGATGCCCACATAAACTTAGTGATTGAGGTAGTAACTTTGAATTTACGTTGCATGACTATGATGGTTATTAGTTCGGTTGCTTGTTCAAAAAATTAATATGTAGGGGTTAATGATGATGCTGCAACTTAAGATAAGGCCGAATCAGCCAGGCTGACTAGGTACCTAAGGTAATTTCTGGATATTTACCGACATGGGCTCACTAGCACAACTGCAAAGGATTCTCCTAAGTATCCCACAAGTAAAATAGTTAATAGGTAACTCGTTTTTGCTGATGTCGATGAATAATTGATCGCCCTCTACACCGACGCCTTAGTTATTGGTGAAGTTTTCTCGTCTGGATAAACAGAGCAGAAGCACAGCTTGTTCAGGTATAATAAATAGAACTTAAACCTCAAAACCTCAGAAATTTGGCTTCACTGAGAAATAGAACGGTGACTGGTGCTCACTGAAACGGTAAAAGTAAAAATAATTCTTTAACGTATTTCTTAATATCTCGTCCTAAGATAAAAGCTGTGAATTATATTCAATGACTAAGACCTATCCACAATTAAGAGATTTGCTTTAAAGCGCATAGCCATGATTGATCCAGTAGCGCAGCGAAAGGAATGCATAATACACATCTGGGTCGCACTCTTGAGATATTTGATTAGAATGAAATTATGAACGTATCCAGACAAACCACTACGCACAATAACTCACTGATTGTCATCCTATGGGGGCTTATCTTCGCAAAATGCTTTACCCTGGAATACTTAGTCAAAGTTTATGCGGTGCCGATTAATTCAGCGCTCTATATATGGACACTCACTCTCACCATGGCAACAATTGCTACCTTTGTATTTTTGCGAATAAAAGCCCAAGAAAGCAGTTTCCAAAAAAGCCTGCGGCGTAATTTAGTCATCTGGGGCACATCTGCGATCGCGATGCTCATCGCTCTATTAATCGCATTCATTTCGCAAAGTATAAATCCGTATAGTATTCCAGCGCTTCTGGCGGCCTTTCTTGGCGCTAGCTACTTTTTTCAAGCTCGAATAAATAGAAGTCTAAGCGACACCATCAGCGGCAGCGGCTGGTTAATCGGTTCTGGAATCCTTTTTGTGCAGAGTGCCGTTGAGAGCCTAATTTTATTCGCTTTTTTGATCCTCGCGCTGTCAGTCCTCCCTGTTGTGATCCAGATGATCCGCCTAAAGCAAACACGTAAATAGGCAAGTTGCCATTAATCGATGCCGCTAATTACGCGCGCAGATACGTAATTTACCTTCCACCAGAAAAGTAGCTGGACGCTCGTGGCTGCTTGGACAAGGTTTAGTAATATGTCTACCGATCTCGATCCAGTCTATGAGGAACTAAAGCGCCTACAGCTTGAAGGAATGGACCGTGTCTTCATCGAAGACAGCACCATGGCATTACTCAAACCTATGGCCACTCCAGCATCACCGGCAGTGCCTCCTGTGGTAGCGATCGACCTGCAATCGGCAGTCAATTCTGAGGAAAAGCCAAATGCCGCCGCGCCTAAGGTAACGCCACCTAAAGACGCCGTTGTAACAGCCGCACCACTTCCCGACGCCCCGATAATCGAACTGCCCTCGGCTGATGCAGCGACTCAAATGCAATGGCTCAAACAACAGGCGGAGAACTCACCAGTAGTTAAGGAGCGCCTGAGAGAGGGCGAAAAAATGGTCTTCGGCGAAGGATCCTTGACTGCCGATATATTTTATTGTGGCGATGCTCCCAGCGAGGAAGAGGCAGCAGTGGGCAGTCCTTTCCAAGGAAAGTCTGGTGAGCTCTTATGCAAAATATTAAGCGCCATGGGTCTTTCACGCGAGACGGTTTACATGACCCACATTCTGAAGTGGCGACCACAACACGACAAGCCCTACGGTAACCGCCCACCCACTCAAGCCGAAATGGAATTTTGCCTGCCCTACTTGAAGGCTCAGCTCAAAATCGTGCACCCGAAAGTCATTATTGGGCTTGGTAATGCGACTGTGCCCGGCCTGTTGGGAGCAGACCCCGACCGTAAGATAGCAGCCGTTCGAGGCACATGGCAGACCTTCGAAAAAATACCGCTCGTCTTTACTTTTCAACCCTCTTACCTGCTCTTCAATGACACGATGAAGACTAAGCGCATGGCATGGGAAGATATGTTGAAAGTGATGGAAAAAGTCGACATGCCAATCAGCGAAAAGCAGCAACACTTCTTTCGCCCTCAATAACCTTGAGCGACCAATCCCGCATCGACAAAAAAACCGCAGTCACCTGCGGCTTTTTTGTAATTAGAAGCTTATTGCGATTATGAGCCGGCTACACCAGACACATGCTGGCCTTGTTCGAAACTCAATTGATCATTCTGCACTTCGACGTGAATGACCTCACCCGCCTTGATTTCACCTCCGAGAATAGCCTCAGCCAGGGAATCTTCGAGATGACGCTCAATCGCACGACGCAGTGGGCGCGCACCATATTTTGCGTCGTATCCTTTTTCGATTAGGAATGACTTTGCTGCTTCCGAGAAATCAAACACCAAACCTTGTTCCTTCAAACGATTCGACACGTTACGCAATTCAAGCTCGACGATTGCTTTCATATCTTCACGCCCAAGTGACTTAAAAATCACCAACTCATTCAAGCGATTCAAAAACTCTGGTTTAAAGACGCGCTTGGTCTCATCAAGGATCTTCTCGCGAATCTTCTCGTATTCATTCTCGGCATTAACTTCGAGCCCGAAACCCATTGACGTATTTCGTTGAAGAATCTCCGCACCCACATTCGAAGTCATAATCAAAATAGTGTTACGGAAGTCGATTTTTCGTCCGAGACTATCAGTGAGACGGCCTTCTTCGAGCACCTGCAAGAGCAACTGAACCACGTCTGGATGAGCTTTCTCGATTTCGTCAAACAACACCACCGAATATGGCTTACGACGAACTGCTTCAGTCAACTGACCGCCCTCTTCGTAACCGACATAGCCAGGAGGCGAACCCACTAAACGTGAGACTGCAAACTTCTCCATATATTCAGACATATCAATCTGAATGATGGCATCTTGATTACCAAACATCTCTTCCGCTAACACTTTTGCTAGTAAGGTTTTGCCAACCCCAGTGGGTCCAAGAAACATAAACGAACCTATCGGACGGCGCGGGTCTTTTAAATCAGCACGTGAACGACGAAGCGCTTTAGAGACGACTTCGGTCGCTATATTTTGACCAATGACTTCAGACTGTAAATGGCTCTCGAGCTTGAGTAACTTTTTGCTTTCTTTTTGCTCCATGCGTGACAACGGGATACCCGTCCAAGCAGCGACTACTTCGAGCATATCTTCCTCATCCACAACGATTTTGATCTCTTCGCGGCTCTTCTTCCATGCCTCAATAATGTCGACTTGTTTTTGACGTAGTTGCTTCTCTTCGTCGCGGAATTTAGCGGCTTCTTCGAAGTGCTGCCCACTAATAGCATCTTCTTTTTTTGCACAGACATCTTCAATCGTAGCATTCATCTCCTCAATTTCGGGGGGACGTTTGAGCGACTCGATACGTGCACGTGCACCAGCTTCGTCCAAGATGTCGATTGCTTTATCTGGCAAGAAACGAGCCGTTATATAACGCTCAGATAGTTTAGTAGCGACCTCTAGCGCACCGTCGGTGAACTTCACTTTATGGTGGTCTTCATATTTACTCCGGATGCCCCTTAAGATCAATATCGTATCTTCGATCGAAGGTGCGTCGACCTTGACCGACTGAAATCGGCGATCCAAGGCACTGTCTTTTTCAATGTATTTACGGTATTCCGCAAGAGTAGTGGCACCAATACACTGCAACTCACCGCGGCTTAGTGCCGGCTTAAAGATATTCGAGGCATCCATTGCACCTTCGGCAGCACCTGCACCAACAATAGTATGCAGCTCATCAATGAAGATAATCACATTCTTCGCACGGCGAATCTCGTCCATCACTGCTTTGATACGCTCTTCAAACTGACCGCGATACTTCGTGCCAGCGACCATGAGTGCCAAATCCAGTGTGATCACACGCTTTTCGACCAAAATTTCCGGAACGACGCCTGAGGCAATTTCCAGCGCTAACCCCTCAACAATCGCAGTCTTACCAACGCCCGCTTCACCGATAAGAACCGGATTACTCTTTGTACGACGGCACAGGATCTGAACCATACGGCGGATCTCATCTTTACGGCCGATTACTGGGTCGAGTTCGCCCTTTTTTGCCATCTCAGTTAAATCGCGACCAAAGGCTTTCAGCGCAGGCGTCTTGGATTCTTTCTTCTCATCCGAAGACCCAGGGCCTGCGGCAGCTTCTTCTGGTTCTCCGGAGAAATTTGGATCGAGTTCTGAAAGGATCTCATTACGGCAGCGCTCAATATCAACTTCAAGTGATTTAAGCACACGTGCGGCAACGCCCTCACCTTCACGCAACAAACCAAGCAAAATGTGTTCCGTACCGACATATGAATGATTCAGGGCCCTGGCCTCTTTACCAGCCAGCGCCAAGACTTTTTTAACCCGAGGCGTATATGGAATATTCCCTGAAGGCTTACTCTCTGGCCCCGTGCCCACTTGCTTTTCAACTGCTGAGCGCACGGTCTGTAGGTCGAGCCCCATTTTTTGTAGTACGTTCACGGCAACCCCCTGCCCTAAATTGATTAGCCCTAACAATAAGTGTTCGGTGCCCACGTAGTTATGATGAAAGCGATCCGCTTCCTTTCGAGCCAGAGCCAGAACTTGTTGAGCTCGCGGGGTAAAGTTATTCATTGGTTCCATAATTAGTATAGTTTGCTAGTAATTACTCCTGTTCTTCCAATTTGTCAAAAGCTAGAGCCGGAAGGTTTGAAAATTCTTTCCGAAGTTTATCCGCACGCGCAATATCGCGAGCTTCAGGCGCAATCCCCTCTTGCGCAGCATACTGCACATGCCCAGGTTGGCTCTCGATCACGAGTCGATCGACGTCGGCGCGATTCGCTTCTGGCAAAATACCGAAATCGACCGCTAAGCGAATAAATGAGAGTAAATTCAGCGCTTCGTCCGAAGCGATGACATGTACATACTTCAGCGCACCAAAGGCTCGGCCAATTTGATCGAGCAACTTCGCGCGGTTCTCTTCAAGATACTTAAAGCGCGCGTTTAACTCATGATCGATCACCGTTTTTAGCACATTCGCTAAACTTTCCAAAATATCAGATTCACTCTCGCCTAAAGTCTGTTGATTCGAAATCTGGAAAATGTGCCCACTGGCATCCGAACCCTCACCAAAAAGGCCACGCACGGTAATTCCTAATTGGCTGACCGCACGAATCACACGCTCCATTTGGCCAGAAATCACCAGCCCTGGCAAATGCATCATCACCGACGCACGCAATCCGGTGCCCAGATTTGTAGGGCAAGCCGTCAAATAGCCAAAATCCTCGGAAAACGCCACATCGATGGTCTTTTCCAACTCTGAATCAAGCGCATCAATTAACTTCCAGACTGATTTCAAATTAAAACCTGCCTTCAAAAACTGGATTCGCAGATGATCCTCCTCGTTGATCATTACCGAACAAGTCTGCCCCTTATTAATATAAACCCCAGCACCTGCTTCGCCGTCACACAGTTCTCGGCTAATCAAGTGACGCTCGACCAACACTTGCTTCTCCAAGACGGATAAATCAGCTATATCAAAAAAGTTGCCCTTGTTCATCTGCGGCAGCGCACTCAGTTGATCTGCACAACGGGTGAGTAATTCGCGGCGCTGCAATACATCCGCACGTTCGGGGAATGGCTGACCGACCAAGTTTCTGGCCAATCGAATGCGGGTGCTAAGCACAACCGGAGCCGCCTTCTTGGCTGACTGCGTCAACTCAGCGAGCTCATCATTGATGAGTGATTCGATCATTTAGAAGAGACCTCCAACTCTTCAGCCTCATTAATTACTTTAATTTGATCGCGAAATTTAGCGGCGTCCTCGTAAGCTTCCTCGGCTACAGCACGCGCCAACGAATCCATTAGCTTCTTCAACTGCATTTGTCTGGATTGACGACCCAATGCTGCCGTTGGCACCTTGCCTTGATGGGCGGTGCCCGCATGCATATCTTCAAGCACCGGAAAGACCAATGATCTAAAAACCCCATAACAATCTGAACACCCCAAGCGCCCCGTGCGGCGAAAATCTGCCGACTCATACCCGCAGCTTGCGCATAACAACTGTGCTTCGCCAGAGACCGGCGTGAGTGGGGTCTTCGACATCATGTCAGCCAACGAAAAGCCTTCCGGATCTGTGACCCCTTTCTTTTGGGCACAAGCCTCACAGAGATCCACTTTATGGATCTTATTATTAACGATCTGCGTCAGATGCACGGTGGCTTCCTGATCGCAGATACTGCACTTCAAATTCTCAGCCATATCTTATATAATATAAAAGTCGGGTTGCTTGGCAAAGCGAAAGCTTAAATTCAAGGTGATCAGATGCCTTTTATTAATCGGTTTACAAGCTTTTGACAGTCACCAACGAAAGATGTGCCTCACCGCCAAGAAAATACTTGAGCAAGGCTGCAATCAGCAGAATTGAGCTTTGCCGCGCACATTAAAGCATTGTGCCCTCAATCGAGACTCGGCGTTTGAAACTCTCGAGGAATTTCGCGGTCACTGGGCCAGGCTTACCATTACCAATCACGCGCGCATCAATCTCAACGATTGGCACGATTTCGGCAGCCGTCCCAGTTAAGAATACTTCCTCTGCAACCCATACGTCGTAGCGCGTCATATTCGCCTCGCGCCAAGGGATACCCAGCTCATCAGCAATCGCTAATGCAGTATCGCGGGTAATTCCCTTCAAAGCACCAGAACTTGCAGCGGGCGTGATCAACTCGCCCTTGTGGACGATAAAGATGTTATCACCAGTGCACTCCGCAATATAGCCCTGATCATTGAGCATAATCGCCTCATGGTAGCCAAGGTGCTGAGCTTCGATTTTAGCCAGAATATTGTTCAGGTAGTTGAGTGACTTGACTGCTGGCGGCAGTGCCGAAGGATTACAACGACGGGTCGGGACGGTAATAATCTTCAGACCATTGTCGTAAAACTCCTGCGGATACAATTGAATCGTATCAGTAATGATAATTAGTTGCGGCTTATCGCAGTTCTTAATCGAAAGTCCAAGACTGCCAACACCACGCGTCACGACCAAACGAATATAACCATTTCTCAAACCATTCGCACGGCAAGTCTCGCACAGCGCATCCGAGATCTCTTGGCGCGTCCACGCTAATTCGAGCATGATCGCTTTGGCGGAATACTCCAAACGCTCCAAATGCTCATCGAGCTTAAATACACAGCCATCATAGAGGCGAATGCCTTCAAAAATACCGTCACCATAGAGCAACCCATGATCGAACACTGAGACAGTAGCCTCACTGGCATCGATCAACTTATCATTCATATAAATCTTCATAAATATAATGAATATGAAGGCGAATTTGGTTTTGTCTAGCCTCCATCACGCCTCAAATGGTAGTTCATTCGACAAAATTCAACTGGTGCGACGTTTGGACTTAAAGGCAACGAATCGCAGTTGCCCGCCCAAAGCCCTCAGTGCACTACTCCAATTACACCAACCCGCTTGTCGAGAATGATACCGACGGTGCTACAGTTGGCTCGGCATACTGCCGGGCACACAAAAAAGCCCCAGTCATAACGACGAGGGCTTTATTGGAAATTATGGCGTCATTTACGCGACGCGCTCGACGATTAGTAGCGGTGGATTCGGACGCTTCGGAGCGAGGCGGTATGCCGTCTTGAGATACTCAAGTGCTTCTTCCATCTTAGCTTCGTCGTTGTAGTGGATCATCATCAATGGCTCGCCTTGCTTGACTTGCGTGCCGACCTTCTTGATTTCAGAAACACCCACTGCTGGATCGTATGTGCCATTCTTCTTCAACGCCAACTTCTGTACGCCTTCGGCGATCAGACCAGCATTAATAGTGTGAACATAGCCACGCTTCGGGGCTGGCAACTTGCGCACGTGCTTCGCTGTTGGGAACTTATCGGGATCATCGATCACAGAGATATCACCGCCTTGCGCCTCGACCATATCTTTAAACTTCTGCAGCGCAGAACCATCTTTAAGATGACGTTGCACAGTCTGCTTTGCGGAGAGTGTCGAACCAGCTACCCCAGCGAGGCGCACAATTTCCATACCAAGCTTGAGCACTAACTCTTGCAAATCCTCCGGCCCTTCACCCTTGAGCAACTGAATCGCTTCCTTAATTTCAAGCGCAGTTCCAACAGTATCACCCAGGGGTTGATTCATATCAGTCACCAATGCCACGCAACGGCGCTTCATTGAACGACCGACACGCGTGATCGAACGTGCCAACTGCTTGGCTTGTTCGACATCCTTGATGAACGAACCGTTGCCCCACTTCACATCGATTACGAGACCTTCCGCACCTTCAGCCAACTTTCGGCTAAGCACACTGCCAGTGATCAACGGTAAACTCGGAATCGTGCCAGTCAACTGACGCAATTTATAAAATTTCGCGTCTACTGGAGAGATTTCCGGGTCTTGCTTAATAAAGGTACAACCAACTTTCTTCAACTGAGCTTTAAAGCCTTTCAAATCGAGGATCGGATTGAAATTCGGAATTGAAGACAGTTTATCAAGATTACTAATAACATGCTCTTCATCAACGCCGTTCATAGTTGGCATGACCACGCCACAAGCAGCTGCTAGCGGACCGAGCACGAGTGTGGTCTTATCACCAACACCACCAGTTGAGTATTTATCAATCTTTGGGCGGGAGATGCCAGTCAGGTCGATCACCTCTCCAGACAGCATCATTTCCTCAGCAAAAATCGCTGTCTCCTGGGCAGACATACCCTGAAAAAAGATAGCCATTGCTAAAGCTGATTGTTGAAATTCAGGAAGGTCATCATCCAAAATGGAATCGACGATATAGCGGATCTCCGCGTCGGAGAATTCGCCACCGTCACGCTTCTTTTCAACTAGAAAGCTGAATGAAGGCTTAATGAACTTACGAGCACTAATAATATTCTTTCTCATTTAATAAAATGTAGGAACCGATTAATTTGCCCATCGAGAAGGCATAAACATTTATGTATTAGGCGATTAGAAGGGGTATTGTCGAGCCTAAAGAACGGGATTCTCGAAATAGAACAGCGCACCATACTCGGCCTAACTGGTATAAGTACTTAAGACACGTTGAAAGTTCCCAAAAGCAGAGCTTGACGCCGAGCGCTCTGGATTTTGCTCTGCTCCCCATGAAGGTTTGGTTCAATCCATCTAAAGCAATCGAAAGTGCGCTATCGACAATCGCAGCCCAGACAGAAGGCTTCGGCTCGGAGTTTGTGCCCGGCGTGCGCCCTGCTGATCCACGTTTCGGCGACTATCAGGCTAATGGCGTGCTCGCCTTTGCGAAGCAAAACGGGCTCAATCCCCGCGAACTTGCTACCCGCCTGATTTCCGCTGCAGAAGCCTCCGACGAATTCGACCCTGCGTTCGTCACGCTCGATATCGCTGGCCCTGGCTTCATCAATTTTACGCTCACGCCGGAGTTCATTTGGCAGTGGCAACTCTCGTTCTCCACCAAAGAGGACTACCAAAGCGGCGCTAAAGCCCTCAAGGACGGTCGCAAAGTCATCATCGACTATCCGAGTGCTAATACCGCCAAGCAAGCACACATCGGCCACTTGCGCCCAATGGTGATTGGCCAGGCCATCGCTCGCCTGCTCGATTTCTGTGGAGCCGACCTGATCCGCGACAACCACATCGGCGATTGGGGCACCAACTTCGGCACCTTGATCATGAAGATCAAGCGCGACGGCGTCGACCTGTCCGAGCTGGGCGAAAATGCCCTCGTCACCCTCGATCAACTCTACAAAGACGGCAGCGCACTCGAATTCGAGCAACCTGAACTGCGCGATATTTCCCGCAACGAGCTGGTGCTCCTACAAAACGGCGATACCGAGAACACCGCCATTTGGAACCAAATCGTCGAAATCTCCAAAATCGCGTTTGATAAGCTATTTGTGCAAATCGGCGTCGAGATCGACATCACCCTCGGCGAATCCTTCTACCGCGACAAAGTGCAACGCATCTACGCCGAGCTGACCGAAGTCGGCCTCGCCGAACAAAGCGACGGCGCACTGGTCGTCTGGCACGACGAGATCAAAAAATTCTCGCGCGATAACGAACGCCCCTTTCCATTCAACATTCGCAAGCAAGACGGCGCCAGCAACTACGCCTCTACCGATCTGGCGACCGTGCTTTATCGCTTGGAAGAGTTTAAGGCCGACGAGATCATCTACCTCACCGACGCCCGCCAGCAAGACCACTTTCAGCAGCTTTTTCTGACCACCGAAAAATGGTTCAAGGCCAAGGGCTATGCACAGCCAGAGATGAATCATGTCTTCTGGGGCACCATTCTCGGGGCTGACAAGAAGCCTTTTAAAACCAAGTCTGGCGAATCGATTAAACTCCAGGAACTCCTCGACGAAGCCCGCAACCGCGCCTTCGACGTCGTCACCGAAAAAAATCCAGTCCTCGACGAAGCCGAGCGACGCGAGATCGCTGAATCCGTTGGTATTGGTGCGATAAAATACGCCGACCTTTCCAGCAACCGCACACAAGATTACGTCTTTAGTTGGGATCGCCTCCTCAGCTTCGAGGGCAACACCGCGCCCTATCTGCTCTACGCAGTCGCACGTATCAACAGTATT
>Ga0206123_10000262_pt1 | contig 51946 bp, 38 predicted proteins | sample Helgoland_Spring_2_FD_160086 | JGI IMG/M metagenome (GOLD analysis project Ga0206123, IMG submission 160086) | Pelagic subsurface seawater microbial communities from Kabeltonne, Helgoland, North Sea - Helgoland_Spring_Bloom_20160316_1 | ecosystem: Environmental > Aquatic > Marine > Epipelagic ...
CGGACTGAAGACAATGTCCCTGGATTTGGCGTTCTGCTCAGCATGGTGGCTTTACTTGGAGCAGTTATGTTCACAAACCGTAAGCGATGATCGATTGGCTCGAAGCGAGTAAATCCAACGGTACCGTCTCATGATACGCCTATACAGAGGGTGTACGGAGGGGTTGCGGCAAATTGGGTTCTGACTCTAATTGTAAAATGAATGTTCCTTGAATCCCATACTTAATTTGTTATCAACATAACTAAATCAAATCAAGTATTGAAATGTCTATGTCAGAGAATGAATTGTTCATATGGTTGGGTTTCTTGACACTTTTCGCTTCAATAGTATTATTGTGGTATATTACAGGAAAGCGGAAAACATATTCTTCAGACATTTCTCAACGGGAATTGGGAGCTACAAGACAAATTAATACTATCATTTACATTTTGCTCCTAATCATCATTGCTGGATGCTTAATAACTGAAATTAATTTTATTGCAATGTTCGATGCACAGGAAAGTTTTACCCAGTTGTTTGCCTTTAAAAACTATGACCCTGTTCGTGGAGATTGGATTGAACCGTCCTCCATTTCGGAATTAAGATGGCCCTACATTGGACTCTGTTTCACAGTTTTGGGTTTTACATTGTTCGCAACATACAATGAGATTTTGCTCATCAAACGGATGAGAGAGGCGAGGTGGAAATTACTCCTTGGAGAACTTCCTGAGGAGCATGACTTTTCCGATTCAGCAGTAACGTCGACTTCGTCACCAATGCCCCCTACATCAAGAGTAGAAAGTAACGAACCTACCACTTTTGCGGCTGTACTTCAAGCGATGGATTTACAACTGAAACAAGCAGTTCAAGCCGCTGAAGGTTTGAAATCTGAATTAGATGAAACTAAACAAAAGGTCGTGACGCTAGAAATTGAAGTTCAAGAAAAAGATTCTGAAATAAAACAAATCAAGGAATCCAAATCCCATTTTGATAAAATTATACAAGAGAGTTCAGAATCCAAAGATGAAGGCGATGGAAAGTCACTGTCTCTTACAGATTCAGTGATGATCGGTGATTCAATAATGGGGGGCGTAAAAATTGACAAGCAGATCAACAACGATCCCGAAGCAATAGCAAGAGCAGTAATCAATGCTTACCGCATGGGTAAGAGCGATGAGTAATTTCTTGTTCAACTCATTGCTCATCTGTCCACACGATTGACGTATGACTTAGGCTGTTATGTGATTTTCGTGCAAGGTTGGGACAGGAAAAAATACACACCGTCTCCTGTGGGTTGATACAGACAACCGACATATCATTTCCACGAAATCGCGAGGGTTCTCTCAAACCCCTCAAGACATTATGAGTGAATACAATGGGTGTTCAGTCGGCCAGTACACTGCCTACGCACGAACAGAACGGGCTGCGGATCCTGGTGGATGTCGGGTTCAAGCACAATGGCGTTTTGGAACCTCCCTCGTGCGTATATGCAAGCCACTTATGCACCGTTATGCTTCGCTTTGTTCTCAATTCGACCTCTGACGGCTTATCACTGAAGTTGAAAAGCCTGATGAACCAGAGTTTGTTGGCAATCAACATGTCCCTCCCTCATGGCGTTTACGAAGATGTGGTTTCAGCGATTGGTCACACGCCTCTGATTCGTTTGAATAAGGTGACTGCCGACTTGTCGGGCTCTGAAGTTTGGGCGAAACTCGAACGTTGCAGTCCAGGTGGCTCAATCAAAGACCGAATTGGCCTTGCTATGATTTTGGAAGCTGAAGAAAAAGGTTGGCTCAAGCCCGGTGGAACCATTGTTGAAGGAACCAGTGGCAATACCGGTATTGGACTTGCGATGGTTGCAGCACAACGAGGATACAAGTGTGTCTTCACCATGCCCGATAAGATGGCGAAGGAGAAAATCGACTTGCTGCGTGCCATGGGTGCACGGGTTGAAATTTGTCCGACTGCAGTCGAAAAAGAAGACCCTCGTTCGTACTATATGGTCGCTGAGCGACTGAGCAAGGAGATTGAAGGAGCATGGTATCCCGATCAGTACTCCAATCAATCAAATCCGAAAGCGCACATTCTTTCGACTGGACCGGAACTTTGGCAACAGACTCAAGGCGACATCACCCACTTTGTGGCAACGATGGGGACTGGCGGCACCATTACCGGATGCGGAAAATATCTCAAATCGCAAGCAGAAGAACACGGTAAAGACGCTCCAAGAGTTGTTGGCGTCGATGCAGAGGGCTCAATTCTCAAACAATGGTTCGAAGAAGGAACCATGGGCGTACCTCATGGATACAAAGTTGAGGGATTTGGTGAAGACTTTATTCCACCAGCGACTGACTTTTCAGTGATTGATGAAATTCGAATGGTTGATGACGAGATTTGTTTCCGAATGGCTCGACGTCTGGCTAAGCAAGAGGGTTTGTTCTGCGGCGGTTCATGCGGCGGAGCATTACAGATTGCACTGGATATTGCTGCTGAACACGATAAGGTTGGAGAAAAGGCAAAGATTGTTGTCGTTTTACCTGATGCTGGAAATCCCTATCTTGGAAAAGTCTACAACGATGACTGGTTAAGGGATAACGGATTCGATGTCGATGGATGGGAGTGGTGAAATGACTGGAGATTCAACCCGCTGCGTTCATTCCTCCTTGGACCCTGAAGTGACGACAGGCTCTGTTCACACCCCTATTTTTCAAACCTCTACCTATGTGCAGAACGACTTTGCAGACCACCTTGGATATGAATATGCACGTGGAGACAACCCTACTCGAAATGCTCTTCAACGAGCCCTCGCTGAAATGGAATCACCTCATCAAGAAGCGTATGGGTTTTGCTTTGGAAGCGGAATGGCAGCGATTACAACCATCAGTCAAATGCTCAAACAAGGCGACCATGTGATTGCGTGCGACGATCTGTACGGTGGCACAGTTCGCTTATTTGACCAAATTGCATCACGTTTCGGCATTGAAACAAGTTATTCTCCCTTGAAAAGCGGAGACCTTGGCAAAGTTGTTCGTGAGAACTCAAAAATTCTCTGGCTTGAAAGTCCGACCAATCCACTTCTCACCGTTCATGATATCAAATCCTTGGCTGCTGAAGCAAAAGAACACGGGCTCATCGTCGTTGTTGATTCGACCTTTGCCACTCCAATTCTACAACGCCCGTTTGAGTTGGGCGCTGACATCATCGTTCATTCAACGACCAAGTACATCGGTGGCCACAGTGATGTCATCGGTGGATGTTTAATCACCCAAAGCAAGGAACTTGCTGAAAAAATCTCATTCTTGCAAAACGCCGTCGGTGCTGTGCCGGCACCGATGGATTGTTTCCTTATTCTCCGAGGACTGCGAACGCTCGCTTTGCGAATGAACCGTCATTGTGAAAGTGCACAGACATTGGCAGAGCGATTGCAAGACAATGAAAAGGTCACACGGCTGTTTTATCCTGGCCTGAAAAGCCATCCAACCCATGAAATCGCACAGCGACAAATGAACGCCTTTGGTGGCATCATTTCGTTAGAGGTCAAAGGTGGGGAAGCAGGAGCTCGTGCGTTTGCAGCACAGTTGAAACTGTTTGCAACGGCAGAAAGTTTGGGTGGAATCGAATCGCTCATCAACCATCCATGGACGATGACGCATGCAGCAATTCCAGAAAAGCAGCGCTATGATGCAGGAATGACGCCGGGCTTGATTCGCTTATCGGTTGGTATCGAAGATATGGAAGACCTCTGGCAAGACCTTGTGAATGCTCTTGAAACGCTGTAAATACCGGCATTCATAACCCCAGCCTTTGAAAAGTCCCGGTGTTGATGGGTTCTCATGCAAATTTTTGCGTCGATGTAGACTTTATTGGTCTGAGTATTCATTCGATTTTGCATTCCAGGGATGCTTATGCTCACACTGCGTGATTGGGTTGAAAAAAACAAAAACGAGGGTTTCTTTTATTGCCCCTCGACTCGTGGATTTACCGAGGGATACCAATGGTTGAGGGTGAAGATTCAGTATCCCGCCTCACCGGTCTTGAGGTCTATCTGCCGGATGGCCGTCGGTTGGGCGTCGTTCACGATGCCGTGGTCGATGTCAATGGATTGAATTGTACGCATCTGTTTGTTCGCGATACCGAAGAAGACCTGGTTGAAGGTTCGGTTCACGTTGCGGTTCCTTGGCGATGGGTTCGAGCCATTGATCGCATCGTTCTGTTGCGTTGGTTCCCCCAAACGCCGATACCTCTCCAAAGCTGAGTTGATTTCATGAGCATGGAAGTACACATTCTCGGCACTTCATCTGCTCGCCCTACCAGAAAAAGGCAAGTCAGCGGAAGTCTGATTCATTGCGACGATGGAATCGCAGTTATCGATGCAGGTGAAGGTTTTCAAACCCGATATGCAGAACAACGCAAACGCCTCAAGAACTTCGAGAAGGGCACAACGCTCCGTGCATCAAGAATCAACGTCGTTTGCTTAACGCACGGTCATCTTGACCACACATGGGGGCTTCTTCCATGGATGCATACGATGGCTTTGGATAAGCGAGTAACGCCTCTCCTTCTTCTTGGACCGACCTCGAAAGAAGTTTTTGACTCACTTCTTCTCACCAACGAAATCCCTGCATCTGCTCCGAACGCTGAATTAGCACGGCAAATGCGCATCTGGCAATCGCTTGGTGCTACGACTGAAGACCTCGGATATCCAGTGCAATGGGTGCTCGGAGATGTAGCAGGTGACCGTTGGCTCGAATTAATTCCTGGGCAACGACCGGTGGAAGTAAAGGAAATGCCTCAACCAAACGGCTGGAAGAAAAATCGAATCTACCCTGTTGCGACTCGGCATACTGTTCCATCGTGCGGATGGATGGTTGAATCCAAAGGCAGCCCGGGTAAATTCAATCGCTTGAAAGCGGCTGAGATGAAACTTACCGACGCCCAGAAGGGACACCTTTCATCTGGAAAGGACCTCGAACTCGATGACGGCACATTGCTGAAAGCGACAGATTTCCGGGGGGAGCATCGCCCCTCGACGCGAATGGTGATTTCTGGAGACACCGCTGAAATGGCAGAAGGGTTGACTTCTCTTTCTGAGGTTGATGTATTGGTTCACGAAGCGACTTTTCTTGACGATGCACAGCAATGGGCGGATGAGTTCCTCCACTGCACCAGTACCGGTGCGGCCAGAACTGCCGAAGCATGTTCAGCGCGCCATCTGGTCCTCACTCATTTTAGCGCACGCCTCAAGGACGCCTCAATCTCTCTTAATGAAGCGATTAAGGAAGCGTCAAGCGGTGATTTAGCCGTCACTTCAGCCTCCGATGGGGACCGAATAATTATCCGGGAAAACGGTAACATTGCCCATTTGTTTTGGAACGATGACGGTTGGTCCTCTTGAGCAAACGGCCACATCATTGAAGTGGACAACAGCATACAGCGGTATATGCGTTCAGCCGTCTTTGTCGCGCTTCTCCTCTGCACAATGCTGCTTCCAGCCACTGCGATAGCGGCGGAAGGCCGTGCACAGCCGAATTGCTTGAACGATACTCCTGAGGCATTCTCAAGTGCTACTGTCATTGGCGACGGCGCTTGCATTAAAATCAATCTTGGCGTACTGACTCCAGGTGATGTGTATGACCTTTCGATCATCGTGAGTCAAGACGCTCTTGATGTTCTTGTGTTTGATCAGAACTCAATTCAGCCCTATGATTTAGGACAATCCTATCGCTCATCGTACGAACAAGTTCCTTCGACTGAATTTGCACTTGGAAGTTTTGAGTTTCATTGGAAAGTTCCACCGTCCATTACTTCCAAGTCATGGTACATTGTCTTCGATAATGCAGCCCATTCGGGTGACCAAGGTTCGGGCGACCAAGGAGGCGCTGACAGCCGCGCCAGTTTGACCGTCTCTAAAATCTCAGAATCGTATTGGACTCCTTTCCACGATGTTATTGGCATGGAAAGTGACACCTCAAAAACACTGCTTTCCGGTGACGACTTCCGCCTCGACTCTGGGACGACCGTCGTCGTTTCTGCTTGGTCGCTTGAAGGCACCGCTGATGTCTATCTCCAAACCCAAGGCATGAACGATTTGTACACTTCGGGTGGCGTTGGTTCTCTTTTCATCACGGGTGCCAGTCTACGTTCAGTCGAAGGCTCAGATTCCTTCTCCTGGGTTGTTCCGAACGAATTGGATGGAGAGGCGCTTTACCTCATCGCTGACAATACCGATACCCCTGTCGGCGGGGCTGACGGAACGCTTCCGATACGAATGACGGTTCGTATCGAATTTGCTCCGCAGTTGAATCCAGTCATCAACGACGATTCCAACGGCACAACCATCATTGGAAGCGCAGTATCACTCAATGCTATGTCCACTCCGAACCGCCTCAATCAGGTTTCATCCGCTTCATGGGATTTTGATGCCAATTTGGACACCGACGGAGACGGTGACAAAAGCAACGACGCCGACGCTACCGGTTGGGAGGCCCTTGCCATTTGGACGACCCCAGGGGAACGCACCGTGACATTGACGGTTACTTCCCCCATTGGCGAGGTTGCTTCCACTTCTTCTGTCATTTCGGTGACCGATGTCGTCAATCCAGTTGCCCGAATCGGTGGTAATGCCCAACCCATCAGCGGCGGTTGGAAATTGGTGACCAACCAATCCATCGTGCTCAATTGCGACGGAAGTACCGACGATGACCAAGTAAATTCATGTTCATGGAATCTTGATGGCATGCCTTTTGGCCAAAACAATTCAATCACTCTTTCATGGAACGATATTGGCTTGCACACCGTGACGCTCACCGTGGCAGACCCCTCCGGTAATACCAATTCGATTTCGACCTCGATTACGGTAACAGACACCACTTTACCTGTTCTTGAGCAAGCGACTCTCGACCTTCTTCCGTCTTCAGGTTTGGTGGATGATGCGATGACCTGCAGTGTTTCAGCCAAAGATTCCTATGACCCAAGTGCATTATTGCGATACCATTGGGACCTCAGCCCAAACGTGGATACGGATGGAAATGGAAACACTCGAGATGACGCTGATTTGAGCGGTTCTACAGCAGAATTACTGTTCTCCAAATCGGGGAGTTATGATGTTGTTCTCACCGTTTTTGATCAGTCGAATAACTCAGACAGTCACGCCTTCACGGTGACCATCGAAGACGCTGCGGATAAAGGAAGTCTCGCAGGAATTTTGATGGTTGTCTTGTTCATTGGAGCAATCACCATGGGTGTGGCACTCATCGGCCACCGGCGCTGGCAAAAAGGAATCGCTATGCAACTTCTTGTTGACCGCGGACTAAGTGAGCCGGAAGCACAAGCCCACCTCGCAGGCGTGGCGAGTTCTCGTAAGCTCCCCTTGTTTTCTTCGGCAGTAGCACTTGCAGGACTGGACAACACCAACGTCCAATCCACTTCTTCGAAAGAGGAACAAGCCAAAGCTGCTGAAATGGCCGCTATTTACGGGACTGAGCCTTCAGTTGCGCCAACATCACAAGGAGCGTTTGCTCCACCCTCGTTTGCTTCCAGAACCGTTTCAGCCGGCAGTCAAGCCGCAGCAGCAGACGCTATGGCGTTGTTCAACGACGAATCACCAGCGCCACTCTCGCAACCAGTGGCCCAGTCACCACCGCCTCAAGTCCTCAACGAATTGACTCCATCCGCTCCCGTTCAAACTGTTGTTAAGAGCGGTGGAGTCACTCTTCCAGAAGGTGTCATGAATCCAACCAAAACCCCTCCACCTCAACCCGCTCCTGTGCCCGAACCGACTCCACAGCCGGCACAGACCCGAGTCACATGCAGCGAGTGCTCTACAGTGTTTGCAATTCAAATGCCAGCGGGCGTAACCAAAGTGATTGTCGCTTGCCCTTCATGTTCGAAGGATTCCACCGTCGAGTTGTGAGCCCGCCCGTAGGGCGGTTTTGAGAACGGCTGAAAAAACGCTCATGAAAGGGATGGGTTCTCATAGTGGGGATTTCTGCTTGTAACATGGTAGAGGGCCAACCGCGTTTGATTCGAGTCGGTCTGCCCCAGGCATCCGACCCACGTCGAATGGCTGTAGCCATGGTCATTTTGATGTTCATCTCCATGGCACAACCCGTTGGAGCAGACTTGTCTGTTTCGAGAAACGACTTCGGCGTGTTGGATGAATTGGATGAAACGCTGTCCAAACGAATCTCCAACGGAGAAGCCATTGCAGCAGCCGAAGGAGCGGCGAACGCCTTGAACGCAGTCGATCTTGCTCAACGGCCTGTTGACGAAACAGACCCGCTTTCTCAAGCCAGTTCATACCTGGAAAGTTTGGAGCTCAGAGATGCTTCGCCGTTCGAAGCCGATCACCCACGTCCGTATGAGTTTCTCATGGATGCTTCAACTCAGCCTGATGGCTGGCCGTACAATTTATTCGAAACACTGTTTTCAGTCGAATCACTTGGCCTTGACAACATATTAGGGATCGGAATAAACACCTATGCAGTTTACGTTAATTTCACTTCGAGAGACAATGGACCGTCTCATGAAGCATGGGTAGAAGGAACCTTTACCGGTGAAATATTGGTTGGAACAGACATTGTTTTGTTCAACAACTACATCGACATTGATGGCGATTCAGTTGATGACTTATCGGTCGGTTTGACCATCGAAGGCCTTGCAACTCAGGGCGATGGCTTCGGGATTGAACTTGGAGATTGTGTGCTGACTCCAAGCCCAGCGCCAGGCGTCCCTCCGGTTACAGTGCCGTGCGTCGAGGAATTGTGGATTCGCCCAACATTCCAATGGAAAGTGACTGCTCTGGACCAAGACGATTTCTTGTGGAACAACATGTCCGGACTGGAAGTCAGTTTGATGAAAGGTCTTGCTTTCGATTTGACGCTTCAAGATTCGGAATCATACGCTATTGTCATCGATACCCGTTTCACACAACCTCCGCACCAATTCACGCTTGGTGTCGGTTTGCAGAAAGTCACCTTCAGCATCAATGCCGTCATCACAAACGTCTTGGATTTCATCACTTCACTCACCAACGGTGGCGTGAACTCTTCGACACTGAGTTTAACATCCATCTCAGCACCTTATGCCATACGTGCTTCCAACCCGGATGCGGACAGTTCGAACCGCCAATCCGATTGCGATGACGGCTCAGATTACTACGACCCTTTCCTTGACCATGATGCTAACAGTCATGATCACAAATGCGGTCTGGGTCTTGGTGTTGGTTTCATTCGATTTGACGGATACGGTGGAGGAACGACCGCGCCGATTCTAGAGACGGCCTACATCGACGTCGGTTTCCATCCTGAAGAAGGAGATACCCGCATCCCCAATGAAGTGGATATCACCTTGCGCAACGACAATCTTGGTGCAAACACGTTTGATACTGTAGAAATCTTTTCCGATTACGGTGCAGACATGTACCTCCACTACTTCGAAGACCGTTCGAACACGACCGAGGGCGACTCACCTTTCGGAAACACGACGGATTCCCGAACATGGATTCGTGGGCTTCCCTCTGGTACCCTTCATCCAGACGAAATCAATGCGATTTTTACCATGATTGGGGAAGAACCGGGTGGCACGGATTTACCTGGAGAAATACCGAGCCGCCTTTCAATGATTATTGCCATCAAGAACTTCACTGGCGACAGCACCAACAACGTCAACGACCCAACTTTGCCGGTCAATCCGGCGACACCCCCCAACACACTGGTGGCAATTGTGGCCACCGAATCAATCGACCTCTTGGAGTATAAATCGACGTTCAAACGAGGAGGCTATGATGCGGATTCATCCTCCATTCAGATGAACATCGCGAACGTTCCAAAAGTCATCATTGTTGAAGGTAGTTTTCAAATTCCAGAGAGCGGCTTGAGTCGAGTGTCCTTCGACAACCCGAATCTCAACACGATTGCTCAAGTTTTCGACAACGCCTTGCTCACCGTCATCGAAGTGATTCTCGATGTTGGAGATGTCGTCAACGGTATCCCTGAATCCATTGTCGGCACAGCAGGGGCGTCTGGAGGAGCAGTCCGGATGAATTGCTACAATCAAGTCCGATTGAGCCTGCCCACATCGACGCGCAGTCCAATGGAAATTGGCTCAGTTTCGATTGCCATTTCGAGCAGTGATCAGCCATGGTTGCCCGACATCGACCATATACTGCTGTCTGAAGACACCAATATCCAAACAGTGAACGGGCGACTCGGCACACAAGAACCACTTGTCCCCGTTGCGATGAGCGCTCGCATTGGAGGAATTTCAAGCGTCAGCCATGATTACGACCCGATTAACGACATTCGACAAATGGAGCTGCGAGGAATCAACGGCGGTCCTCTCCTGATCGGTCATCTGTTGCACGATGACGGCGATTTAACAAACGCCAATCAGCAATCCGCTACGCTCTCAAACCGCCCCAGCACGTTCAACGTCACGCAAACTGCTGAAGCCCTTACCTACGCCGCTTCCGCTCCGATTGGAACCATCACCTACGGTGGAAACGGAGACGAACAACGAAACGCAATCCGCTTGAACGGATTGCCCGCATCGTTCCAACTGATTCTCGGCGATACTGTAGGTTATGTTGCCTCAACTCCAATGGATTCGATTGAAGTTCAACTCACAAATTCAACTCAACCGTTGTCGATGGACGGCGACCACTTCCGTTTTTGGGTCAATGAGACTTCTGGAGAAGCAAGCCTCAGTACAGCAATTTCAGACGTCACAAGTCTGCGTCGTCTGTCTCCTCTCGACCCCGGTTCCAAAGGACCCGAAGGAAATTCCCGAATCGAATTGATTCGTGCGAATTCTGCTCCAATGAACGTTTTGATGGAAGACGACACCGTGTACGAAGATTCCTTCAAAGGAATGAACGGCCGGGTGGCTATTGACCCACTTCCAGCGAACATCACCATTGCGTATCCAAGCGGTGTTGATTCCGGTGGACTGGAACTTCCTACATTTGAGGAAGGGGATGGAGTCCAAGCCTTGTCGTTCTTCTTGGGTGACTTGGTGAACTTTGGTTCTCTGGTCAATGATTTCGTGTACTCAACCGTTGTTGACTTAGGCGGACTTGAAACAGGAAACGAAGACATGTCCCTGGGTATTGATTTGATTACAGGCGAATTGTTCAACGTTACCGTGGACATCGAAAAAGGCTCCAATGTACTTGAGCAACCGGAATGGTCCCACGGTCTTGGAATGGAAGTTTTTGAAGCAACGGTTGTTTCGTTTAACCTTTCACGGATGCCGACATACACTCTTTCCAGCCGTGAAGTGGTCAATGAAGCCCTTCGGGATTACAAAATCACTCCTTCGGAATACGAGTTGGTACTGGAGGTGTTTGAAAACACCAACATTACTGGCTTCATACCGCTCTTACTGGCCTTAGAAGATGGTATTGTGCTTGAATCGGAACTGGAAGGAGTCAATTTGAGTATGTGGGAAGAACAGGGTATCACTTTCGAATTACGTCGTTCATGGCACATGCGCTCATGGCTGCCGAGTCTTCCAACCGGTCGGATTCTTTTGGAATATGATTTCAGAATGGTTGGAGACCTTCCTGTTTACGAGCTTGATGTTTATCTTGAACAATGGACGCCTGAACGACAACAATTGAGCATAATTGTGAACGGACTGGAAGGCCGTGACCTTGAATTTGTCATCTCTGGACTGGATACCTCTGAAGCCAACAACGTCGAAGCCAATGCGGTATTCTCGACGCAGGACAACCTCACCGTACCTCGAGTTTCCATCGACATGCACTACGACCTCGGAACGCGTCTTGATTCTGCTCACGCCACTTTCATCGATCGACGGGAACTCAGCAGGGTAGAGGCCTTGATTGTGGGTGTACCTCAGGAGACGGATTTCTCCACCACGATTGGAGACATTTTCCTGATTGACCTCATGGTTCCCTCCCAATACCAAATCGACGGTCATTCCGCTGAATCGTTGATGATTCAACAAATGAGATACGTCGATGGTTTCTGGTGGCCTGCTACTGCCTTCATGCGCGACCTGCCCGGAGAAATGCATCTTGCTGCTCAACCAAATACGGAATTCGACATCCGTTCTGAGGTTTCGTTCCAAGGGATGATGGAACTCGATTACAGGTCCAACACCGATGATATGGATTTGTATCTCGAAGCAACAGGTCGCTCTGTTGACACCAAGGGGGATGTTCTGATGCTCGCTGAAGATTTGCCATCGACCTTCGTTTTGGAAACGACCGATGATTGGGGGGTCCGTGTTGCCTCATCCGGCGACGGCGTAAGCCGCCTTTATCTCAAACAAACAGACGTCCCTTCGTCTCCTGGCGTTACGATTGATCGCGTGGAAATCATCGGACAAAATCTTCAGTCGGCCACAATACACATCTATACCGGACCGTTCCAGTACCCTCTCATTGTCATTGATGACATTACCAACGGACGCATCGTAGCGAGTGCAGAGGCGACGATTGAACCGTACCATACAACCGGAATGCTCGAAGGATACTCCTTCAGCGGCCGAGGTGTACTTCTTGACGCGCAATTTACCGGCGTCTTACCCACTGCTTCTTCGATTGGTGTAAACGGCATGGTCACAGACCTTTCCTTAGTTGGAACGCTCACTGGAGACAGTGTTGAAACGCGCCACATTCTGCTTGTAGAACCAATTACGACCGTTATCGCCAGTGGTTTGGCATTGATTTGGTGATTGTATGGCTGACGAAACAACAATCACTTACAACGACCAAGGCGACATGGTTGTTCACGAAGAGGATATTGAATCTCTTGGTTTGATGGATGTTGCGCGGTTACAGAAGATCGAATCGCTCGGATACAGCTTAGATGAAGACGGAATCGAGACGTATGAAGATATGCAACGTGTGTCGAAAGCCCTACGAAAGATTCGTCGCGAAGTTAGCCCAAGTCGTGTCGCTTTAGCAGGAATCGTCCTTTTGCTGCTGTTCGGTGTCCTTGTCAGCGGATGGTATTGGGCTTTACCGCGTGACGCTGTCAATGTCGAGACTCAGTACCTTCAGCGCGGAGGTCACCTTATGATGTCAGAAATTCACAATGTAGGCAGTCGCGACATTACCGATGTTTCTGTTCAAATTGAATTTCAATCCGCCGATGGAGAGGTTCTGGACTTCATGTTCATCGAAGTCGACCGTATTGAAGGGCATTCTTCTTTGGCAGGCGATAAACTGGAAATGATGGTGATCGGGCATACCGTTTGGGATCAATACAATATCAAAGTGGATTTGCAGTACACAAATTACAACGGACAGACGGTATCTGAAACTTGGAACCACCCTGTTGGCGTTTGGTCCATTGAACAGTTTATGGACAAAGCAGACCGAACCACGTGGCCAATGTCGTGAGGCGAACACCAACGAACCTACAACGATAAACAAGATGAATGGAGGGTGAATTTTGCAGGTGAGAGATTCGATGAGATGGGCTGTGACCCTTGTCGCCCTTTTTCTCTTGCAGAGCGCTTCTCCGCTTCTTCATCCAGACAGCGCAGTCCCTTCGCCCATGGCGTCCGAGGGTGGCATAGAATGGGTTCAATTTGATTTGGTTGACGGCGTATTCTCCGATGCAATTGGAGTTGACGATCACACGCCTCAGTTGGAAGCAAGGCCCGAACTTGCTGTGAGCCGAATAGGAACCTTTGATGCGCAAGGACTTGAACTTCAGCGCCCTGTGCCAAGCGACTGGCTCTTGCCGCGGCTGGACTTGAGCCTCATTGTCGTCTCCAACGAAGTGTTGATGCTCGATGTGCGTAACGCAATCAACACCATTCAAGGGTTAGCGATACGGGAATTCATTGCTCCTTCTGGTCTTCTCATTCAAGGCACTCCCTATGCCTTGTCCACACTTGGGGGAATGGATGGCGTAGTCGCACAACACCAAGTCCCGATGGCCTTACTTATCGATGGAGACGTATTGGATATTCTTTTGCTTGAGAATGGTGAACAATCACTGGTTGGCTCTTCGATGAGAATTGAGGGATGGCGTGATGATACCGGTCCTCTGTCTGGAGTCGCCTTCACCGATGCTGAAGGAAACACATTGGCTCAAGAGGTTGAGACGTTCATTCCGCTCGTTTTTTCACCCTTCCATCAATGGGACGAAGGGCGATATCAAGGTCTTCTCTCCTCGGAAAACCTCGTGGAAATTACAGCCCAACCATCGCTGAGGACTTTGCGGTTTGAACCGCTTTTCTCCGGCGATAATAATCAAGCTCGCACACACATGAAAACTTCTCAAATGACCAGTTACTTCACGACAGGTTTGGACGGTTCGGGTCAAATTGTGGCTGTCGCAGATTCGGGGCTCGATGCGGACCATGGCGATTTCGGGTCACGGGTTCTTTCCAGTAACGACGTCATAGGCGACGGCTCAACTGCCGACAAACACTCAGGTCACGGCACTCACGTGGCCTGCACGGTCCTTGGTGACGGCACGCAAGGTGGATACTCAGGTGTAGCAACATCTGCAGAATTGTATTTCCAAGCAATGGAAAACGACAACACCGGTAACTTCCAGTCACCATCGCTGAATTACCTTCTCAACTCTGCATATTCTGCTGGAGCCTATACGCATACCAATTCTTGGGGCTCTTCGCTTGAAAGCGACCAAGGGAAGTACACCTCGGAAAGTGAAGATGTCGATGACCGTTCAAACTACTACGACCGTTACTACAACGGGCAAAACGGCATGACCATCTTGTTCGCAGCCGGAAACGACGGCCCGAACTCAGGCACTGTAGGCGCTCCTTCAACAGCAAAAAACACCATTACCGTTGGCAATCATCAAAACCGATATTCTGGTTCTCCCGATTCAATTATGTCGGGTTCCTCCCGCGGTCCTACCGACGATGGCCGCATTAAACCGGACCTCATTGCGCCAGGTGGCTATGTACGTTCATGTCGCGCTCAAGAAGCGGGCGATACAGGCGGGGCAACATGGTCGAACACATACTATCTCGAATACACCGGGACTTCCATGGCGACCCCAAATGCTGCAGGAGCAGCGGTGATGGTACGCGAATATCTGGAAGAAGTTGCCCAAAGACCGTCGCCTCAAGGAGCATTGGTCAAGGCCTTGCTCATTTTAGGCGCTGAGGATGTTGGCTCGCGCGACATTCCAAACGATGACGAAGGGTGGGGGCGCCTGAATCTACGCAACACTCTTGCACCTACATCGGGACAAGGGATTTGGGTCGATGACCGCTCAGTTCTTTCAGGAACTGGGAACTCAAAGACCTACACGTTCAACATCTCGCAGGGTAATTCCGGATTCAAGACGGTACTTGCGTGGTCGGACGAACGAGGCTCTCCATTTTCAAATACGCAATTGGTCAACAATCTCGATATCGAAGTCACGAACCCAAACGGTGAGGTTTTCTTGGGGAACGATTTTTCAAACGGTCGTTCCACGACCGACGGAGTATCCGACGCGATTAACAACGTCGAAGTCGTTCTAGTCGACAACGCAGAGATTGGCATTTGGACGGTCAAAGTAAAGGATTCCTTCCACGGTGGAAGCAGAGCCCAACCGTTTGCGCTTGCCGTTATGGGCCATGGAGTGAATGACTTACGACCCGACCCGGTCGTCCTTGAGGATGAATTTTCAATGTCCGTAACCATTCCTCAAGTCGGTGATGAATTGCAAATTACAACCAAAGTGTTCAACGTCGGAAACGTCCGCTCTGGCTTTTTCGACATGGAGTTTGAGGTCGACGGGGTAACTCTCGATTCCAAATCCATTGATTTGGGGGCGGGCTCAACCAAGACGCAGGTATGGTCTTGGACGCCACAAGTCGCTGGCCAATCAACGCTTTCCTTCATCATCGATGCCAACGATGACATCGAAGAGATTTTGGAAAATAACAACCGTCATGACGTGATGGTGAACGTCACGGCGCCAGGGGTAAAGCTGTCAGCAGAGCCACAAACCATCACGCTGTTCAACACCTCGGAATCAACCACTTCGTGGAATCTCGTTCTCACCAATACGGCTCTTGTTCCGACCAATGCGAGTCTTATCACGCAAGACGTGTTCAATGAACAATCGAGTCAGAACATGCCGTGGTATGTTGGCGCAAACGAATCGAATTTCACGCTTGATGGACAAGAATCTGCGAATATCGTTGTAACGCTTGTTCATCCCACCCCTCCTCTCCCAGGCACGTATCGTATCGATTTACTCGGTTTCGATGTTGATAATGGCGTCGACTATCCATACATGCTCTACTTCGTCGTTCCGGACCTCCCTGACCTCCGTTTGGAGTACGATTACCAAGTTGTTCCCGTCTCACCGATTGAACCCACCAGTATTGATATTCGACTTTTTAACATCGGAAACGCCAACATTGGTTATGATTTATTCCTTGAAGCACCCGCAGGTTGGGACGCTGGCTTCGATACGCTGTCCAGTGTTCCAGGTGCGAGTTCAGGTTCGACAGGGCTCATCACGAGAGACACGCATCGTGATATCGGGATGTCGTTTACTCCACCGCAAGTCATGACCGGAGCAGGTGCTGAACGAATGGTTCGTTTGACTGCGATTTCGCAAACTGAGGTAACGGAAAGTTGGGTTTTCGATATCCCTATCAAGGTTGAAACGGTCAAAGCCGTCGACATTGATCTCGAATCGAATATTGGCGTGTTACGTCCGGATTCGTCGTTCAGTATGCTGTTTACTCTCGAGCATAGAGGGAACGTCGACCTTTCGTTTACTCCTTCGTTTGAACTCCCATCAGGCTGGTCAGTCACCTCTGGAATGGAGGCGTTTGACCTTCCGTGGACATCCTCGAAAAATTTGTTGTTTGGCATTTCAGGAGACGGCACTGGTACCTCGGGTCAGGTAAAGTTGCATCTTGACAGCGATTCAGAACGCATGACTTGGATTGGAGAATTCAATGTCGAATTGCTTGCACAACCGACCATCAACTTCGTCCAGTTAGCATACGGTGGCGAAACATGGGATACTCCCTTTGGAGCCGGCTCACATCCTACCGGTGTACCTCTTGAATTCACGTGGTTAATCGGCAATGATGCCAATGTTGTATGGCAGCCTACTGCATCTGTAACCCTCTCAAGTGGACTGTTTGGCGAGTGTTCAACCATCGATTCAATTGGATTTGGAAGTCTCGTTCCAGTCACATGCACCGTCATCATCTCTTCATCGATGGAACCGCTTTCGGAACCCTCTTTTGTTCTAAAACTCACTGGAGATGACGTTGAATCGACACAAAACATAGGGCTCTTGGTTGCCACAGTCATTGAATCGGCATGGTTGATGGAGCGCACATCCGAATTGACCACCGGTTCACAAGAACAGATACAAGTCACGTTGACCAATGTCGGAAACATTGTGTATTCGCACAAAGTTGTTGTCGGTGGTTCCAAAGATTGGGCGGTCACTGTCGATGGTAATGATGTTTTGAATTTAGAACCGGGTGAATCGACAAAGATCCGCCTCCTCGTTCGAGCTGACCGCCCTGGCCAGGGCACCATCACAGTCGGGTTGCAAGGGGCTGAGTTAATGACAAATGCCTCATTCGAATTCTCCCTTTCCGCTTCCGGTGAACCGACCGGTACATCTGGACAAGGCTTGCCAATCACTGCAATCGGCATCGGCGCCCTTGTTGTTGCTTTACTCATCGGTGGACTTTTGCTCTCACGTCGTAAATCAGACCCGGAGTACAATTTTAACGGTCCATCAAACTTTACGTTGACGCCTGGGGCATCAGTTGCACCTCCGATTGCAGCGCAAGGTGCTAGCACCGTCCCAGCACCAACATGTTGGTCATGCCGCCAAGCCATAACAGGACCAATGCTCGGATGTCCAGGATGCGGCGCTCGTTACCATCGACAAGATGAACAATCATGCACGTCCAGTTCTCTTCAGCAATGCGTTAACTGTCAGGCTTCTACGACGACCTTCGTTCAAGCATGAGTTGATAAATTAGTCACTGTTGCTTGAAACATCCGTGGGTAGCCTTTTGATAGTAAGGCTTCCACCGGGGGTCATGGACCCCCGAGAACAGAAACAAAGTCACGCATCAAAACGTGCACTCTTCCTGACTGGACTCCTCATGCTCTCCCTTTTGCCAATGATTGCACCAGGTGCGGTTGCAGATGAGGCTCGAGATGCGAGCATTACCATCCAGACAAGTCCCGCTAACGGACTTGAAGTGAACCCTGGAGAGGCAGGCGAATACACGGTCCGAGTCTACAACAACGGTCCAGTGGCCGTGACTCTAACGCTGTCCACCAGTGAAGAAGCAACTCAAGAATGCAGTCAATACACATCGACCATTCAACCCATTCCCGGTGTAGTTGAATCAAACGACTTCGGTGAAACAACCATGAACATCTCCCTTTCGCAAACTGCGGAAGGAACTTGCGATACGACCATCACTGCTCAAGCAACTGAAGCACCTACTCCTCCTGAAGTCGCAGGGCAGCCTGCTACAGAAACAAAGATCGTTACCACGACGGCAGGGGATGGGTCGGGCTCAGCGGTTTTTGGAGTCGACTTATCGATGGCTTCTGAATCACAAAGAAGTCAACAATGGGCAGGAGAATCGGTGATGGAGTTCGATGTCATCGTCGAAAACACCGGTCAGACCAATGAAACAATCGCTCTGTCGCTTGCTGAAGCAGATGGCAACGGTTGCATTGGCAATGTCGACGACCTCACCGTTGATCTAAGCGACGATACCGTCGCGCTTGACCAAGAAGAAACTGAGACAGTCACCGTTTCTGTTGAAGTCCCCGAAGGCCAAGCGGCAAGTAAATACTGCTGGGAAATAACCGGCACTGTGACCAATGACCCTTCTCAGGAAGCCTCCGATGTCGAAGAGTTTGACCTCACAGTCCCCGAACTGCATGAATGTGAAATGTCGCTCTCCAAATCGAGCATGACGGTGGACCCTGGTGAAGAATCTGAATTGACTGCGACGCTTGAAAACACCGGGAACAGCGATTGGTCTGTCACCATGGCCAAAACGGGAAGCCGTGCAGGCTGGGTTTCGTTTGATGGTTCCTCTTCTGGCCTTTTGCCTTACGATGATGGTGACGGCAGCCGAACGTTCGATTTGATCGTCTCACCGGACGATTCCGTTACGGCTGGCGACGAAACTGTGATTCAGATTCTCGCTAAAGATGGTAACACGGTGAAGTGTTCCAAAGAGTTGCGAGTGATTGTCGGTCAGTCGTTTGGGGCGTCACTTTCTCTTTCCACCTCCAGTCTCAGCAATGTAGAGCCTGGTGCGAACGGTACAGTCTCTCTCACCGTGACCAATCAAGGCAATGGACTTGACAATCTACGAGTTTCATCTTCGGCACCTCCGGCAGGATGGAGCGTACAGTTGGATTCAACCACCGTTTCAGTCGGCTCAAAGCACGGCTCCGATAAGAGTGAAACGGTCGGAGTCGTCGTCACTTTACCTTCCTATGCTTTAGCAACTGAACAAGTTGAAATCGCCTTCTCAGTTCTACCTGCTGGCGGTGGAGTGGCTTATGCAGAGGTTACACTAACCGTTTCGGTGAAAGCCATTCATGGCATCGAAGCTCAAGCAACAGCACTCGAACAAACCGGTCGTTCAGGTTCTCTGGTGAAGTTCCCAGTAACCATTCAGAACACCGGAAACATCGAAGATAATTATCGATGTATAGAACAGGACCAAACAGCATCTCCAGAATGGGATGTTTATTGTGAAGACAGCGACGGCAATATCATTTCATCATCACAAGGCATCGCAGTAGCAGCACAATCCTCAGTCCAAGTTTTCATGGTCGTTAGCATCGACGGCGAAGAGGAACTTTCCTCATCACGGGTAACTGTACGTATCATCAACAAGGATGACTCAACCAACTCTGGAGACCAAGATGGTGATGGTTTGCCGGACAACCAACGTGAGTTCAAATTCTTAGCAATTCTCTCCGACCGCGTATTTGCAATGGATGTGCGTCTTGTCGATGGTGGACTTGACCAGCGCTCTGGTACGGCTTTATTACCGCCTTCTGGCACTCAAACATACGGCTTTTGGGTCAAGAACACTGGTGACGGTAACGATAAAGCGGTGTTTGATATTTCAGGACTTGAAGGAATCGCAACCCGTACACTCACTCTTAATGGCCTTCCAGTCGACGGTTCGATTGATGTACCAGTCGGCTACGGAATCTGGGATCAGAACAACAGCATGTTCTTGCTCGACGGTTCAAATGAAGCCATTGTCGGCTCGACGAAAGATGCTGCTGAAACACAGATGTGTGAACTTGGCTTGTGTGCTGGCGGGTATGATGCACGTCCATTTGAAATGTATTTCGAAATGGAATTAACCGTCAACCCTAGTGCGGAAACAGGTGATGGCGGCATACTTGAAGTCGTTGTCATCAGTACGAAAAATGCTGCAAACCGTTCCGGTCATTTCGATATTGCACTCGATGTACAAATTCTCTATGCGTTTGAATTCGACCTTGAGAACACGCCAACAGAGAGTGTACTTTCTTATCCTGATACAAAGACACTGCTCGTAAACATCACCAACACGGGTAATATCAACGGCGAAGTGAACATCTTTTCTTCTGAGAGTTTCCGTGGCTGGTCTGTTGATTTGCGCGAACCCTCTGAGCAAAATTACTGCGATAAAACGGTGAAGGAGTTCATCTGCGAACTTGATGTTGGCCAAACAATCGTCATCAAAGTGGTTGTCCAACCACCGGTCGGAGCAGAGGTTTCGGACACTTACAAGTTCACCCTCTCTGCTGAACCCGTTGAAACAGGTGTTGTCGACAGAGAAAACGTTGAGTTTACCGTCACCGGCGAAGTAGCTTCAGGTTGGTTGAGTCTTGGGCTTGAAAGCGAAGAAGCGGTGACCTACGGCCTTGGATTGGTGATGACGGTTCTCGCTGTTTTGGTCTTGAGGTCATTCATCCGTGGTTCACGGTCTTGAAGTTCTGCTTACTGCCTTGCAGTGGTCCGGTTTCAAGAATGGTAGATACGCTCTTTTCCTCGTGATGTTTTGGGAATACTTATGTGAGTCCCTCAAGTCGCAAAGAATGCGGAGCGTATGCTTTGCACATGGGTGAATATATGTCCGGACTCGAATCGGTTCCAAGTGCGTACCTCTCAATTGGATTTTTGACGGTTCTTGGAATCATCATGCCGCTGACAAATTTCCTCATAACTTGGGTTGTCCGCCCTCGTGTTGATCCTGCTCGACCTCACATTACACGCTCGTATCTTCTGGAAGGCTATGAGCGCGACCACAGCCTCTATCCTCGTCGTTTGACCACCTTCGAGTGTGGCAGTGAACCGGTCGGGGATGCGATGATTCAATTCCACTTCCAATACTACTGGTACGCTATTATCTTCCTCGTTTTCGATGTCGCCTTCATGTTCCTCGTACTCGGCGGCATGGTTGCAGCCGATGCAACAACCCCAGGCGCAGCAGACAACGCAGTGTCGGAAGCCAAGAGTGCACTGACGCTCCTCGCCCTTTTCTTTGCCATAATGTCTCTCGGCGTTTGGTACGTGTTCCGTAAGCGAGGGCGCATTTACATTTGAGGTGAATATCATGGCAGAAGCAGGAGAAAATTTCGCAGCATTCAACAGTCGTGCATTGGTTGAGATGGTTGGTGGTGTCACCGATGAAGCTCTCAAGGCAACACGCATCAAGAAGTTCCTCGGCGTTCTTGCAGGCCGGTATTTCAATTGGGCTGGACGCAAGTCCTTGTTTACGCTCCACTTGGGTATCAAGTGCTGTGCTATCGAGATGGCGGCTGCGGCAACGCCTCGATTTGACGGCGACCGATTCGGGGTTTTGTTCCGTTCATCACCTCGACAATCAGATGTTCTGCTCATCAATGGGCCAATCTCAAAGAAATTCGCTGACAAGGTTGTTCGTCTATGGGAGCAAATGCCCGAGCCAAAGTACTGCATCGCCATGGGCGAATGCGCAATCTCCGGCGGACCTTACTTCCAATCGTACAACATTCTCGAAGGCGTCGACACCGTCATCCCGGTCGATGTCTACATCCCCGGCTGCCCTCCGCGGCCCGAAGCGTTGATTGACGGCTTTGGATTGCTACGGGAGAAAATCATTCGAATTGGCGGCGCTCCAAGCGTCCAAAGAGCCAGCGAAAAGCCAGTCATCGTGGGAGAGGACTGAGATGGTCGGTTCAATTTCCCTGGAACAAAACACGTCGGCTGCCGAGGCAAGCCTTGCAGCAATCAACGACCGATTTGGCGGAAGCGGCATCGATGCATCCGTTCAAAACCATTCCAACGCGAAGAAATACGCGTTCGTCCGAATTGTTTGTCCACCGCAACACTGGTTGGCATTGGCAAAATGGATGAAGTATGACCTTGGAGTCAATTACTGTTCGATGGTTACAGGCACCCATTTCCCCGATGGTCCAGATGAACGCGGATGGGAAGTAGCATACCATTTCTTGCGGCAACCGATTCAAGACCAAACACCAAACACATGCACCGTTCATGACGTCAACGCTCTTTCAGGAATGGATATTCCGATGGAATATGAAGTGTTTATTCCTCTTCCACAAGGCGACTCGCCTACAGTACCTTCAATCCAAAGTATTTGGGTTGGCGCAGACTGGAACGAGAAAGAAACTTGGGATTTGGTCGGCATCAAGTTCGAAGGTCACGTCAACATGCACCGTGTTCTCAATCCGAACGACAGTCCAGAAGGATTCCATCCACTGCAGAAGCAACACAAGTTGCGATATCACGATCACAATGAAATGTACGATGATCCGCAAGGATTCATGCGTAAGCCAGCGGACGAGGGCCGTGTTAAGTGAGGTATTATTATGGCACAAATGTGGATTACAATGGGACCCCAGCATCCAATGACGCACGGATTGTGGACACTTCGCGTCAAGGTTGACGGTGAAACAGTTGTCGATACCGAAGCCGAACTTGGATACATTCATCGGGGCGTTGAGAAGATTTGCGAAGCACGCGATTTCACTCAAGTGACGCCGTACTGCGACCGACTTTGTTACGTCAGTGCGATGACGTGGGCAAACTCCTACATCTATGCAGCCGAAGACCTTCTTGAAGCAGAAGTGCCGGTTCGTGCAGAATACATCCGTCTTATCTCGGCTGAATTACAACGGCTTGCATCGCACTTGATGTGGCTCGGTGCGTTCGGTCCAGACATTGGCAACTTGACACTGATGACATGGTGCATGCGTGACCGAGAAATGTTCCTCGACCTTCTCCAAGAACTTGGAGGTTCTCGAATGCACTACAATTACCCACGTATCGGTGGAGTAAAGCGCGACATGCCAATCGGATTTGCTGACCGCGTTATTGCAAAGACAAAATTGTTCGAAAAGCGACTCGATGAATACGAAATGATGCTCGATGAATCGACCATCTGGCTTGTTCGATTGCAAGGCGTTGGTTATGCGAATGCGGAATCGATGGTCGAGGCTGGTGTATCTGGCCCGAACGTCCGAGCTGCCGGCGTAAATTACGACGTCCGCTGGGCTCACCCGTACTCAGTTTACGATGAAATTGATTGGGAGCCAGCAGTTGAGAAGCCGACATCTGTCAAGGGCGCAGACTGCTACGACCGTTACCGTGTCCGTATGGAAGAGATGCGCCAATCGTGCAGAATGGTCCTCGATGCACTCAACAAGATTCCTGGCGGAAAGAATACAAATTACGCCAGCGGTGATGAGATGATTTACACAAAGGCTCCAACCCGGGCTCCTGAAGGAGCTACTGGCTTCAGCAACTACGAATGCACCCGTGGTGCATCACAATTCTACATCCAAGGCGGTGGCGAAGGACGTGGAAAGAATCCATACCGTGTATCGATTCGTTCACCGATGTTCATCACCATCCCTTACGTTGCCAAGACGATGATTGGTTACAAGATTGCAGACATTCCTGCAATTATGGGTAGTTTTGACCCGTGCATTGGAGAAACGGACCGTTGAGGTGATTGACTATGGATGACATCTACGATTTACGCAGTATCTTTCTCGGAAAAGACAGCATTGTCTCTTCGTTGATTACATCGGCCCTTGAAGGGACGCCACTCGAAGAAAGCTCAGGTGACTTGGCTTTCTTGGCTGGTACTTTCGCCGTCGTGAACATCGTCTTTTTGATGCTGTTTTTCAGTCAATTCGCGATTCTATGGATCGAACGAAAGGCTGTGGCTCGTATGAACGACCGTCGTGGTGCAACCACCGCTCTCCGTTCTCTTTGGGTCGGAGAAAACGGCGTTACTGCTGGAGAATGGTGGAAGATGCTGCCGTTTGGCGGTGGTATTGTTGGTGCCATCAACAAGTTCCTCAACAAGAAATTCGGTAACAGGGATGAGAACTTTCCAACCGTTGACCGTGTTAACAACCGTTCGTGGATGGGCTATTCGATTTTGCCAGGTTTCTTCCAAAACGTGGCTGATGGTATGAAGTTTCTTTTGAAGGAACACATGGTCCCCCGTCGTGCAGATAAACTCATTTTTGAGGTCTCACCGTTCCTTATCGTGTCCTCAACCCTACTGATTCTGGGCATTATTCCTCTTTCAAGCGGAATTTATGCAACCAATCCAGATCTTTCCATCCTCTATGCTATTGCCATTTTTGGAATTGCCCCAATCGGCGTTTTCTTTGCGGGCTGGTCATCCAACAACAAGTACACATTGATTGGTGGAATTCGATCTGCGGCTCAATTAACGGCATACGAAATCCCTCTTTTGCTGACACTCTTGTCGGTTGCAATTCTCTCTGGAACATTCAACATCATTGAGAGCATCCACTTCCAACACGCTGCAGGTTCATGGAACCTGTTCTTGATGCCGCTTGGCGCTGTCTTGTTCCTTGTGACCATGATTGCAGAAGTTGAACGTGTACCGTTTGACATGCCAGAAGCTGAGGCTGAACTGGTTGAAGGTTGGTGGACTGAATACGGCGGTATGCGATTCGGTATGCTGTTCATGGCAGAGTACATTCGAACGTACGCTGCCTGTTTCTTGTTCACACACTTCTTCTTGGGTGGATGGCACCTTCCATTCCAAGGCACCATCAGTCAAATCCCAGTTCTCGGCGATGCATATGTTTTGATTCCTGGCGCTGTTGTTGTCTTGCTCAAGACATGGCTTGTGTTCCTCGTTGTGTTCGTGTGGGCTCGTTTCTCTCTTGCTCGTATCCGCACCGACCAAATCCTCGAATTCGGATGGAGAATGCTTCTGCCTCTATCGGTCGTTCAAGTCGTTCTGTCTGCGCTCTACAGGCTCTACTTGTTCAAACCAGACAACTTGAGTTACACTGCTGAAGGTGGTAATGCATGGGACGCTTGGGGCTTTCCTATGCTCGTCCCCATCGCTACAACACTGCTTTGGGTCGGGGTATTCTACGTTCTTCTCAACGATGAAGACAAGGACGCTGCTCCAGACAGAATGTATCACGTTTACACATTACAGCCCGCGGGAACGCACACTCCGGGCAAGGACTGAGGTGAATAATTATGCCAATGCATCCACACGCAAAACCGAATTTTAGAAACCTGTTCTGGTACCCGTTCAAGATTACCCTGATTACCGCTCTTCGAACCTTCCCATTCTTTGGTAAGCGCTTCGGAAAGCGACTTGACTGGGGGTACCACAACACCGAACACCCTGAGTTCCTCGACGATGGAAGTAAGTCTCGAGCAGGAAAGACCTCAGAGTTCAACGACATTACCGTCCAAACCTTTGCACCAGACCGAGTTACCTCTGATCTGTTTCCTACGCTTTGGAAGCCTCAAACCGTTCAGTACCCGTACGAACGTCTTGAGGAAATGGAGCCATGGCTTTTCGTCCCTGGTAACTACAACGGCCGAATTGGTGTCATTTGGGAAACATGTACGGCATGCAAATTGTGCGTTACTGCTTGTCCAAACGACTGCCTCCACATGACGACAGAACTTCGTGTTGACGTTCTTGACGGAGCGGATGGTGAACACGGCGGCATGGGTGGAGAACTCGAAGTCGGTGGTCACGCTGCAACTCTTCTCCCTGAAGTGGCAGCAACACTCGATGATTTTAATCACGTCACGGCTCACACCGATACTCCGAATGAGTGGAGGTTTGGTGAAGTGCTCGACCTTTCAGGAAGTACTGCAACCGTTCGATGGAACGATTCAGGTGAGGAAGTCGAGATGGACCAATCTGATTTGCGAGTTGCAGACGACCAAATCGTCTCAGGCCGTATTGACTTGGGTCGATGTATGTTCTGCGGTTTGTGTATGGAAGCATGTGGTTTCACTTCTTTCTTCATGACCAACGAATACGATGGAATGTCCGGATTCACTCGACAGGAACTTTGGATGGACGCCAGCAGAACCCGTGTTTTGCCAGGAATCCACCAAGAAGCAGTCGATACTGAGTTGGCCAAGCGTGCTACCAAAGAGCGCACGAAGCGGGCGAAGAAAGCAGCAAAGGCTGCTGAAGCAAAGGCTGCTGAGGAGAGTGCTTGAGATGGATATCGCAAGTGTTGCTGAAACGGGGGTGTTCTTTTTGTTCGCAACCATTGCGATTCTCGGAGCTCTTGGGCTTGTATTGGCCCAAAGAGTTGCCCACTCTATGCTTTCTTTGATTTTTTCTTTCATGGCGGTTTCAGGAATTTTCATCCTCTTGGGTGCAGAATTTCTCGCTGCGATTCAGATCCTCGTTTACCTTGCCAGCGTCGGTTTGGTCGTCTTGTTCGGCATCATGTTGACCCGCAGACAAATCCTAGAGGAGGACTTTGAATGAAACTTGTTTCCTTATTCACCCGTATGGGTTTGCTCGCCCTTGGTATGATTCTCGTATCTGTTCTCAGCGCTGATAGCGTTTGGGCCAACAGCAGTGATGAGTATCCAACTACAAGCGGTCTTGCCGATTCACTTCTCAACGATTGGGCCCTTCCTTTGCTCATCCTCGGCATACTCATGTCGATGGCCATGATTGGTGCTGCATACCTCGTTCGTGACGAGAGAATGGAGAACCTTCTTTGGGAATTTGGAGGTGAAGAGGAATGATTGACCCAGCATTGGTATCCGCACTTTCTGCTTTGATGTTCGTTATTGGGCTGGGTGGTGCATTCACTCGAAAGAACGCTATTATTGTCCTCATGTGCATCGAATTGATGCTCAACGCTGCGAACATGCAATTTGCAGCAGCAGCAGTCCATCACGGTGATACGACCGGATGGGTTTACACGCTCTTTGCCATCGCTATTGCAGCCAGTGAAGTTGCAATTGGTTTGGCGATTTTCCTTGCCGTTTACGGCCAGCACGAAACGATATCATTGGACGACGTGGATGTCCTGAAGAACTGAGGTGTTTGAATGGCAGGTACAGATGTTACGACAACAATCCAATCGGAGTGGCTTGATTTCGCCCCCCTCATCATTCTTCTACCAATGGTGGCTTTCGCCGTCATCTTGTTCCTTGGACGCGTATTCAACGGTAACCCGTTTTGGAAGAACACGCTCAAAGAAGGCGGTCTTATTGCTCTACCCGTTATGGGTGCCAGCTTGGTGCTCTCGCTTCTCTTGATTTCAGAGTTCCTAGGCGGCTTCAACCCTCTCAAGGTGTTTGACCCCGAAGTTGCTGACAAGATTGCGTGGGTAAATTCGGCGGTATGGAACGGCGGTAGCACCGTCACTCCAGTCTCTTTTGGATTCGGCATTTATGTCGACCACGTGACCGTTATGCTGTTGTTTGTTGCTGCATTCTTGTGTTTGCTCATCAACACGTTCAGCATTGGATACATGAACACGGACCCAATCAACGACAACCGCAACCACCGTTTCTATGCAGAATTCGTTTTGTTTTGTTCGGGTATGCTCGGAATGGTGCTCTCGGACTCGTTCCTCTGGTTGTTCATTTTCTGGGAAATCATGGGTCTCTGCTCGTACCTTCTCATCGGATTCTATTACGAACGCCCAAGTGCAGCATCTGCGGCAAAGAAGGCTTTCATGACCACACGAATTGGCGACGTCTTCCTTATGATTGGACTTGTCATGCTTTGGGACTTGTTCGGTTCTCTTGATTATGCGGTCGTCTTTGCCACCGAAAACATCGATGCAGTCGCAGCAAATTCCGCTGGAACGCTTCAATGGGCTCTTGGTTTGATGTTCATTGGTGCAGTTGGAAAATCTGCTCAATTCCCTCTCCACGTTTGGTTGCCAGACGCAATGGAAGGTCCTACACCTGTTTCAGCCCTCATCCACGCAGCTACAATGGTTAACGCTGGATTGTATCTTGTTGCTCGTATGTTCCCATTCTTTGGAGCAGAATCACTTCACGGAGATTTGGAAGACCTCGCTTTCATCATTGCGGCAATTGGCGGTATCACTGCAGTCATGGCTGCGGCCATCGCTTTTGTACAGATGGACTTGAAGAAGGTCTTAGCTTACTCAACGATGAGTCAATTGGCCTACATCTTCACCGGTCTTGGATGTGCAATGTATCTCGCCAACACGCTTGACTGGCATCATGATGATGACGCTCATTACATCGTCGTCGTCGCATTCGGTGCAGCTCTCTTCCACCTGTTCAACCACGCCATGGCCAAGGGTATGCTGTTCATGGCCAGTGGTTCAGTGATTCACGAGGTTCACCATGCGCATCATCACCTCCACCACCATGACGACCATGGCGATGGACATCACGACGATCACCATGATGACGACTTTGATGCACAATCGATGGAGAACATGGGTGGCTTGGCTTCGAAGATGCCGATTACCGCTACCGCAATGCTCGTCGGTTCAGCCTCGATTATGGGTTTGCCACTCATTGGTGGATTCTGGTCGAAGGAAGGCATCATTGCCAACGCTTGGAGAGTCGCTCAAGACGACCCACGCTTCTTCCTACCTGCAACCTGCGTTCTACTCGGCGCAGCCATGACCGGTTTTTACATGTCCCGAATGTGGTTCAAGACTTTTGCAGGCAAACCAAACAACGAGATTGCAGCACACGTTGGACCTACCAACACATGGATTAAGACGCCGTTGTTCATCTTGACCTTCGTCACCCTTTCGTCGGTTATTTTTGCTGGATTGGGCTTTACCCACTGGGCTTCAGACAACTCGTATGAACTTGGTAAGAAAGGCTTACTTGACGGACTTATTTATGAATTGGAACACGCCTTTGCCAATTCGGATGCGTTCTTCTTCATCCTTACTTATGTCGCTATCTTCCTGGGTGCTGTGGTCGGTCCTGGACTTGCTATGGCCCTTTACGGTGGCAAACTTGCTGACGGAGAAGAAACAAAGCCGTGGATGCGCCCAGTCATTCAACTCAGCGCTTGGGTCAACAAGCGATTCCACTTCGATAACTCTGCATTTGCTGAATCCAGTTTAGCAACGGCTCTTGAGAACCGCCTTTACATTGACGAGTATTACGACAAGGCCATGGTCAACATCGTGGCAGGCTTCTCAAACAAGGCTGCAGAGGCCGACAGTGAAGTTATTGATGGAACCATCAAGGCGATTGAGAGCGGTTCACAATCGCTTTCATCCATCGTTCGCTCGATGACCACCGGCTCTGCACGTGATTACATTCTCATGGTGGCTGTTGGAACATTAGCGATCTTCATGCTAATCTGGGGGGTGGCTTGAATGCAAGATTGGATTTCATTGCCGCTGGTTGGTTTCCCCCTGATTTCGAGTCTTCTTTTGTTGGTTTTCGTTTCGAGAGCCAGCGAATCGATGCGAAACAAGCTTTCTGACCCTATTCGAATGGCATGTTTGGTCTTCTCCTTGGTTTTGCTTGGCATCACGACGGGTATGTTCTTCCAATACTTCGGAGACATCAGTTGGGAAGGTATCGGTTTCAATCAGTACGAGTACGAGCACCGCTACACTTGGATTGAATCACTTGGTATTCATTGGACCGTCGGTTTAGACGCTCTCTCTTTCCCTATGGTATGGCTGACTACGTTCCTTCTTCCTGTAACAATTGTTGCGACATGGAATGAGAAGAACGGTGCAACGTACTTCCCAATTGTTTTGGCAATGGGCGGTGCTTTAATCGGTGTATTCGTGGCTCTTGACTTGTTTATGTTCTACGTGTTCTGGGAATTGACACTTATTCCAATGTTCTTCCTTATTCTCATGTGGGGCGGCGCAGACAGAAAGTATGCTTCCCAGAAGTTCTTCATCTACACCTTCACTGCTTCAGTTGTGATGTTGCTTGGCCTCATCACGCTCTACTTCTTCCAAGACCCTGGAAATCCACTGGATTACGCAGGAAGCATGACCGGTCGAAGTTTCCACATTCCGACCATCACTCAACACGCCCTCGCAGAGAACAGCAACGGTAACTGGTACCTTGGAGCAAACATCCAGAAGGTTTTGTTTGCTATGCTCATGCTTGGTTTCTTGGTGAAACTTCCAGCAGTTCCTTTCCATACTTGGCTGCCTGATGCTCACGTTCAAGCACCAACAGGCGGCTCTATGCTGCTTGCAGGTGTGATGCTCAAAATGGGTGCTTACGGTATGTTCAGACTACCAATCAGTCTGTTCCCACATGCTCTGGAGTACTTCCAACTCGCCTTGATGATTATTGGAATGGTCTCGCTTGTTTGGGGCGCCATCGTATGTTTAGGTCAAACCAACCTGAAGAAGATGGTTGCCTACTCTTCCGTGTCTCACATGGGTGTTATTCTCATCGGTATCGCTACAATGCAGCCAATGGGTTGGGCAGCAGCACTCTTCATGATGTTCGCTCACGGAATCATCAGTCCAATGCTGTTCGCAGTGTGTGGCGCGTTCAAGCACCATTACCACAGCATGGAAATTGGTGCCATGCGTGGCATGGCAAAGCATTCCCCTTGGATTGCTACCTCGATGATGTTCGCTTGGATGGCTTCACTTGGACTGCCACTTCTCGCTGGTTTCGTCGCTGAAGTCATGATGCTCATCGCTTTGTGGTACTTCATCGAAGCCAACGGCTGGAGCGTCTTTTGGATGGTCGGGCCGGCGATCGTACTTGCTGTAACTGCTGCTTACTACCTGTGGTCGATGCAACGAACAATCTTTGAGGGTGGGGACGAGACTCAACCTCCTGCATCGCTGCACGGAGAGCCCGTACCTGACCTTGCATCGCCTGAAAAGTTGGCCATGCTTATTTTGGCAGCCTTCACAATTCTGTTCGGCGTCATGCCGTGGATTGGTCTGGACATGATGCACGATTGGACAAAGCAAATCTTCGAGGGATTGATTTTACCAATTCTTGGCGATTTTAACGGAGGTATCTGAAATGTCGAACCTAACTGAAATCGAACCGTTCGGCGAAGGATTCATCGAAGCTATGGGGCCTGAATTGATTCTGTTTGCAGGTATGCTTCTTCTCATCATTGTTCCAAACCTTGGTAAGGGTACCTTCCGTATTCCAGGGACTCAAATCAGACTACCTTGGCTTCTTGGCGGTGAACGGTTTGAATTCACCAGTGACCCTCGCCTACCAGCATGGCTTGCAACCTTCACTCTTGGTGGAGCATTCCTCAACGTTCTCTACGTGTTCAGTCAAGGCCTTGACAGGGTTGCTATCGTAAGTGAATCTGGAAAGGAGTTGCTTCTCATCAACGGCTTTAGCCGAATTTTCGAACTGATTTTCTTCGGTGCTCTTGCACTTGCGGCTTTCTCGAGTATGAACCGTCTGCGCGTGAATGGTGTTGGTTCGAAGGTTTCAGAAACTGAATTGTTCAACAACCGGCGGCAGGCTGACTTTTACATTCTCATGGTGACGTGTGCACTGGGAATGTCCGTTGTGGCATTGGCTCAAGACCTGTTTGTTTTGTTCATTGGACTTGAATTAGCATCGTTCTCTACCTATGTCTTGGTCGCTTTCCTCAAGGAATCCAAGGTTGGTGTTGAATCCGGTATGAAGTACTTCATCGTCGGTTCAGTGGCTTCAGGTGTCGGACTCTACGGTCTTTCGATGCTTTATCTCTGGGCAGGTTCACTGCAATTCGATGTACTTGCTACCGCTTTCGCTACGACCAGTTCAACAGACATGGCTCTACCTTTGATTGGAATCGGCTTTGTACTGGTTGGATTTGGTTTCAAGGTCAGTGCAGCACCGTTCCACTTTGCAGCTCCTGACGCTTACGCTGGAGCAACAAGCCCAGTTGCTGGTGTTCTTGCCACGGCAAGTAAGGCAATGGGTATGATTGGACTGGTTCGCATGTTGTTGATTGTAGCAGCGCCTGAAACTGGAGATGGCAGTGCGATTTGGCTTGTCTGTCTCGGAGTTCTTGCAGCGGTTACCATGACATGGGGCAACCTTGCTGCCCTCGGCAGCGATAACCCCAAGCGTATGCTTGCGTATTCTTCAGTCGCCCATGCAGGTTACATGCTTGCTGCGCTGACTGCAGTCGGTGCTTGGAATTGGGATGCAGCCGTATCGGGCGATGCAGGTGCAGCAGCAGTTGCAGTCATGACCGCGGTCATCTTCCACCTGCTTGTTTTGGTTGCTTTCAAACTCGGGGCTTTCCTCGTGTTGTCTATCCTTGAATCCGAAGGCGACGCCTCTCGCTTGTCTTCCCTCGGTGGCCTTGCAAAGCGAGAACCACTGCTTGCCGTTTCGATGTTTATCTTCATGATCTCACTCGCAGGTGTCCCACCAATGGCAGGTTTCCTTTCGAAGTTACTCGTCATCATGGGAATCGTGCGCGTCGCTGTTGGCGACATGGGTGCGGAGCTCGCTGATGGTGGTATCTATGCACTTGGTGACATGCACTGGGTTTGGTGGCTGGCATTGCTGATGGTCCTCAACTCAGCCATTTCCATGTTCTACTACCTGCGTGTTGGTGTTGTCATGTTCTTCGATGAGCCTGAAGAAGGCCGTGAAGGTCCACTTCCATCCGGCTGGCAAGTTCGTGCAGCCATCTTTGCTTGTGTCCTTACAACACTCATCATCGGTGTTGCTGGAGATGCTGTGCTTCGCCTCTGTGAAATGGCTGCGCAAAGCCTCAATTACAATTGGTGAAGCGGTTCATCTGCTTAAACGCCCGAGTGCGGGACTTTTACGACTTCGCCTTGGGTGCTGTATTCAAGAAGGGTCGGCTGTTGGGATAAACAGGTGAGACTACTTGGGTCGACGTTATGAAGAAAAAGTGGATGTAGAGGAGCTTGCTCGTCTTGAAAATCCAGAAGATGCGTCGGGCGGTAAAATCCGTGTCAAGATGCCGAACCGTAAAATCAACGAGATGTTCGCTTTTGCCGAACAAATCCTCGGCGGCCGACGGGTGACCGTTCTTTGTGAAGACGGGGAAACTCGCATGGCTCGTATTCCGGGTAAGATGCGTCGCCGACAATGGGTCCGCGATGGCGATTTGATTATTGTCTGGCCATGGGATTTCCAAGATTCCAAAGCGGATGTGAAGCACCGTTACACAAAGACACAAGCAATGTACCTCTCACGTAAAGGCGTTCTTCCGAAGGAGTTGGACTTCTTTGGTATGAACACTTCAAACGATGATGATGACGATGAATTCTCGGACACCTTCGGTACAATGGATGAACCTGAAGAAGAGACAGACGATTTGTTTGGTGATGACGGAGACGACGATGGTGACGATTTGTTTGGTTCTGACGATGACGACGATGACGATTTGTTTGGTTCTGACGATGACGACGACGACGACATGTTCGGTTCAGATGACGATGCTAAAGAAACAGTTAGCGCCGAAGAGGTTCCACATGTCCCTGTTGAAGAATATCCAGCGGAAGACGATACTGACGACGACGATGACGATGACGAGGACCTCGAAGCCTTGTTTGGTTGAAGTGAATCAAGACCCTGGGTGGGCAAATGGCGAAAGGAAACGACTGGGACGACGAGCTGGGTTCCAACAAACGTCAGCGTAAACGCCGCCGTCAGCACAAACAGCCTCGAAAGAAGTCTTCGACTGAACAGGGCATGGATGAAGATTTTGCTAAAAGCGAACAAGACCATTTTCTCAGTAATCTCGAGGCGAAATCCGGTGCTTTCAAGTGGATGAAGGAAGATCGCTACAAACGCATGTTCAGAGATATTGAATCCAACATACAAGGTGCGTTAGGGACAGGGACATACGATTGGGTTGACCGTCGAGTATTCGACCAAGTCTTTGACCGAATGACTCTGATGTCGCTGTACAAACTGATGAAAGCAGGAACCCTCGATACGCTCGATTTCCCTATTGCTCGGGGCAAGGAAGCGCACGTTTTTCACGCTACCGACATTGATGGAAAAGTTGTTGCAGTGAAAATCTTTCATACCTCAAATGCAGTATTCAAGAACCTCATCCAATACATCGAAGGTGACCGTCGATTCGGTGGCTTGCGACGCCGACACCGAGATCTCGTTGATATCTGGGTTCGAAAGGAGCATCGCAATCTCTCGCGTTTGTCACGCTGGGGGTTGAATGTTCCTCGACCGCTTGGAATCCACAAGAACGTGCTCGTGATGGAGTACGTTGGGACAGAAGTATCTGCTTCACCTAAACTTCGTGAAGTTAAAGTGGATGACCCTGAAAGCGTATTCGAAGATTTACTGGAGTTTTTGGCTATTTGCTGGCAAAAAGCGAATCTCGTTCATGGTGACTTTTCGCCGTATAACATTCTCTGGCATGATGGGAGAGCGATGGTCATCGATGTCGGACAAGCTGTAATCCAAACCCATCCGAAGGCACAGGAGTTCCTCGTTCGAGACGTTACTCGATTGGTAGAATGGGGGAAAAAGAACGGCATTAAGGTCGAACTTGCTGAAGCCATGTTTGAGGTCCTCAATATGAATCTCGACCACATTCATCAGCAGACGTTTTCCGAAGAGGAATAATCACTCTTCTCCCCAACTGACTTCTTCATCTTCAGCGAGTTCCATCATTTCGGTAACTGCATCTGCATCTTCAGGATCGACTTGCGATGCACGCATGCGTCGACTACGACGCTGGGACAAGTCCGACAGGCCAGGAACCAGCCCCTCAAACCCAGTTGATGGTACAGCGATGTCTTCACGGATTTCGATACTGTCGAGTTGGCGGTTCACGATTCGCGAACGTCTTCGGTCTCGTTCAAGGAAGTTAAGAACGGTGCCGTGTTCAGCACCACCAGCAAGCATTTCTATTGCTTGGCGAGCAGCGGAGAGGCCTTCTTCTTCGCCAACCAAAACGACCGTTGAATTGTAAATGGTGATTTGCGTATCGGTTAATCCCTCAATGAGTTTACGAATTTTACCTTGGCTTCCAATGATTCGGCCACGGATTCTTCGCTGTTGATTTGACCTCTTGCCGACGAATTTTCGGATGTCAACCAGTTCGAAGAAATGGTTGTCATCAAGCAATTGGATAGCAGCCTTTGGAGCCATTCCTCTTCCGATCGCCTTGATGACGTTTGGAAACTTCATTGCCTTGACCGGGTCGTAAGTTCCTGGTTCGCCCCAAACAACTTCGACATCACCGGTTTCAGAATCGATGTTGAACTCTTTACAACCGGACGCATTGCGAAGAGACTTCGCAGTCACCCCTTTTGAGCCAATAAGAACCGCTATTCGGTTCATCGGTACACGAGGCAGAGGCTGGCGCATGGCCAATCCTACCGCCAACCTCTTTTCAAACTCTTGTTCGGCGCTGGATTAGAGTTATGGCCAATCCGGCGAAGAGAAGCAGCAAAACTGAAGGGGCAAAAGAAGGCACTAAGCCCGGAGAACCAATTGAAGCTCCGGTTACAACCATGTGGTTGTAGTTGTTGCCTTCATCGTATTCGTCGATGACGTTCACGTAGTCGATGACCAAGCGTAAGTCAAACTGACCGGTTTTCGGTACCGTATAATTCCAAATCAATAATTCTTCACGGTCTTCAAGAGAATTCATTTCTAAAGTTCGCGATTCCATTACCGTCCATGTCACGGACGAGGTGCGATCAGCAGGTGCCGATTCAAGCCGAACAACGACGCTTCCACCGTAATCTTGGTTGCTTTCCAGAAGACTCGTAATGGTGACGTTACCATCGGCTTCTCCAGGTCGGACAATGAGGCGGTCAAGGTTGGTTTCGGTAGCGTTCCAGTACAGGTCAAGACCCGGAAGAATTTGGTAGGAACTTGGATTTGATGTGTACTCATTTCCAGCGTTGTCAACAACAACGGCTCGGAACATCAAATATTGGCGTGATTTTGTAGCCCAGCTTGCCAACCCTATCGATCCGGTTAGCCCCGGCGAACTCATTTGCAACCAGCTGCCAGAGAGATCGGGTGTTTGCCCGACACCGTTTGAATCGAAACCGAATTGAATGTATGAGTTGGATGAATCAATACCCGAGCCGTCGTCAACAGCATTGAATTGTACACTGGCTGGCCCGATGCGACTGGTTGTTAATTCATCAACCGTCCATCCAATTGATTCTGGTCGTGTATCGTCAATACGAACAACGACTTGGGTTGTTGCACCGGTGTTTCCTACACGGTCGATTGAACGTACTGAAATGGTGTGCATGCCTTCACTGAGGCTTAATTGGATGGAATCCGAAGTTGTGCTGTTCCACAGTAGGCCGTCAACAGAATACTCTGCGGAAGCAACGCCGCTTCCTTGTCCATCATCTGCGTTGTTGATCAATCCACTCAAGGTGACCTCCGTTGTTTTCTGCCAATCCGAACCGTCACCAACCGTTACCGAAGAAAGCGTTGGGCCGGTTCTGTCAATGCCAACAAACAGCGTTTCAGTCGCCGATAGACTCGAACCGTCGTACACTGTGAGTCGAGAGTTCCAAGTTCCTTCTGCCATGGCACCGCTGCTCCAGTCCCATCCGTAAGCAAGGCTTGCAGGGCCATCGTTGGATGGCGCTCCAGGCCCTGGCACATTGGTGATTGTAGCGTAACTGAGGTCATCATCGCTTGCACCCCAACGGTAAGCAATCGTTCCGTCACTTGCAATGCCAAACCACGCTCGGTCAGATGCCGAAGTGCCTGAACCTGCTGCGGCATTAAGTGCGGTAAAAATGGTAATAACTGGAACTTGGTTAACGATGTTGAAGGTGCCTGATGTGGCAACGACGGATTCGTTGACATCATCATCCCATGCCGTTGCTCGCAGCGTGTAGGAGCCATTGGTGTAACTTGTTGAATCAAAGTATGTTAGCCACGGCGTCGATGTGAGGTTGGTTACCGTTGTCCACGTATTGCCATCACTGGACAACTCGATGAGGAGTGATGATACGTTCGCCTCACCGCTCATAGAGAACGAAAGGCTGAGCAGTCCGGTGACGTCTTGGTTTTGCGTCGGACCGTTTGAAAAACTGAGCGAGAGGTCAGAAGTGGTGAAGAAGCTGGATTTTGAATCTTCAAGTTCGAGATTCACAGCCGGCGTTGTGCTCAAGAACAGAAGGACCACGACGAGGATAACACTCGGCCAACTCCTTCCCATGGTGCTGTGACGGGTGCGGTTATCCTTGAATGCTCCCCTTCGTAGGGGCCGTTTTGTTGGCAAATGCTTGGCGTCTTCTTATTGTCAACGGTCAAAGGACCATGTGGAGTTGACAAATCTCAGCCTTGATGCGGTTTTTTTCGTGGCTCATAGAGATGGGTTCAAGTGCTCCGCAGGTTGTCGATTACCTACATGGCAAGCGCGTGGAAGCCGATATTGGCAATTCTTCTTCTTTGTATCGCATCGGTTCCGATGCCAGCATCGGCAGAACAAAGCGGTTCGATTCAAGCGAGTCCGAGCACGGTTGCCCTTCAACCATCCAATCCAGTAGCAGGAGGTTCGGTCACGATTAACCTGCAATTGTACAACAGTGGTAATTATGCAACCGATGTTGAATATTCGTTTTATCGTGATTTCATTTCCTCGGATCAGCTTATCAAAAAGGCGACTGTAGACATAGACACGGAAACTTCGGCTCCAGTTTCTGCAGTTTGGAGTGGTCTTACCGAAGGCGAACATGAAGTTTACATCACCTTCCAACATCCTCGAGGTTCTGGAACAGTGGCTGAATTTTATGTTGATTTTACCGTAACAGGACTTCCGAACCTCAAAGTAACACAAACTGAACTTACCCCCTCAACAGGAATTTTTTCCGGTGACACAGTAACGCTTTCCTCGCTTGTTCGTAATGTGGGCAGTGAGCCTGCAGTTGCAAGCACCCTCCACATCGACTTCCCTGGTGCGAGTGACCAAGAACTCGTTACTCCACCTCTCGCTGCAGGAGCAACAGAATGGGTTAACACGACGTTCACAGCTCCAGAAAGTGGCTCCCACACCCTCTATGTGACACCAGATTACCAAGATGCAGTTCAGGAATCATCTGAGTTCAATAAAGTGGTCGAGGTACCGTTTACAGTCGATACACGAATGGATGTCTTCCATGTCGGAGAATTGGGCGTAGAAATTGCTGATGGTGCTCTACAGGGCCCTTGGGTTGTGTCTGGGAAACTGGGTCGAACCAACGGAACTGGTGTATCTGAAGTGCCGATGTGGCTTCAAATTACATCCGCAACCGGGCAACTGGTCACCACTGCTCCATTCAGTGTATCGCTGAGCGGTACCGGGTATGCTGAATCCACATGGAGCCATTCCATTACGGCTGCTGAACTCGATGGATTGTCGGCCGGAACCCACACCATCACGGCCAAGATTGATCCGTTCTCGAATGCTGCATTCACACAGGAATCAACCGAGAACGATGAGGTATCCTCTACGCTTTCCAAGTTCGAGGTTCCAGATGTTTTCGTTGATTCCAACGCTATTGCTTCTTCTCCATCGGTGAATTCTGGAGATTCAGTCGAATGGCGCGTTAGCATGATCAATACCGGCGACATCCGAGTTTCCGGCCGTTTGCATTACACGTGGGAAGGAACGACGGAAACTTCTCCAGTCATCTATCTTGATTCAGGTCAGGATTTCACATGGGTCATCGAATTAACAACTTCAATCGGTGCACATGAGGCTGACTTTGAAGCACAATGGGTCGCCTCTGCCAACAGTTGGGATTCAAACCCCTTGAACAGCGTTGCAACAGGCATGGTCTCCGTTGAAGCAGAATTACGCCTTAATTGGGCTCTCGCAACACTCGAAGTGACCGATTCTGAAGGTTCAGCTTTTGCCCTCCCAATGACGCAAGGCGTTGAGTATTCTCTTAGCATAGATTTGACCAGCACAGCTACCGGTTCAATTGCTTACGATTGTGTTGATGGCAACGATGAAATTCTCAGCACGATGAATGCTGAAGTGATGAACCTCGGAGATAAGGTCACCGTTGAGTGTGACTTTACGGCCGTTGCCCCATCAACCGTCGTTCGTTTGGTCCCCTCGGACCCCACCGTTTCCAACACCTTCACTCGAACTTTTTCCACGGTATTGAGTGGAGAAGACCTTGAGGACATGAATTCCAATTCAGAACTTGGGACATTCACTTTGATTGGTATCGTAGCCTTCATCTTGATTGCTATTCTTGCCATCTCAGTGTTCTTGACTCGGGAGTCTGAAGATGAAGTTGAGCGTGACATTTTCGAGTACTGTCCAGCATGCGACGGCGAACTTGAAGGTGACGAAGACCGATGCCCTCATTGTTCCTTCAACCTCAAAAAGGCAAGAAAACAATTCCACGATTGCAACGAGTGCGGTGAGTCGATACCTGACTTGCTCGATAACTGCGTTTATTGTGGTGCAGAGCAAGATGTATCCTCTTACTTTGAGAAGCGCGAGCGAAAGGAACGGTCGGTCAAAGAAACGGTGGCTTTACCAGAGGAAATTGACGAAGATGCCATCGTGACTGGAACTGAGAACTTTGCACAAGCAGTCAAGGAGTTTGGATTTGATGAAGATCAACTCGAGGATGAATGGGATGAAAACATTGTTTCTGCTGAAGCTGAAGTTGAGGCAGCCTATGACCGTCGAAACGCTGAAGATCTTCTGCGTGAAGACATGACAGAAGAGGAATTGGAGGCCTATCAGAACACGGTCACTACAACCCTCAAGAGCATGAAAGACTTGACGGAAAGTACCAATGACATCGATGCGATTTTGGCTTCGAAGGGTGAACTAATTTCTCACAAAGACGATGGAAAAGACCTCTCTGCAAGCGATGCAGACATTCGAGGACGCCTGTACGAGATTACCGGTGAAGACGGAATTATGCCAGGAGACAAGGTCAATGTTGGAATGCAACTTTCAGATTCAGCATTTGCTGGAAACGAAGTTTCTGAAACGACTTCCGACTTCACCGTTATCGACGACGAAAAGCCACTTTCTAAGATTGATGAATTAACGCCAAAGGCAGACAAGCCAGCACGCCGAAGAGGCGCTCGACGCAAGGCAGCTGAAGAGTCCAAATCTGATGTTGCTGAGTGCGGTGCGTGCGGTGCAGATCTGGCTGTGGAAGCAACAGAATGTGGAACCTGCGGTGCGAAGTTCGAGTGATGTCCGTCGGCTTTCATAGGGTTCGTCATTGCAGGTGCTCGGCAACCGCAAGCGTCATTCGGACAAGGAGTGCTGCATCTCTCAGGTTTCAAACCCTCGTATCATTTCGGCATTGTATTGATATGTAGGGCGCACTTGGGCAAACCGATGAAGAGCCGTTGGAGCATGCCTATTTTGTTGGCCATGACCATCGTTCTTGGTTCATCATCAGGATGTTTGGGACTTCTCCAATCAAGAGAGTTTTTGGAAAACGGGAGAGAGGCTCCGGAATTTAATACTGAAACAACCAGTTACAAAGAAATCAAGGTATTCTATAACCTGTTTGAATGGGAAGGATACACCAACTCAACGTTCATCCCCATTGATGATTCCGTCAATGAAATTTCAATTTACAGGAAGGTGCAAATAACCGGAACTGAAGACATTGGTTGTTTTGAGAGTTTCACCCGCTATGTCCGAGCAGAACTGTATACTCCATCCAATACACTCGCTTGGTCCATCGATGTGTGCGAAGACCTCGGTGCATCGACTGACCCGCTTCTCATGGAAGAGGGCTCTACTACCTTTGAAAGCGGAAATTGGCGATTAGATATTAACGCACGAGGCGGAGGGTTGCAAAACACCGCTCTGCAAGACAATTTCGAAATTAATGTCATCGTCACGCGTACCTGTTTGACCTACCCATTGGAAGACGTTTGTGAATGAGTCATACAAGGGAATCATCGCATGCGTATCGTCGAGAGCAATTTCTGCACTTCCCGGGCCGCTCATGATTTCGTACTGCTCCACCTTCAACCATAAGCCGCTGAATCTCAGATACCGCTTCACGAAGTTCCTTTTTGGCATTCACTGTCCAAGGAATCTGATGCAAGTTTTCGCTGCCGTACCGCAAAACGCCGTACGGTGAGCTTTTGCTCGTGCTTTTTTCCACCAAATGTAGGTATGCAAGCAACTGCATTCGGTGACTGGAATGTGGATTCTTAGGGACTTTACCGGTCTTCTGTTCGACTGGAATAAATTCACCGTCGACAATGACAATCTGATCGGGCCTGCCTCGCAACCCTAATTTTTCATCAATGAGGAGATTTGAGTCAACATCATTGTCGGAGTAGGCGATTTCAGCATCTGCCTCAATGTCAATGTCTTTCTTCATCGTTTGAAGGGCTGTGTCCGAAAGCAAAACTCGCTGAAGTTGCCATGATGCTGCCAGCGTCCAAGTCATTGCAGTGATGAACAGAATAAACGTCGCTTGGTCTCTGTTGTCTGCAGCGGCAAGAGCGATGGCATGAAGCCCTAGGACAATAGAACCGAACAGTAAACTCGCTTCGACTCTTCCTGCTTCAAACCATCCACCGATGAATCCTTTAGGTTCCCAGAATTGTTGCAGGTCATCACGTTCTTCCAGAAACTTCGTTTTCTGTCGAGGCACGGTTTCGTTGATACCAATCCATGAACGCCATGGGACCGAAATGGCAATCAGTCCAGCAATGAGGGTGGTAACGCTCCACAAGGCGAGGTATCGTGCCATGTAGAGTGGAGTGATCACATCGTCAATGTAATTGAACGCCACAGCATCAATCGATAATGCAATGATTACGGAGAACCACCACGTCCAAATGGTGACAGAACGCCGCATTTGCGTTTGAACGGCTTGAAAGTCTTTCATTTGGGTGTGAATTTCAGCGTGTCTTTTGATTCCGGCGACGATGGCTTCACCCTGTCCAGAATTACCTTGTCGGGACAACGACCATGAAAGTGGACAGTATTCGTGGCGTTCTAAATCACTGGCGCTCACCGGCAGAGCGACTCCTTCTGGGTTACGCCAAACTCCATCTTCGGAACGAGTTGCACTCAGTCCCTCGGTTTGCTCGTTACTCGCAGTCATGTTCAAACCCCCTCTCCATGAACACTTTGGCTTTACCACTTGAGTTCTTCCTAGGCAATCCCGTCCAAATCAGACAAAGGTTGGGTACAATTTCATTCCGCGTCTCTACGAACCGCTTTAATATGGAGTCCAAGTCGGACGACTGCTGAGGAATGACCATGTCCGAAGAATCGAACTTACTCTTGCCCTTCGAATCGTATGAAGAGAACGCAGTCAACATTGGTACTCAACAGAAGAGTGCAGACATGGCTCGTTTCATTGAACGCGTTCGTGAAGACGGATTGTATCTGCTTGACGTCAACATGACCGATTCACGAATTCGCTCCATCGCACAATTCCTCAACAAGTACGAGGCAGGACGAATCATGGTCGTCTCTGCTCGTCAATACGGCCAACGCCCTGCTCGTCTCTTCTCTGAAGCAATTGGAGCAAACTCTGCAGTAGGCCGTTTTATCCCCGGTTCCTTGACCAACCCGGTTCTCCGCTCATACGTTGAACCTGATGTCCTTTTCGTGACCGACCCAGCGGCTGACCAACAAGCACTTCGTGAAGCAGTAAACTCTGGTTTGCCAATTGTCGGAATTGTTGATGCAAACAACAACCTTCGAAACGTCGATGTCGCTCTACCAGCGAACAACAAAGGTCGTCGTTCTCTCGCATTCATTTACTGGCTCCTCGCTCGTGAAGTTCTCAAGGCTCGTGGTCAAATGACCGATGAAGACTGGGCTGCTTCTCAAGACTTGGAAGACTGGCAATCCACCTTCTGAGTACTTCTTGACAACACTGCAGCAGCAGTTTCAAGCCTCTATTCGTTTGATGCTAAGAACGTCGATATGGCTTCAGCGAATGCTTCCGGTGTTGGAGCACCATGCATTAAGTTTCTAATTTTCTTCGCACCAGGTAGACCTTTGGTGAATGCTACAGCATGCCGTTGCATCCATCGAGGCTGTAAGCCCACGCTTTGATGGGAATAATCGATGTATTTGTCCCAGCACCATTTGCGGGTAGCGAAAGCCCTCCCTACAGGAGAGCGTTCATACCATTCATCACCAAGTTCGTTGATCCACGGCAAATCCTCTTCTTTCATCCATCCAAGTCCTACTTTGATGTCGCCGAATATTGACGGTCGGCCGATGGCACCTCTGCCAATCATCAGTCCTGCAGCATGCGTTGTCTCAAGGCATAATCGAGCGCTCTCAGCATCGACAACGTCACCGTTGGCAATGACCGGTACTTCTACCGCCTCTACGATGCGTTTAATCTCACTCCAATCTGCCTCACCAGAATATCGCTGTCGAAGGGTACGTCCGTGAACGCAAAGGCGTGAAGTCCCGATGTTCTCAAGTTCTTTACAAATCTCCAAGGCGTTGTTTGCTCCTTGACCTGTACCCAGTCGCATCTTTGCAGTGACGGGAATATCCACTCGTTGAATGATTCCATCGACCATCGAAACCAAGTTGTCCGGTTCACCCATCAATGCTGCACCTGCACAAATTTTGGTAACTTTTGGAGCAGGGCAACCAAAATTGAGATCGATAATGTCTGCGCTTGCTGAAAGCATTTCTGCAGCAGTGGCCATGTCTCCCGCATCACCTCCAAAAATTTGAGGGATAAATGGAACTTCTTTCTCATGCGATTCCATTTTCCTCCACGACATGGCTGCTTCCCGAGAAAGTGCGGTACTGTTGGTAAATTCAGTAATCGTGACATCAGCACCACAATCTTTGGCGAGTAATCGGAAGGGGAGGTCCGAAACTCCGGCCATCGGAGCGAGAAACAGAAGGCGGGATTCGCCTTCCCACGTGCCGGGTTTTGCACCGATATGTACGCTCATGTTCTCACCTTTCGACCCCTTTTCTTTGACTGGCCGTTTACTCAGGATGCATTTCCTGTTCGTATAACTGAGCTACTCTCCTCATACGGCGTAGAATCTTATCGATACGAGCGGCGATTTCGCGATGAACCTCGGCGGATGAATATCCACACATTTGGTGGCCCAGAGGAAGTCTTCCTCCAAGTAAATTGAGCAACAACATTTGTTCTTCTGATGAGTGGCCCTGCATGCTTTTTTCAACATCCTCAATTTTCAATTTTCCAGCCTTCATTTGCGAAAGGAGTGAGGATTGTTGCTTGGTGTTGAGGATACGCTGAAATCCACCTTTCTTGAGCATCCAATCTTCACCTCGACGCTGATGTTGTGCAGTCATTGCAGTCCACAAAGCGACGCTTAGTCGGTCAATGCGGGGCACTCTCTGGACCATTCCAGTGGTTCGAAAACGCTCAAGTATTCTCCCCAGTCGTGGTTTTTGGTCATCGAGTAACTCCTCAGCCTCATCGAGTGAAAGGGGCAAATCTCTGTTGAGTAAAATTTCAAACAATTGTACCGAGATCGACTCGGCATGTGCTTCTTTCCCTGGACGTTCTCCAAGCAGTCCGAAATCGCCCATCCATTGCGAAAGAGGGCTTTCTTGGCTGTCGGAAAACAGCGGTCGGTGATCGACAATACCGATGGTTAGCGGAGGGGTTTCTGATGGAGTCGTCTTTGGTAAAGGCGACGGTTCGTTTCTGTTCCAATGCATATCAAGGAGCGCCATGCGTTGTTTGACGATGGTTTCACATTGGAGAGTAAAGAACTCAACAGCGTTCGTGAGAGAGCCCCCTCGGAGGTAGTAGCGCCGCCATCCTTTGCCTTCGTTTGAGAAACCGATGATACCAGCTTCGACCAAGCGGGTGAGATGGTGGTTTAGGGAGGCGGGGGTAAGTGCTAATTCCTCAGCGAGCATTTTTGCATCCCAACTGATTTCGGGTTGTGCAAACAAGTATTCCTTCAACAGACGATGTACAGGTCCAGCCCTTCCGAAGTCTGCAGTCGCCTCACCACGCTTTCGAACAAGACAGAGCGTCTCGATGAACCATCCAACGAGGTTGTCTAAATCACGTTCACTCGCTGGCAACGAGATTTCCGATAATCGGACGCTAAACATGACACTCAGCCTTCGTTTCTGTCGAAGGTCTTTGAAGGCTGTGGATTATTTGTCTCTCAAGCGACGAAAAATAGAGCGCCTATCTTCGCTCGTCGTGCCAGTCGTAATCAACGCCTTTCGAGCCGTGCCACTCTATTTCCATATCGATATGGGGCATCATTTCGATTCGGTCCTCGCGCAATATACCTCGGCGACGTAGGACTTTGATCGCTGAATGAACGGTCGCTCGTGAACGGCCGATTCTTCGAGCAAGTGCTGCTTGTGAACGAGGTACACCCTCTTTTTTGATGTCTTCAATGATGAGTTTTTGGACCAGAGAAAGGCCAATTGGAAGCGCTGTGGCGGCCCGTTCTTCGGTCACAGCAATCCCACGGAGGATTTCGACCTGACTTGGCGCTCCTGCAAAGTAACAGGTTCTTCCGTTCACTGGTAGGACGGTGACGCTTCTTCCCGTTTGCAGTACATCAAGGTGATGCCGAAGCGTTCCGTTCGCAGCATTGAGGGTTGACTGGAGTTCTCGGTAACACAATCCCGGATGTTGCTCCAGGGTGGATAAAATTCTTTGACGCAAGGGATGTTCATACGTTCGCGATTTACTTGAAACACTGCCCACGGCAAGAGCGCCAACCGCTGTAGCAGCCGCAGCAACACCGCTTGCAATACCCACAACACCTCCGGCAGCACCGACCAATCCAGCAGACAACCATGGTCGTTGTCGTACCCATTGGGCAAGCAGAGGCATAAAGCGAACTCAGCGTTCTCCTTTCTTAATCCATCCCTTTCGTGTTTGGGAACGGGTCACTCGTCTTGAGCGACGACGGTTCCAAGATGAATCTTCAGATGGGCCACAAGCGGCGAAAGCAGACGGCCACACGTTCGACCGTGTTCGGTGAGGCGGTAGGACACTCGTATTGGTGGACCTTCAGTGACTTGTCTGTGAACCAGTCCTTCATCGGCGAGATAGCGCAGTTTATCGGAAAGTGTTCGAGAAGAAATTCCTTCGAGGAGATTCTTCATTTGGTTGAATCGACGTGGTCCAGCAATGTACAAGGCCGAGAGAATTTCAATGGTCCACCGTGATCCAAATACGCTGAGTGCCTCTCCAGCCCTGCACACTTCATTGTGCAAATCATTGGTTGGGTTCAATTCTTTCTGAGATTCAAGAATTCCTCGGATATCACCACCGAGTGATATGGCGTTTTCGATTGAACTCCTGACATCGTTGTAATCATCTCGTGAAACTCGAAGCGGTGGTGTTGACATCTACTCATCCCGTACGAGGCTATTCGTCCGACTACTTAATTCCATTTTAACACTGGATTACGAAATTAAACTGAAGCATGAGCGAACTTTGAGTCTCACCTTTCAAGAAGTCTCGCCGCTACGCTTACGCATGCCCAAACAGGTGTTGCTCGTTCGAGGCGGCGCCTTAGCCAGTAATACTGGCATTGGGGGGGCTCATCACAACCTCGTTACGTCCCTCGTCAGCGGAGAGATTGCAGGGTGGTCCACACAAGAGGTCTGTGAATATCCTCTTCGTCGTCGAATGAATCCTCTCTCGCGCTTGTACAAGCGATGGTTTTCGCATCCGAAAAAAGTTGAGAAAAAGACTCGGGGTGAACATGGACTGAACCTCCTTCACATCACCGATCAAGAACAAGCCCATCTCATTCCAGAGAACTGTTCTGTGCCAACCGTTGTTACCGTACATGATTTATTCCATCTTTTCCCACAACAAATTCGAATTGGGAATGAAACGATTGATGTTGGCGAACAGAATCCCGGATGGTTCCGTCGTAAAGATTTGCAAAAATTACGTGACGGCCTTTCCCGAGCAGACCTGTTGGTGTGTGATTCACAAGCGACTTTGTCCGCTTGCAAAGAACATTTCCCGAAGGTCAAATCAGTGTGCGTGCCACTCGGCCTACGAGTTCCATCCTTCGCTCCAGTCTCACAGGAAAGCGGCGAAGTTCTTTCCCCAGCTCGAAATTTCTCGAAGAAATGCCATCTGCTTATCGTTGGAAGTCACGCACCTCGTAAGCGCCTGGAGTTCTTGTGTCAGGTCTTAGGGGGACTTGAAAAGGATGTGAAAGAAAACATACACATCCATCATGTGGGCAACGAACATTGCCCATACGGTGGTCCATCTGCCTCCATTCATGCACGTGCAAACAACGTCCTAAATTGGACATCACACGGCGGTGATGTGTCCAGTGAAGCTTTGATGCAGATGCGATTTGCCAGTGAAGCACTGCTTTTCCCTAGCGCCAGTGAAGGATTTGGATATCCACCCTTAGAAGCAATGGCTTGTGGAACGCCAGTGCTTTGTTCCAATCTTCCATCTCACAATGAACTGATGCCAGATGAGACGTGTCTCCCTGCTGACGACATCGAGGCCTGGAGAGAAGCCATTCTTGCGGTTTTTTCGAATTGGAAAAACAGAACCAAGGCCGATGAAGAGCATACTTGGCCGAAACCCCGCACGGGACTCATCGAATACGCAACACGGTTTGACCAAAGTCGGTTTTGCAATCGCATGGCTGAAGTTTACGATTCCCTGTGAACAATACGCTCAGGTGAGGAAGCACTCAACAGACGAACAGAGGCTTGGGCGTGAGATTTCTTTGCTCGGTATCATCGCTTTCGGATAGCTTCAGAGGGTCGATCCGCTGACCTATTGCTCTGATATTGACAAATCAAAGGGCTCGCAGTGGGTCTTGTTCGACGTTAGGCTATGCAAGGACCACAACGGTCAAAGGGGTCGGAGCGAAGGCAAGGGCATGAGCACCCGCCGCCTCTTCGCCGCAGTGCGGGACCTTGATCCACCAGGAGGTGGAGCAGAACGTTCTTTGGCGGCCTTGCTGAACGGAATTGCGGTGCCTGGGCCAACGCTCGAAACCGCACCAACATTCGTACCTATGTCACCTGCTGCTGATGTTCCAACGCATCCTGCGTGGACGGTCTGCGCGTTTGCAAGCAGCGATCTAGGCGAACAAATCGGTTTGCTTGAGCCGCACGTAGATTTCTCCACCACGGACCTTCCCATCGAAGGTTTCTGGTCGAAGGTGGCCTGGGGCTTGCGGGAACGAAAGGGTGAGATGAGACGCAGAAAGTGGGCCCATGACCGGCACATTGGTCGGCGCAGTTCTCAATTTGCTGCTCGTGTCGGAACATGGTTGGACAAGCAGGAGCACGAAGGTGGCATCGGATTGACTCAACTCGAATGGGCACCAGGTGCTGCAGAAGCGTTCACAGCCCGTGGCATGCCTTACATCATGTTCGTCCGCGACGACACTGTGTTCCGTCTCGAAGAACGGTTTCGACCCGTGATGGAAGGGGCAGCCCTCGTGTGCGCAGCAGGAGAAGGCTTGCTCGCCGACATCCGGTCCCGCTTTTCCATTCAACAAGGCCACAGCGTACCACTACCAATCGATTTTGGTGGTCGCTTTGGGAGCATGGACGACGTGAACGCTCTACGGTCAGCCGAGCAGGCCAAGCGACCAGAGGGAGCACCACCGACCATCGGCATCATGGTCGTTACCCCTGAGAAGGGACTACGGATGTATCAGAGCCTTCTGCCGAGGTTGCTTGAGCGCTGGCCAGAGGCAGAAGTCCACATTGCTGGAGGCAGCGCCTACCCGCAGGAACTTGCTCATCATCCAAATGCACGAGTCGTGGGCCATGTGGATGCAGCGACCTTCTTTGCCGGCATTGACCTTCACCTCATCCTTTTCGAGACGACCGGGTCGTGGGGCCGGGTTATTGGCGAAGCAGGTTTGTTCGGGGTGCCAAGTGTGACTTCGGACGTGGGCTCGCAAAAGGAAGCCTTGGGCGAAGGAGGCATTTTGGTTGACAACGGCCATGACGCCGATGCAGTCATTGATGCCTTGAGGGCCGTGTATGATGACCGAGAGCGCTACGGTGAATTGGCGCGCAAGCATACCCAAATGGTTGACCATCGGCGGTCTGTGGCGGCCTTTCGAAGCGGGCTCGAAGGCCTATTGAACGACCGATAATCGGTGGATTGTGGCTTGTCTTCCTGTGTGCGTCAGCGAACTCTGTCGGACCAACCGTCCTTACCACGAAGAAAACCGAACGTTCGCTTGATAGCGTGATGTCACGCGTCTGCGACTACCATACAACATTCGTTTAAATTCTGACATTTGGTATGAATTAGCACATTACTTTCTTATGTTTAGCGTTTTAGGAAAAAATAAGAACGCTTCGGCGTTGGTGATGAAGATGGGCGTCAATCTCACACACGATTCGCAGTCAGTGACTCAAGAACACAACCGTTCATCTACGGAAGAGAGGAAGGGTTGATGGAAGCATGAGACTCATTTTTCTGACCAATCATTGGCCCTACCCTCCTGGAGAGACGTTCCTTACATCAGATCTTGAAGCGTTATCGAAACACATTGACGAAATTATTGTAATTCCTGTGGGACTAAGTTTTGAAGAATCATCCGAATTTTATTTAATTTCATCAAAGATTAATGTCAATATTAAGCCAGTTACATTGGCTGTTAAGAAATGGAATCGTTGGGGTAAATTTAGACGCGCCATCAAAGGTCTAACTCGACTCGATATCCTTCGTTCCGAAAGATCGAGAAAACCATCACTTCCATGGTCGATCATCATTGGAGAATTAGCCCAATCTCTTCTCCTAAAGGATTCAATTGCTCAAACAATTACCCTCTCAAATAATGACATAATTGTTGCATATTGGGCAAACCGTCCAGCAACTGTTGCAGCCCTTCTTACTGAGGATCACCCCGAAATCAGAACCATCTCTTTTGCCCATGGAGGTGACATTTATGCATCGAGAGCAAACTACCCTCACCTCCCATTACAGGAATGGGCCCTCTGTCGCTTAGACAGGATTCTCTCTGTTTCCGATGCTGGAAGGGATCACTTGAAATCTCAATTTCCTGAATTTCATAATCGAATTCAAACACATCGTTTGGGTGTTGTTTCTTCAGATATCAAAAATCCAAAAAACACAACAGAAACTCTTCACATACTATCTTTAAGCTCACTTGTTGAAGTAAAACGTGTACAACTCATAGCACAAGCCATGCCCTATATTACACGAAAAATTCGTTGGACTCACATTGGGGACGGTCCTGAAAGAAACAATATCATGACTTATTTGACGAATCTCCCACCCCATATTGAAGTAGAGTTTCTAGGAAATTTGCCACATAGTTCCGTTCTTCAATACTTGAAGACAGAACCGATTGATTTGATGTTGAACACCAGCTCATCTGAAGGAGTTCCAGTGTCGATTATGGAAGCTTATTCCCATGGTATTCCTGTTGTTGCAACGGATGTGGGTGGTAACAATGAGATTGTATTGGAAAAACACATTATTCCACCGGATTCCAACTCTGAAGATATTGCCAAAATTATCAACGAATGGTCCGAAGACTCACAAATTAGAGAAAAAGTGAACAGGATCCAATTAGAAAACTTCGACTCAACAAAAAATGCTCAAAAATTCACCTCGATCATTGATGAAATTACAAATGAGATTGGAAAGGCATAATGAAATATGTCTTAAGAGGAGCCCACCTTATGCAAGAATCTCATTTCGATGGAATTCGCCCATTTCTCACTGGAGAAACTCTGGATAGTAATCTCTCATTTCCAATCTCCCATGTAGATGTTAAAACCCCAACCGATCGTGTTACATTTCTTGGCTCATTACTTGAAAGCAAGACGGTTCTTCACATCGGTTGCGCCGATCATCTAGATGTAATCGATGCAAAGATTGCAGCAGGAAAACACCTACATAGTGCCCTTATTAAAAAATCAAAAAATGTTACCGGTATCGATATCAATGTCGAAGCAATTGAACATTTACAAGGAAAGTACGACATCCCTGACCTCCATATTTGTGATATCCTTGAAGTCCACAGTGAGACTGAAAACTTCTCAGAAGGGCGCCACTATGATTTTGCTCTCCTAGCCGAGGTAGTGGAACATTTAGACAACCCTGGTCAATTCCTAACACATCTGAATGAGACATTAGGGCACCTCTATGATAGAATCATCATTACAGTTCCAAATGCTTTCTCAAGTGTTGCACGAAGGGCATGGAGAAATGGAGTTGAGAATATCAATTCAGATCACAGATTCTGGTTCAGTCCTTACACAATAGCTCGATTAACCACAGCCGCAGGATTCAAAGTCGAAAAAGTACACATGATTGGTGAAGAACAGAGGATGGATATTCTATCGAGGACTTACAATAAATTCATGGCAATTATCGGGAGCCAAAAGAGAAGAAGAATGCCATCAAGACACGGTATATCTGTTGTCTTAATTGCAACTCCACAAAACTAGACTTTACTATTTTGATGTACAACAGATGCAGATCTCATTCTTTCGCGGGAGACGGCATGAATGAATTGTGGTGGGCAACACCACATTCATGGGTGCCATTTCATGGGTATTTGGAACAATGCTGTATCTTCCTCCCGACGAAGAAAACCGACTTTGGGACCGATTTCTGCAAACATCGATGCTTGTTCTTGGAAGAAGTTGCCCAACAGCGGGGCGTCTGAACTCGGATACCACGAGGGAATGAAGAGGATATGTCGTTCAGTCAACCCCATCACCACTTATCGCTCAACCTCAGGCGGTAATTACCTTTGGGGACGCCCATACACCTCATAAA
>Ga0206123_10000264_pt1 | contig 51811 bp, 53 predicted proteins | sample Helgoland_Spring_2_FD_160086 | JGI IMG/M metagenome (GOLD analysis project Ga0206123, IMG submission 160086) | Pelagic subsurface seawater microbial communities from Kabeltonne, Helgoland, North Sea - Helgoland_Spring_Bloom_20160316_1 | ecosystem: Environmental > Aquatic > Marine > Epipelagic ...
GTTCCCCCCTCATATGTACGGGGGGCGGGTGGGGGCTGTGCGGTGCACCTATGGGGGCGTGTGTGTGCTACGTGTGTGCACATAGGCGTGCCGGTGTACGTACGTGCTCGCGTAGGTGCGCTCGTGCTCGTGCACAAACGCCCAAACCTGTGCGCGTGTTCGCCTGTATGCACTCCCCCCCGTTCGTGCGGATGCGTTCGGGTGCGCGCGCGCTGGCGTCCATATAATATATTATCCCCACCAGAAACATTTCTCAGCAATTTTTACGGATCAGGAGTCATGACCCGTGTTGTTTCAACTGATGTGCCGAATTGATACCCCTATAACAAAACACCCCCCGATAAACGGAGGGTATTTCTTGTCGCTGTGATACGCGAAGCATGCGAAAAATTTGAGCAAATTAGGGGCCCTTTGAAAACTTTATTCCGACGTAGTATGTCTGAGTTTCTTCTTGAGCCGTTCAGTATCCATTGACGCTGATGCTATGGATAAAGAACTATTGTGTCCCAGTACGTCGTTAAGACGGGATGAAGGTACAAGAAAAAAATGATAAAGTCAATAGTAGTAAATACCCAATTATGCAAAGTCCTCGTATGTAATCCAAACATCTCTGCCATCAAGCAGTTCGTTGGCTACCTTGGGATACATGTGTTGGTATGCATAGGTACTCTTTCCAACAAACCCCTTCATGTCTGATGAGTTACCCACCAATAGACACCCCGCTGTATGCTCATCTGTGTTTCCAATATGGATTAGTATGTATTCAAACCCTGGTACGTCGCGTACCCATAACATACCCTTATGCATATTAGGGAACTTGTCTGAGTATCTATTATGGTGACCACCTACGGTACGCAGGGTGATGCGATATGTCCCTGCTGGGATCCTGGTTTCACCCATTACCTTCTCATCACGATGCTCGTCCTCTAATGTATAACAGAGGAATTCCCTTCCTTCTTTACTTTCTGAGTACAGTGCTCCAAGAGTGAAGTCGTCTTGGCTGTACATTCTTATTACACGTAGTTCCATAATTCCAAAGATAGTATATTTGTAACATGAAGTATAGAGCAGGAGATCCTAAGAAAAAGAAGAAGGCCAAGGTACGTGGTGTCGATGTAGACAAACTACCAGAGGGAAGAATCAAGGAGTTCAAACCCCCGTTCCCGTTCCGTAAACGTAAGAAGAAATGAATCGATATAGGACAAATACAAAGAAACCCATCAACAGGAAGAAGAAGTACAGAGAAGGAAGCCCTGTAGGAGAGCCTATGATGATGGATGAAGTAGATGTTGTAGCACCTAAGTTCAAGCCTAAAGGATTATTTAAAGGTATACGCCAACGGATAGCGCGAAACATCAATCCCTATTCTTACGAAAATGCAGTTAAGAGAGTATCGGATGCTGTACTTCGTAATAAAAAAGAACCAGAAAATTCATTTGCAAGATCTGGAGAATCACTGAAAGAGCGACAAGCCTTGTTGGATATAGCGATGGGTCAGCCTGTACGCGATACAGCGATTGGTGCAATTCAAACTTCACGATACCGTCCTTCTGACTCATCAGATTCATCAGCAACCTACTTTAGTTCTCCTGTAACTGAGGAAAACATAAAGGCCAAATTTGACCACAAACGCAACATGCAAACTATACCTCAGTTCCTAAAGACAGGGGAGGGTGTAAAGTATCAGAACAAGTATATTGCCATGCTAAGAAGTGATGAAAACATCAATTCTTTAACCAGAGAAGCAGGCATGAATTTCTTACGCCGCCGTAAACCTAATGGGTATGGTATGAGAAATCCTATTGCATACCCAGGGGATGAGTCTTTTATAGGACGAGGAGACGACTACAACAATATGTATGGGGAAACTCTGGGTAATTTTACAATAGACCTCGGTGAAGACGACAAAGGAAAGTACATAAGTTATTATGACAAGTGGGATCTCGACCCACTTGACCGAGACACGGGCATTTGGAGTCATATAAATACAAAGAAGTTACAATCAGAAATAGGTGTTACATCCCCAGAGATTTATGGTAGATTGTACTACAAAGAAAACCCAGACGGTTCCATTACATACTTAGATGAAGAAGGTCGAGGTTCTAAAAAGAAATACAGAAATGAAACTAAAGAAGACTAACAAGAGCGTTAAGGTAAAAGCACCAGAGGGATACCACTGGATGACAGAGGGTGGTCGTCACTTTCTAATGAAGGGTGACTACAAACCACACAAGGGAGCATCACCAGAAGCACCCTTCCGTTTAGTTACACATGACAAAGGAAAGAGCACTCCTGCTATGGAAGCGGCTCGTAAGGCTCGTAGTTAAAAGGTTCTTCGCCCCTCATCTTTCTATACATGCGCGCTACATATAACCTGCCCTTCTGTGTAATAGCATACCGCACCTTGTAGTTCATCTTAGTTTCATCTCTAAAGAAATGGTCTTCCATGTTCTGACTAGGCGTGAGTTTATCAAAGTGCTTATATATCCACCCCTTCTTCATTAACGGATACACGTATCTGTCCGCTAACTTCTTGTGACTTCTATTCATAGTCTCTGAAACATACGCTATCGTCCAGAACTCCAGGTCATAGATAAAGAAAAGCAAATCCACCTCAGCCTTTCCCAGATCCATGTTCTGCTTGGCGTCCAGGTACAGGAAGTGTAGGTTCTTCATACCGTTCTCCTGGATATACTTCTTCTCAATCTTAGAGAACTCTCTAAACTTCTTCTTTCGGCTTACAGTACTTTTGGGCATATCAGTATCTTTGTTAGGTAAAAGTAATACTATGGCATCACTTAGTGGAAATAAAATAAAGGATACGTTTGACAAGTTACTCAAACTTGAGTCAGCGCAACTTTCAGCAACAGAACAAGTAGTAGAAGACGGGGCGGGAAACAACAGTGCGCTTAAACTTTCTACCGACACACTCGAGACTACGGGTGAATTAAAGATAACAGGAACACCATCTACCTCTACCAGTATTACCAAGGCGCTTATGCTTAGTACATCTGGAGTAGTAGTTACCCGTGACCTCAATACAAACCCAATTGGAACCGCATCTATTACAGCGAATACCCCTCTGTCAGCAACAGGGAGCACGGTTGAACTACAGGATGCAGGAAACTTAGGGCAGATTACATCTCCCGCTAATGCAGACAAGTACTTAATCTGGGATGAAACTGCTAGTGCCTATAAATACATAGAGCAGGTAGACCTAGTGAACTCAGTCTCTAATCAAGTAGTTGGCACGGGTCTACAAACTTTATATGCAAGACCACAAAACAGCGGTAATTTAGCCACGGGTAGCCAGACACCGGTAGTGCAGTTCGCAGAAATATTTGGAGACTCTAGCGCGACAGGATCAGTAACAGCAGCAACATCATCAGTAATCTTTGGAGACGCCAATGATTATCTGAGCATACCAGAAAGCGGTATTGCTGACCCTAGAGATAATATCTTAATCAACGAGAAGCAAGGATTCTTTCAGTTGACCGCATCTATAGAGGTGGACTCTACAGCAAACACAGATGTTACTTTCGATATCTATGACTATAGTGCTGGTTCAGCAATTGCAGAAACCTTTAGAACTGTAAAGAATAGTGAGACTTATCACTTGGAGTTCAATGTATTATGGTACAGCGATGGAGCAGCAGGGTATAGGCTACAACTCAGAGGATCTGCAGGAAGCAGCGGGGTAACCTACAGCGCTGACAACTCACATCTTGAAGTAAGATTTTTAGGAACAAACACCTCTTTCTAATGAACCATAAGCAGAGAACATTAGCATTTCAACTCATAAGACTTAAACTAGAGGAGATAGAAGATATAATGGAAGTGTATGGAGGAAAGAAGCGGTACCTATCTATGTATTGCTTTGGAATCTTTGTGCCAGAGTCGGATCAGGATGATGAGAAGTACGAGATGATGACCGGGATGCACATGGCTACACCAGACGAATACGATTTAATGATAGAAACTGTAGGCGAAGTTTTTGACACACACATCAACAATGAAGAGGATGAGGGTGATTCAAGCACAATAGACTACTGGCTAAATAAATAGAATGGAACTTATTAGAAAAATCATCATCGGGACTAACCCGAAAGATGCTATGGCTTATTATGTGGGCCAAAGAGCAGGCGATTCAATTATTGATTCAATCATACAGGACGAAAGATGTTTTGTTAAATACGGAATAAGGCGTTACCTTGTATACATCTACAACAAAGACGAGGGAACGATGCTTTGGAAGACCGTAGATAACATGCCCGTATTAATTGAACATGACTGCGAATTCATATGATTGTAATTGACAACTTTATCAAAGACCCTTCCTTTATCAAACAACTAGAGGATAACAAAGACTACCTCTTTGGAGATAACGGATCTTATCACTGGTGGAACGGATGGTGGAACTCATCAGACGATACTATCAAAAAACAACTAATCTCTTATATCTGGAGAGACTATCCAGTATACCCTTCAGTAAACCTAGACGGCTTTGAGTATTGGACAGGTCAGTTCGGAGAAGGCATGCCTAATGCAAGTCTTGGTATGCACCTGGATAAAGATGAGGCACTCTGGAAAAGCACTGGGGAAATTTCGTCTCCGATTGTAGGTACTGTATTCTACCCTGTAGAGATGGATATCGACGGAGGATACCTTGAGGTGTTCTCTAATGGCCCAGAGAAACAGCCGGAGCGCATACGTGCAAAACACAACAGGCTAATCATATTTGATGCAGGAGGAACACACCACAGAGTTACAGAGGTAACACGAGGCACCAGATCTGCTATTGCAATCAACCTTTGGGACACGAAACCAACAGGAGAACTCAAGGAGGAATGAAATCCCTCTATCACTTTTTAGTACGTGTACCTAAAGTAACTAAGGACACCATGGAGGTCAACGGTGAAGAAATATATCTCGACACCAAGTTTGATGAGTTCAAACACAGAACCATGGAAGGCGAGGTGGTTGCTCTACCAGCCAAGTTTGATACCAATGTTAAAGTAGGAGACACCATGTATTTCCATCACCACGTTGTGCTTGGTGGTAATCACATGATGATGAACGAGGAAACAGTTCAGTTAGAAGAAACCAAGAAGCGTGGTCAATTCATAGACCCAGACGACGACGTATACGTTGTACACTATGGAGGTAACCTAGACCCTATATCCTGTCAAGCCTACGCGTATAAATGCCAGGACACAGGAGAGATAGAGTTGATTAGTGACTGGATATTTATAACTCCAGAGCCAGAGGAAGAGCAAGAGGAAACAATAAAGAGCGATATCATTGAACTCATACCAAAGGCGAATCCCCCTAAAGAAAAGAAAGGATACATAAGATGGTCTTCACCTAAGTTAAAGGAACTCGAATTGAGTCCCGGAGACAAAGTTCTGATCAGAAAGAACTCATCCTATGAGATGGAGGTAAACGGAGAGAAGTTATGGAGAACGTATTTACAATCAATTCATGGCAAGATCGAAGAAGTATAACAACATAGATACCGCTGTACGTCTAATGCAGGCTATGCAGATTGCTATAGAGAACATGATACAGGAAATACAAAAGCCTGTAGACCAAGAACTTAGCGGTTCTCAACGTAAAGCAGAACTGCAATCTATAAAGCAGACAGCGGTAGACGCAAAAGAACTTATTGTTGAAAGAGAAAAACTCGAACAACTTATCAAAGGACTCCAGCAAGATGGAGAAATCAAAGAAGAACGAGACTATAGCGGAGGATTCGCAGAACAATACTCAAAGTAATCAAGTCTTCATATACTGGGATTATTAAATGGCTGGACTTGTAGAAATAGAAGATGAAATTGTAGTCAACATATGTGCTGACAAAACACAAGGAAAAGTCAGTATATACTTTGACTTACCCATACAGTTCCCTAAGCAACCACCTAAGAAGGATATTCTATTTTACGATAAGCCAAAGGCTGAACAATACTGGCAAAGGATACCGTTACCCGATGACTTAAAGAAAGTAAAGTCAATGGAAGAATGGATGTCTATGCCAGAGCAATTCCGTAAGAAGTATACCAATTACATTACTGAAGAATATAAAAGAAGACGCAATGGAGTATGGTTCTATAACAACGGGGTACCTACCTATATCACTGGAAACCATTACTTTTTCCTGCAGTGGTGTAAGATTGATATCGGATACCCATCCTATCTCGATTTCCAGAGACAACTATTCATACACCTTGACGCTTGTGTAGCAGACCCACGCTGTGTAGGACAGGTATATGTTAAGTGTCGTAGATCAGGATACACCAATATGTCTGCGGCAATACTTGTAAACGAAGGAACACAGGTTAAAGAGAAACTACTGGGTATCATGTCTAAGACAGGTACCGATGCACAGGAGAATATATTCATGAAGAAGGTAGTGCCTATATATAAGTCGCTGCCTTTTTTCTTTAAACCTATTCAAGATGGTACGACCAACCCCAGGATGGAACTCGCCTTCCGCGAGCCATCAAAAAGAATCACTAAAAAGAACAAAACCTCATCAAGAGGTGAGGCTCTTAATACAATTATTAACTGGAAGAACACAACCAACAATGCCTACGATGGAGAGAAACTACACATCTTGTATTTGGATGAGGCAGGTAAGTGGGAAAAGGGTAATGATATACGAGAGGCATGGCGAGTACAACGTACTTGTTTGCTTGTAGGTAGAAAGATTGTAGGTAAAGCAATAGTTGGAAGCACTGTAAATCCATTAGACAGAGGAGGAAGGCAGTACAGAGAACTGTACAATGCTAGCAATGTAAATGATAGGAACGAAAACGGCAGGACAAAGAGCGGATTGTATGGGTGCTTTATACCAGCATACGATGCCCTGGAAGGTTTCTTCGACAAGTACGGAATGCCTGTCATTGATGATCCCGAAAATAGTATTATAGGCTTAGAGGGTGAGTACATAAACTTAGGAGCAAAGACTTATTTGAAGAACGAAAGGAAGGGTTTGTCTGGAGACTCTTATGAACTAAACGAAGTTATACGTCAGTTCCCCTTTACTGAAGCCGAAGCCTTTAGGGATAGTTCTAAAGCATCACTATTCAACGTACAAAAAATATACGAACAGGTAGAATACAATGATGATTTGTTTCCCAACCCTGTGGTTACAGGAAACTTTGTTTGGTCTTTAGGGCAAAAGGATACAGAGGTAGTGTTTAGTCCTGATCCAAATGGAAGATGGAGGGTATCATGGATGCCCCCTGTAGAATTAAGAAACAAAAAGACACCAGAGAATGCGTGGCTAGGATGCGCTGGAGTCGATAGTTATGACATCGATGCAACAGTGGATGGTCGTGGCTCAAAGGGCGCTTGTCATTTCTTTAATAAATTCAACCTAGAGCATCCCTCCAATATGTTTGTAGCCGAGTACGCTTCACGTCCACCGCTTGCAAAGATTTTTTACGAGGACATATTAATGGCCGCAAAGTTTTACAGTTACCCCGTGTTAATTGAGAACAACAAGTATGGTATCGCAAGACACTTTGAATCAAGGGGTTACGATCATTTTCTATTAGATAGGCCTACCCATCTCACATCCAGTTATGGTAGTAAGACAAAGACAAAAGGAATACCGTCGAATTCACAGGATGTAATACAGGCTCATGCACAGGCTATCGAATCATACATACACGCACATGTCGGTCTCAATGAGGAAACACTTGAGTTTGGTAAAATGTATTTCGAAAGAACCCTTGAAGACTGGGTTAATTTTAAGATAGATGACCGTACAAAATATGACCTTTCAATATCAAGTGGGTTAGCCTTACTTGCTGCACAAGGGCATAGAGTGGAGAAGCCTAAATCTGACTTTAATGGCAAGCAGTTCTTCCGTAAAGGTCAGATAATTATACGAAGATAATAAGAAGTATATTTGCAACAGTAGCAATCTTAAGTATGGATAACGAATACAATAATGGACAATCTTCATTTCCAGATCCCCTATGCGGTGTCGAGGAAAAGATGTCTAAGGGATATGGCCTAAGTTACGCGAAGGCTATGTTTGCTCAGTGGATTGGTAGCGACTATCAGAATTCATTGTACGGACGACGCAACAGCGAGATGGAACGCTGTAGAGATTATGCGCAAGGAACACAAGATACATCTATCTATCGTCAGATATTAAACTCTCTCGACAACAACAATGGTGACGGAACCTTGATGACGCTAGACTATACTCCAGTTCCTATCGTACCTAAGTTTGTTAAGATTGTTGTAAACAAAATTCTTTCAAAAGAACCATACCCTCAGATTGAAGCAATCGACCCTCTGTCAAGAACAGAGAAGGATAAAAAGAAAAATGCAACAGTATTGCGTATAGAGAATCGCGATATGATTGAAGAAGCGAAGTCGCTTGGACTGCGCGTTAAACAAGACCCTGGACAACTACCAGACACCCCAGAGGAAACCGAAATATTCCTAGACACCAACATTAAGACAGACGCAGAAATCTCTGCTCAGATTGCTACTGAGATGACATTGAAGTGGAATGACTTTAATCAATCTATCTACCGCCGTTGTGTTGAGGATTTAACTACACTAGGAATGGGTGTTGCAAAAAGAAGCAATGACCCTAATTACGGAATCAAGGAAGAGTATGTTGATCCAAAGAAATTTATACACAACTATACGGATGACCCAACCTTCTCTGACCTAACATATGCTGGTCATTTCAAGTACATAACAATCATGGACTTGAAGCGCATTGCGGGTGATCAGTTTACAGAACAGGAGTACGAAGAGATTGCTAAGACTGTTATGAATAAGTATGGAAACAATCCTACTCAGTTTTCTACAACAGGATCCGGTTACGATAGACCTGGTACGCGTTACCGTCAAGGATATGATGAGTACAAGGTAGAGGTAATGGACTTTGAGTTTATGTCTGTTGATGATATCATATACGAGAAGAAAGAGTCGGCATACGGAAACATAGGTTTCTATTTTAAAGGAAACGAGTATAACGCACCTCAGCAATCTGTATACAACAGAGAAGCAATATACATGAAGAACGCTACGGTATATGGTGGTACTTACATTGTGGGTACAGAGAAGTTGTATAACTACGGGCCAAAGAAAAATATACCTAAGAACGTACATGATATTTCACGTGCTCGTTTATCATATAGTATTGTAGCAACCAACATCCGTGGGATGATACCTAAGTCAATGGTATCCTCTGTTATAGGGTTTGCTGACATGCTCCAGATCACACACTTGAAACTTCAGCAATCCATTGCTAAAGCAAAACCAGATGGACTCATCATTGATATTGAAGGGTTAGAGAACGTACAACTAGGACGCGGTGGTGAACTACAGCCATTAGAGATTCAAGACATCTACGAACAAACTGGTGTGTTCTATTACCGTAGCAAGAATCCAGAGGGAGGTTTTCAAAACCCACCCGTCAGAGAGATAGGTAATAATATTAGAAACATACAAGAACTTGTTTCTCTTTACAATCACTACCTACGAATGATAAGAGATGCCACTGGTATCAATGAGGTTATGGATGGAACCACTCCGAAAGGAGAAGCCTTAGTAGGTGTAAACCAAATGGCAGTGCAGGCTGGAAACAACGCTATATACGACATCACTAATGCTGCGATGGTTTTGTATCAGAAGGTCTGTGATGATATTGTTCGCTGTCTACAGGTAATACCACCAGATAGTATATTGTATAAAGTATATACAAATGCCGTGGGAGAAACCAATATGGCTGTGCTTAGTTCTTTTGATAACCTATCTATGTACAACTTCGGTGTGGTGGTTGTTACTGAGATGAACGAAATGGACAAGCAATACCTAGAACAAAACATACAGATTGCTCTTGGACAAAAAGAAATTGACCTTGAAGATGCGATTGCCATTCGTCAGATTAAAGACGTGGAACAAGCAGAGAGACTCTTGGTGGTTCGCAGAAAGAAAAGAATCAAACAACAACAAGAGATGATGGCGCAGCAGGCTCAGATTCAGTCTCAATCAAATCAGCAAGCCTCACAGGTAGCCGCTCAAATGGAGATGCAGAAAAAGCAACTCGAAGCCCAGATCGAAGCACAGCGGATTCAATTAGAGACGGAAGCCAAAGCGCAACTCATACAACTAGAGTATCAGTTCAAAATTCAAATAGAACAACTTAAAGGAGAGTATGGCGTAGTTGAGCAACAAGTGGAAAGCGGAGTTCGTATGCAGGCTGATGCTGAATCGGAAAATCGTAAAGATCAGAGAATAGATAAACAAGCGTTGGCTCAAAGTAAACTGATTGCTCAACGCCAAGGCGAACGCCCACCTCTTAGTGAGGATATAGTAACCAACCTAACAATATCATAAGATGTCTTGCTCCTGCTCAACAAGCCAATGTTCCTGTGGAGACCCCACAAACGTAAATATGAATAACGCTGCACAGGTAAACATATGTGCCCGTCGCGGTGATACTTTTCAATTAGACGCCCAAGTAAAGGACTCTGATGGAACGGCATTAGACCTAACACTGTACACGTATAAAATGGAAGTCAGAGAGTATGATGACGGCCCATTAATTATACCCAGTACAGACATAACAATTAGCGGCACCAATGTTGGTGCTTTAACTATTTCTATTTCCGCTACAGATATGCAGGTAGAGCCCGGTACTTATGTGTACGGCCTGCAGGCTACACTGATTTCAGACTCTAGTGTAGACACATGGTTCTATGGAACCTTTGATGTAGTGCAAGATATAGTGCAATAACAAAACAAAACCAATGGCCAAAATAGACGTCACTGTAGAAAACGGATCTGGACTTGTCTTTGACTTGACGATACCTCCTTGTACAACTATCCTTGTTACAAAGGGAGACGTCAAGCAACTTCCTGGTTCGAAGGGCGCTAAGGGTGCTCAAGGTGACAAAGGCGCCAAAGGTGCTCAAGGTGAAAAAGGAACTGAGGGAGCCAAGGGTGCTGAAGGCACTAAGGGCGCTGAAGGTACTAAGGGACAAAAGGGCGCTCAAGGTGATAAAGGTGATCAGGGGTCTAAAGGTGAGGAAGGCTCTAAAGGAGAAGAAGGAAGCAAAGGCCAAAAGGGTATTGATGGAGCCAAGGGTGCTACCGGAGAAAAGGGAGACCAAGGCGACGAGGGCGATAAGGGTGCCCAAGGAGATAAGGGTGAAAAAGGAACTGAGGGAGCCAAGGGAGAGAAAGGTACTCAAGGTGACAAGGGTACACAAGGCGACAAAGGTGCCCAAGGTGATAAAGGTACTCAAGGAGATAAAGGCCAGAAAGGTGAAGATGGAACCAAAGGAGAACAAGGCGAGAAAGGCGAGAAAGGCGAGGGCGGTGACAAAGGAGAACAGGGAGATAAGGGTGACAAGGGAGAGCAAGGAGACAAGGGAGATAAAGGCGCTCAAGGAGATAAAGGTGAACAAGGAGACAAAGGTGAGCAAGGAGAAAAAGGTATTGATGGAACCAAAGGCGCCCAAGGCGAAAAGGGTACTCAAGGAGATAAAGGTGAGCAAGGAGAAAAAGGTATAGACGGAACCAAAGGAGCACAGGGCGATAAAGGTGCCCAGGGTGCTTCTGGTGAAGGTGGCGATAAAGGTGACCAAGGCGACAAGGGCGCACAGGGTGATAAAGGAACAGCGGGTGATAAAGGTGCACAAGGAGACAAAGGTGCACAGGGTGACAAGGGTGCGCAAGGAGCCTCTGGTGAAGGTGGCGACAAGGGCGCACAGGGCGACAAGGGTCAGAAAGGCGAACAAGGAGACAAAGGCGCACAAGGTGACAAGGGCGCACAAGGTGCTTCTGGTGAAGGCGGCTCGAAAGGTGACCAAGGAGACAAGGGAGAAAAAGGTACTGCTGGAGACAAGGGTCAGAAGGGCCAACAAGGAGAAGAAGGTATTGGTGTAAAAGGTGCACAAGGAGACAAGGGAGAAAAAGGTACTGCTGGAGACAAGGGTGCACAAGGCGACAAGGGCGCAACAGGAGCGTCTGGTGAAGGTGGTTCTAAAGGTGACCAAGGAGACAAAGGACAAAAAGGTACCACTGGTGATAAAGGCCAAAAAGGACAGACTGGAGACAAAGGCGCAACAGGCGCATCTGGTGAAGGTGGTTCTAAAGGTGACCAAGGAGATAAGGGTCAGAAAGGGCAGACTGGAGACAAGGGTGCTCAAGGAGATAAAGGTGCACAAGGTGACAAAGGCGCAATAGGAGCATCGGGTCAAGACGGTTCTAAAGGTGACCAAGGAGATAAGGGTCAGAAAGGTACCACTGGTGACAAGGGTCAAAAAGGACAGACTGGAGACAAAGGCGCAACAGGAGCATCGGGTCAAGACGGTTCGAAAGGTGCACAGGGTGATAAAGGTGCACAGGGAGATAAAGGTGAGCAAGGAGATAAAGGTGCACAAGGTGACAAAGGTGCAACAGGAGCATCGGGTCAAGACGGTTCGAAAGGTGCCCAAGGAGATAAGGGACAAAAAGGAGACCAGGGCGACAAAGGACAAAAAGGAACTACCGGCGACAAAGGTGCACAGGGTGCTTCCGGTGATGATGGTTCGAAAGGTGCCCAAGGAGATAAGGGTCAGAAAGGTGAGCAAGGAGATAAGGGTCAGAAAGGTGCACAAGGAGATAAAGGTGCACAAGGAGCATCTGGTGATGATGGTTCGAAAGGTGCACAGGGTGATAAAGGTGCACAGGGAGATAAAGGTGAGCAAGGAGATAAAGGTGAACAAGGAGATAAAGGTGCAACAGGAGCATCGGGTCAAGACGGGTCTAAAGGTGCGCAAGGAGATAAGGGACAAAAAGGAGATAAAGGTGCACAGGGAGATAAAGGTGCTCAAGGAGACAAGGGTCAGAAAGGTCTCACCGGAGACAAAGGTGCACAAGGCGCATCGGGTCAAGACGGTTCGAAAGGTGACCAAGGAGACAAGGGTCAGAAAGGCACCACTGGTGACAAGGGCCAGAAAGGAACGGCTGGAGATAAGGGAGCCCAAGGCGCTTCTGGTCAAGACGGGTCTAAAGGTGATCAGGGAGAGAAAGGAATTACCGGCGACAAAGGACAAAAAGGTACTGCCGGTGACAAAGGCCAGAAAGGTATAGATGGAACCAAAGGTGCACAAGGCGCCTCTGGTCAAGACGGCTCTAAGGGAGACCAAGGAGATAAAGGACAAAAAGGTACCACTGGTGATAAAGGCCAAAAAGGTCTCACCGGAGACAAGGGTGCACAAGGTGCTTCTGGTCAAGATGGTTCTAAGGGAGACCAAGGAGATAAAGGGGCTCAAGGAGATAAGGGTGTTACTGGTGACAAAGGTGCGCAAGGCGAGAAAGGCCAGAAGGGTCAACAAGGAATCAAGGGTGCTCAAGGAGATAAAGGACAAAAAGGAACAGCGGGAGATAAAGGTGCACAAGGAGCGTCCGGTCAAGATGGTGCTAAAGGTGCGCAAGGTGATAAGGGCCAGAAGGGTGTTGATGGAACTAAGGGTGCTCAAGGAGACAAGGGTCAGAAAGGTATAGACGGAACCAAAGGTGCGCAAGGTGATAAGGGTGCACAGGGTGCGTCGGGTCAAGATGGGTCTAAAGGTGACCAAGGAGATAAGGGTCAGAAAGGGCAGACTGGAGATAAAGGTCAGAAGGGTTTAACTGGTGACAAAGGGGCTCAAGGCGCATCTGGTCAAGATGGTTCGAAAGGTGATCAGGGCCAGAAGGGAGCCCAAGGAGATAAAGGACAAAAAGGTTTAGCCGGTACTGACGGAGACAAGGGAGCACAAGGACAAAAAGGAACCACTGGTGACAAAGGTCAGAAAGGTGCACAAGGTAATGCTGGTGCCTCTGGTACTGACGGCGCTAAAGGAGCCCAGGGAAGCAAAGGTGCTCAAGGTGACAAAGGTCAAAAGGGTGCTCAAGGAACAGCGGGATCGGATGGCTCAGATGGCGCTAAAGGACAGAAGGGTGCACAAGGTAACGCTGGTACCTCTGGTACTGACGGTGCTAAAGGTCAGAAGGGAGCACAGGGTGCTGCTGGTTCTGATGGTTCGGATGGGGCTAAAGGTGCTCAAGGAGACAAAGGCCAGAAGGGTGCACAGGGTGGTGCTGGTACTGATGGAGACAAGGGTGCTCAAGGAGATAAAGGTGCACAGGGTACTGCTGGTGACAAAGGTGCACAAGGAGACAAGGGTCAAAAGGGTGCCCAAGGTAATGCTGGTGCCTCTGGTACTGATGGAGCCAAAGGTGCTCAAGGAGACAAGGGTCAAAAGGGTGCGCAAGGTGCTGCTGGTTCAGACGGCTCAGATGGTGCTAAAGGTGCACAAGGACAGAAGGGTGCCCAAGGTAATACTGGTACCTCTGGTACTGATGGAGCCAAAGGACAGAAAGGTGCACAAGGTGCTGCTGGTTCAGACGGCTCAGATGGTGCTAAAGGAGCGCAAGGAACTAAGGGACAAAAAGGAGCACAGGGTGGTGCTGGTTCCGATGGAGATAAAGGAGCGCAAGGACAGAAGGGCGCACAAGGCGGCGCTGGTACTGATGGTTCTAAAGGTCAGAAGGGGGCTCAAGGTAACACTGGTGCCTCTGGTACTGATGGAGCCAAAGGACAAAAGGGTGCACAGGGTACCGCTGGTTCAGATGGTTCAGATGGCGCTAAAGGTGCACAAGGACAGAAGGGTGCACAAGGTGCTGCTGGTTCAGATGGGTCTGATGGTTCTAAGGGACAGAAGGGTGCACAAGGTAATGCAGGTAACTCTGGTACCGCTGGTGCTAAAGGTGCTCAAGGCGCTAAGGGTGCGCAAGGAGATAAAGGACAGAAGGGTGCTCAAGGTACCGCGGGTTCTGATGGTTCTGATGGAGCAAAAGGAGCGCAAGGACAAAAGGGTGCTCAAGGTGGTGCAGGTTCGGATGGTTCAAAAGGTGCACAAGGTGCCGCAGGTTCTGACGGTTCTGATGGTTCTAAGGGACAGAAGGGTGCCCAAGGTAATGCAGGTAATTCTGGTGCAGGCGGTGATAAAGGTCAGAAAGGCGCACAAGGTGGTGCAGGTTCGGATGGTTCAAAAGGTGCACAAGGACAAAAAGGTGCACAGGGTACCGCAGGTTCCGATGGCTCTGATGGTGCTAAAGGTGCACAGGGTACTGCTGGTTCTGATGGCTCGGATGGTTCGAAGGGACAAAAAGGTGCCCAAGGTAATGCTGGTAACAGCGGTGCTGGTGGTTCTAAAGGACAGAAAGGCGCTCAAGGTGGTGCAGGTTCGGATGGTTCAGACGGTGCTAAAGGACAAAAAGGTGCCGCTGGTTCTAATGGATCTGATGGTTCAGACGGTGCTAAAGGACAAAAAGGTGCTCAAGGTAATGCCGGTAACTCTGGTGCGGCTGGTGCTAAAGGACAGAAAGGTGCTGCTGGTTCTAATGGATCTGATGGTTCAAATGGTAGTAAAGGACAAAAAGGCGCTCAAGGTAATGCTGGTAACAGCGGTACTGCTGGCTCTAAAGGACAGAAGGGTCAGACAGGAACAGCGGGTAGTAATGGTACAGGTTACGATCCTTGTGTTTGTACAGTGGATGTTCAAACCATTTCCTCTAATCAAGCCTTTATTGCTGTTACCCAAACAAATGCTGGTGATAATATTACTGTCGAAGAGGGCACCATTACCGTTGGTGCAACTGGTACATACTTATTGACGTATGCTGTTACACTTAAAAACAACCTTGCTGCACGTAACTGTGTTGGGTTCTATGTAAAAGGTTCTGGTGGTAGTGCATCAAATATTGATGGCTCTGCTGCTTATGAATACTTTAGATATAATACCTACGGAGAGTTTAGTTCATTGACTGCTTGTGTTATGTTCCACGCAACGTCCGGAAACCAATTCCAACTAACAGCGGGCAATGCTCTTGACGGTTCTTGGAACCACACAGTACAATCAGGGGGTGTATACAGAGGTTTAAGTATTACAAGACTATCATAATGGCAACGACAGAGAGTTACTACATACAAGACATTGTAACCAGCGACATCCTTTTGGATGATGGAACTTGGGCGAGAGATGACGATGCTTCTAACGCAAAGACATTCTCTGACCGCTCCAGCGCTGTTACTCATATAGATACACTTAGTAACGGCACATACAGAGTCTATTCGAGAATTGTAAAGACCAGTTAGATAATGTATCTTTAGTGATATAAATCTAATTCAATGGACATTAAAACTTATGTCGTAGATGACTTCTATGATAATGTGGATGACGTTCGGAACTTTGCGCTTGAACAATCGTTTGACCAAAAGGGAAACTACCCTGGTGCCAGAACAAAGTCGTTCTCTACAGATAGCACAAAGGCTACAATCGAATGTATAGTCAGCCCTCTGCACGGCCCTATAACCTATTGGCCAGATCAGGGTTACAATGCAGCATTCCAAATAACAACAGCGAAAGACAGGTCTTGGATTCACTATGATGGTGGAACCCAATGGGCTGGCGTGTTGTATCTAACACCAGATGCACCATTGTCTGGAGGCACTGGATTCTATAAACATAAAGCAACAGGGCTTCTAGAGCCGGCTACGCCTGGTGAAGATGCAGCGTGGGATAACCAGGCGCAGGATGTGACTAAATGGGAATTAGTAAGTAGCGTTGGTAATGTATACAATAGGCTGATTCTATACAAGGGTAGTCAGTTTCACACCTCTATAGATTACTTTGGCAACGACCTTTATACTGGTAGATTATTTCAAACATTCTTTTTTAATACACAACGATGAAAATAGTAATACACGCAGGATACTACGCTGAACCATGGGACTCAAACACAGAGGGATTAGGAGGCACAGAACAATGTATAGCGAATCTAGCCAAGCAGTTTGCCGCTGTTGCGAATAACTCGGTATACGTTGTAGGTATGGTAAAAGCACGACACGACAAATACCTTGGTGGTGGAGATGTATACTATACACCTCTAGAGAATGTAAGCGATGTTGGAACTCCAGATGTCTTAATAGGCGTGGCTTATCTACATTACTTAAAATATTATGACGTAGGCCCAGAAACTAAAAAGATATTTTGGCTACACAACGAACTCCCTTACTACTGGTATCAAGGTGAGCGCATGACGGATAACGACATACAGCGGGCTTACAATGAAACAGAGGTGATTGTCTGTGTAACGAACTGGCATAAAGAAGTTTTCTCTATTCAAGAGAAGGCTGTGATACACCCAGATAAAATCAATGTTATAGGCAATGGTATAAGCGTAAGCAATGTCGCGCCAGTTTCTAAGAAAGAGCCAGGATCTTATGTATACACCTCGCATCCAGAAAGAGGGTTAGACAGGGTTCTAGATGACTGGGAACTTAAGTATTCAACAGGCTCAAATAAACTTCATATATCTACACCTTCTTATGGATTGAAGTATTATGAAAAGCATTTCGCAGAGCGTGTAGAGCAAATGCAAAACGTAATCTATCACGGTAACCTTTCTGTAACAAAACTGTACGCGCTCTTGTCTCAAATGGAGACCTGGTATTACCCAACAGAATACAATGAAACATTTTGTATTACTGCGTTAGAGATGTTAGCACACAAGGTTCTCCCGGTTGCGAATCCAATCGCTGGACTAGAAGAAACTCTCAATGGATTTAACAAAGACATACAAGACTGGACAGCGGTAGAGAAGTATATACAGACCAAAGACTGGGGTAAGGTAAAAGAGGAATGGTATGGCCTTATAGAAAACATACCTTCACTTACCACAAAGGACTCTATTGATTATTCTAATCTAGACAACATACCTCCTGTCCCTTATGTAGATATGACATACATCATTACCCTTCATCCCGAGAAGGAGCAAGAACTACGCAGTCGATTTACGGAGTTTGGAATGATGAGTCCTGTAACGATATTCCCTGGAACCAATGGGCATACCGGGGAGAACATGCCTGCTGACTACGAGGTTTGTAATCATTGGAAAATAGAGGGTCATAAAAATAAATGGTGGAACAGAAATGTTTTGCCGGGAGAAGCAGGCACATCTCTTTCTCATTGGAGATTATGGAAGGACGCTTATGAAAAGGGTTATGAGAAAATACTAATCTTAGAAGACGACTTCGAGGTAACAAGGAAGTTTAACAAAGAGGAATTGGAGACAGACTATGATTGGACTCTGTTCTACCTGTCTTGTAATTTTGTTGAGAAGCCAGAGGTTCTTTCTGAGAATCATGTAAAACCAAAACTAACCTACTGTACTCACTCTTATATACTTACCCGTGAGGGAATACGCTTGTTGATAGAGCAAAACTTTAATCATTACATATTTGCTATTGACGAGTTTGTTAGTGCAACATTCACAGAGCATCCTAGGGGTGATCTGGGATACATTACTAGAGACACACGCCCTATTGCGTTAGCAAAAGACAAGCACATGTTTAAACAAAAAGACCAGGAATCTATGGGACACAATGTATTTGATTATACGAAGAGTTTTTTGAGAAACATACCTTACGATGAGTTCGTGGAAAAGTTCTTGACATACAGCGCAAAGTTGAAGAAGTTTGACTTGATAGTAGATGAGCCTATACCGGACGTCTTTACGTTTCCGTTATTCACAGAGGAGTTTTGTGACTTAGTAATCAAAGAGGCAAATGCTTCTGGAAAGTGGACGAAGGACAGACACGAATATTATCCCGCTACAGATATGCTGATTAGTGAACTAGGCTTGCACTGGTACTACGAAAGAATACTAAAAGAATATGTGTACCCGGCGGCAATACATTTGTGGAAACTAAGCGGGAAGGGATGGGATGTAATGAAGACTGAAACCTTTATTATAAAATACGAAGAGTCTGTACAAGGACATCTTGACCTGCATCACGATCATGCAGACATATCTTGTGTGCTTGCTCTTAACGAGGGGTATGAAGGAGGAGGAACTTATTTTAGTAGACAGAGTGCCCTGCATAAAGGGAAGGTTGGACACATAGCGATTCACCCATCTCAAGTCACACACCTTCATGGAGCAAGACCTGTGATTAAGGGAGAGCGATATGTACAGGTATCGTTTTGTAAAAGGCCATAGCATGAGACACTTTATAGACCTAACGACAGAGCAATTAAGGTTGCTTTATATACTAATACCATCGCACCACATGGAAAGCGAAAAGGTTATGGAGATAGTAAAGAAACTCGAGACCCACCTCGCTGTGCCTGGGGTCAAACGATAATGCTTATATTTGCTCTATGGCAAAAAGTAAGTATGCAAGTTTTCTAAAGCGTCACGGTTTAAAAGGATTTAACAAGCCTAAGCGCACACCAGATCACTCTAAGAAGTCTCATGTTGTTGCGGCCAAAGAAGGAGATAAGGTTAAACTTATACGCTTCGGAGAGCAAGGGGCATCAACAGCGGGTAAGCCGAAGTCTGGTGAGTCTGACAGAATGAAGAAGAAACGTGCATCATTTAAAGCGCGTCATGCTAAAAACATTAAGAAAGGAAAGATGTCTGCCGCTTACTGGGCTAATAAAGTAAAGTGGTGATGGTAAAGAAGTATAGAAAAGGAGGCAAGTCCAAAGTAAACGAGGCGGGTAATTACACTAAGCCTTCTATGCGTAAGCGTATATTCAATAGGATAAAAGCAGGAACCAAAGGAGGTAATGCAGGACAGTGGTCTGCACGTAAAGCACAAATGTTAGCCAAAGCATACAAGGCAGCAGGAGGTGGATACAAAAACTAATGGCACTCAAGAAATCACAAAAGTCACTAAAGAACTGGACTAAGCAAAAGTGGAGAACCTCTGATGGTAGTAAGTCAGAAGGCAAGAAGCGTTACTTACCAGATGCTGCGTGGAACGCATTGTCTCCGGCAGAGAAGGCTGCTACAAACAAAGCGAAAGCGGAGGGTAATAAAAAGGGAAAGCAATTCGTTGCTCAACCAGACAAAATCAAGAAGAAGGTAAAGAAGTACCGATCATAATTCTTCTATAGAAACAGGGCTTCTAAACTTGTGACCGTCTTGATGTCTCTTTATATTTTTGTCAAACGGATATTGTATTAACCGAAACCATAGTCCGAACGGCCCTGTTTTATAATGCTTTCTGTTTCCCTCTGGGGCACTGCTGTTACTAAAGTAGTTTGTTATTTCATAAGACATCTCTGGAATATATGTTCCGTCCCACTTATCTATACCACCACAGTTCAGCATACAGTTGTCTATAGTTTCCTTTAACTGTATGTCTATGTATATGCCGTGAGTAAAACCAATGGCGCATATTTTCCACATTAAATCGTAAGCCTCTTTACTAGGCGTCCCTATTAGTGCTATATCGATATCCCATGTAAGCCAACCCTCTAAAGCACCCCCTAGGACATACGCTTTATATTCTCCCAGGTCTAACTTTTTTATATCATTGACGGTAGAGACAAACAACGGATCTTCAGTACCCTCTATAGAGTACCATCCTTTGCGCGTAAACGGGCCATATTCTATAATAACATCTGCGTAACTCACTTTAGTAAACTTACAAAACATTGTTTAAATTTGCCTTACAAACACATAGTATTATGAATGACAGAATGAAAGAGATGTACAAGAGCGGAGGTTTACTTAAAGCCCTCTTGAAAGATCCGTCTCAAAGAAAGATGGCTGCCGACATGCTCGCATCTAACAGCGACTCTGTTGTGGACGGTAATGCCGGTAGAGGTGGTACCAAAAAATATGTTGCTGGCGGCTCAGTAGAAGAGCGTATCAAAACAATGCTTGGTGCACCAGCAGGTTTTAACCCTGGTGCTAAAGACCAATACGCAATGGGCGGTAAGATGGACTACGGAATGGGTGGTGCAATGAAGTACCGCAATGGTGGAAACATGCCGGGTGAAGACGAGGAGGTAATGCTTGATCAAGTCAATGTAGTAGATTCAGAAGGCCAGAGAAGTTTTAAAAGTCGACTCTTCATGCCAGAAGGTTTATCTAACGAGGACTATATGAGAGAACGCTCTAACCTGGGTAGAGAGTTAGCAGACAACTTAACGGGAGGTTCAAAACCAGTCAGCAATAACGTTGTTAGAGCCTTAGTTGGAGAAGAGGTTGAGTTAAGCGACATGGAAAGAAAAGAATTAAATTACTTGCAATCCAAAAACGCTTCGTCTATGCTTACAGATCTGCAATTAGAACGCGGTTTATTGGAGCAAGGGTATATAGATAAAGAATCTCGTACGCGTGTGTCGCCAGAGATGATGTCTGAAGCAGAGCGTCGCGGATTAGGACTTAAAGCCGATAGAGCAGGCTTAAACGCTACTTATCAATTTTGATGTAGCATAAGTGCATAGATAAAAAAAAGAGGGGGCCGTTAAGACCCCCTTTTTTACATTAAGACTTCTCTTTTTCGGATAATAGATCCTACTATTCCGTAGTCGCCATTTTCGTTTTGCATTTTAAAAAGGACAACAACCCAATTATCATATGCAAATTCTCTTGCTGCAATAACGCCTTCCCAAATTGGCGGTGCAGTATTCCACTCTTCACAGGTTTCAAGCAACGCCTGGTACAATACTAATCCTGTGTTTTCGTCCCATACATCATAGGAGTACCATCCATTATTTTGGTACTCTATTTGTACGTTTGAAGCATCAAATGCTAATTGAATTTCAGCAGGGACTCCCTGCGCTTTTGCTGCTACTCCAGTAAGGAGTAATAGGCTCATAATTAAATGTTTCATAATAAATCGGTTAAAATTTCACTGCAGTAAACATAGTAATTCCTTTTTAACTTTGCAACAATCAGTTAAATTTTTTTGAAATGAATAGTGTAGAATCAAACATGGAGCAGCAGATTAAGGATGCTGGCTTTAGTATCTCGGATACAATGCCAGGCGGAGATAATCCTGCACCACAAGAAGCGCAACCACAAGAAGCGCAAACAGAACAGCCACAGGCTGAACAACAAGTAACAGCGCCCGAACCGAGCGCACCAGTAGCAAATGCAGAACCTGCACCCGCTGCTCAAGAGGTTCAACAAGAAACCGCTCCCGTACAGGAGTCCACACCAGACCCTGTACAGCAAGAGCAAAGTTCTTTTAATGAGGATTTATCAGCACTAGAAACTTTCTTTGGTGCTCTGAGCGAAACGCAAACAGAGACTCCACAGCAGGTAGACAGTACTGAATCAATAACTGCAACAGAAATCGACCCACGAATTCAAGTTATTGCTGACTTCGTTGAGAAGACTGGACGTTCACCGGAAGATTGGTTCCGCTACCAGGCATTAGATCCATCCGAAATGGATGATCGCACTGCGATGCGTGTACAAATGGCAAGTGAATATCCATCGTTGGCAAACGACGAGATTGATTTACTAATCAACTCTAAGTACAAGACTGACGACTCAATGTACAACGAAGAAGAAGTAAGACTTGCAAATCTACAGTTGAAGATTGATGCAGAGAAGGCTCGTAATAGTATTGGTACACTCCGTAATGATTATACCAGTCCTGTTATTGAAACTTCAAACCAAGCCGAAGAGGAACCAAATCCTTTCGACCAATCTTGGCTCAATGCGAATCAAAAATCACTTGGAGAGTTAGGCGAAATTGCCTTTGACTTACCTGGTGGTAAAGCATTCAACTTTGGGGTACCGCAAGATTATCGAAGCGAACTTGGTAAATCTAACAGCGACATGACTTCTTATTTTGACAAGTATGTTGGAAGTGAAGGTCAATGGGATCACGACTTGTGGAACATGCACAGAACGGTGACAGACAATCTGCCACAAATTCTAAACAGCATTTACGCACAAGGTCTTAGTGATGGTCAGCGTACCATCGTTGAGAAGGCTGCTAACATAGACCCGCAACAACCGCAGGCTAATCCGAATACGAGTCAACAGGATTCACTAACACAACAAGTACTTGATGCGTTAGGGCGTCCGCAAATGTTTTTAAAATAACTGCTATAAAAAAATATTATCATGGCAAATTCGTACCCTCCGGTATTTAACGACAGCAAAGCAGCGGTATTCCGCCGCCTTGACCCAGCGAAGTACACTTCGTTGGCTGATTTCATTGACGAAATCAACGCACCAGACAACCGTGACCAATTGGTTAAGACCTATGGTTACCAACAAATCTCTGGTGGACTTACAGGTTTCTTGAGTCTTACAGGTGCAGTGCGCGCAAGCGGAACTGCTGACGCTGTACAGTACTGGGAAGAAACTCGTCTACACTCTTACGCTTCAGTCAACTTGGCAGCAACAGCGGCATCAGCGGCTACTACCTTGACTTTGACTAAAGCAACAAGTGATGCTAACGTATTGCGTTTGAACGACGTTGTATTATGGAACGGTAAAGAGCGCGGTATCGTAACTGCTATCTCTCCAACAGGTGAGATTGGTCACGCTGCTACTGCTTCTTACACTGTTGAGATTCTAAACGGCAACATCGGTGCAACTGCAGCGACTGGTGCTTACAACCTTCCAGTAATCGGTAACTTGTTCGCTCAAGGATCTGATCAGAATGCAGGTTACTTAGAGTCAAACGTAATCAAGCGTACAAACTCTTACAACATTATCAAAGAGGTATTCAAGGTTACAGGTTCTCAAGCAACTAACATTGGTTGGGTTAACGTAGGTAACGGCGACTACCGTTGGTACGTGAAAGGAGAAATGGACACTCGTGCTCGTTTCCTCGACAAGCGTGAAATGATGTTGTTGTTGGGTGAGACAATCACTAACACGTTGACAACTACAAACATTGGTGGCAGCCCAACAGCGGGTGAAGGTTACTTCGCTGCTATCGAAGATCGTGGTATTGTACAAGATGGTGAAATCACTTCGTTCGGTCAGATGGACACGTTGATTGAAACATTAGACCAGCAAGGTGCTGCTCCAGAGTACGCTATGTACGTAAACTCTTCTCAAGCATTAGAGATTGACGACATGGTTGCTTCATTGAATGGCGCTGCAGGTTTCGGTGACGTAACTTCTGGTATCGGTGCATTCGGTGGACGTGGTTCAGAACTTGGTTTCGACTCATTCAAGCGTGGTGGATACACATTCCACAAGCACTCTTGGAAATTATTGAACGAACCAACACTATTAGGTTCTGCTAACCCACACTACTTGGGAGCAATGATTCCGTTAACAACTGTTGTTGATCCTAAGACAGGCGATCGTGCTGCTGCTTTGGAATTAAACTACAAAGACACTAACGGCTACTCTCGCGAAATGGAGCACTGGATGACAGGTTCTATCTTAGGTGTAAACAACACCAACGAAGATAGCCTTCAGTTCAACTACCGTTCTGAGTGTGCATTGGTTACTCGTGCAGCAAACCAACACATCCTTATCACTGCATAAGGAGAACAAACATCGGAGGGGGGCGTTGCCCCTCTCCTTTTTTTAATTATTTAATTCTATTCAAATGGCAACACAAGCAAAGGCTGCGCCTGCAGCAAAGAAAAAGACTGCGCCCAAGAAGGGTTACAGTGCTATCAAAAAAAATCCTACCGCTCCATCACAGAAAGTGTATCAAATCGTTAAAGGTGGCGGTATTATATTCAAACTAAGAACAGAGACAACAGTATTCGACCCGGAGACAAATAGTGTTCGCGCTATTAGATATTGTCCAGGGGAGTCTAGTATCTACAAGGAGGAGCAAAGCATAAACGCTAGACGCTCTCACATCGCATTTAATGATGGGTTACTTGCGGTGCCGGTGTCAAAGCCAAACCTTATGGAGTACTTAGATAAACATCCAAGCAATGTCGCTAATGGTGGCAACAAGTTTAAAATTGTAGACAACAGCACAGATTCCGAGGAACAAGTAGAGCAAGAGTTCTTGACACATGATGCTATTGCGTTAGTTCGAACCAAGGACTCTGATGAGATTTTATCAGTAGCGATTGCCCTCGGTATCAATATTGAGCAGAAGATGATTGAGATTCGCCGTGAGTTACTCAGAGAGGCTAAGGCAAATCCGGTTCAGTTCATATCGATGTTCGATGACCCACGTGTGAAGGTACGTTCCGCTGTAATTCAAGGATCAGACTTCCAGATCCTGGCGGCAAAGCCAGATGGAGTGTATTGGTTCGACAGCGGTAGATTAATTTTATCTGTCCCTGCAGGCCAAGACCCTGTAGATATTATGGTTCGTTTCTGCCTCACCGAAAAAGGTGTTCCAGTTTACGAAGAACTTGTTTCTAGATTAGAAAAACTTTCGTAAGTTTGTCTTATCTCAGTACATAGGCATAGTAATGAGAATCGGTTAATGCAAGAAAGGGGGCCCCGTAAGGCCCCCTTTTTTATTCGTATATTTGCTACAAAGCCTCAAGGCATATGGCAAGTGTAGAAAGAGTATATAAAGCAGTAAAAGATATAGCGAACAAAGACCAGAGAGGGTTTGTAACTCCCTCTATATTTAATCAGTTCGCAGGTGTGGCACAGATGAATCTGTTTAACAGATTGTTTGATGATATATCAATGGCAAACAGAATGCGCCGCATGGCTATTGATGGCCCGCGTCAGTTTGCCTTCTCAAAAAAAGTAGAGGAAGACCTATCGACCTTCGCTAAGAAGGTTGAGTTAACTCTTACGAGCGGAACGGTTGCTAAACCAAGTGACTTTGCACGTGTCATATCTATATCAACTATAGGGAAAAAGATTCTCGGTGTACAGAAGCAGTCGCTAGTATCTCTTGTATACAACGAAGACCACATTGACAGAATACTTAACAGCGATTTATCAGCACCTTCTGATGACGCTCCTGTCGCTCTCATAGCAAACGACATAGAGGTGTTCCCAAATGTCAACACGAGCATTGCTAAGATTAACTTAAGATATTACAAAGTACCACAAGGTATTCTTCCAGACACTGGTGCAAAGACATCACAGTCTCCTAAGTTTGGTTATACTTCATCTGTTGCTGGTGTAGAGATTTATTCTTCAGCCAATAGTGTGGACTTTGAATTACCAGAGCAGTACTTCACTGAACTCGTCAACGAGATACTTACACTTGCTGGTGTAAATTTACGTGACAGCGATGTGTACAACTACGGCTCTTCAGAAACCACTAAAGACGAAAGTAGATAATGAGCCAGGCATACGTTACAGTAGATAAAGTAATCAACGATTACATCATGAGTGTGGATATGGATGACTACGGGTCAGCCGCATCTGATTATATGTTACGTCAATATGCGTTGCGAGGCATACGTGAATTCGGATTTGACATGTCTCATAATATTAAGACAACTCTGTTGGACGTAAACCAATCGCTAGGCACAGTTGATTTGCCTTCTGACTTTGTTGAGATGGTTAAGATTGGTCAACTTGGAAACGATGGATTAGTGTATGTGTTTGCAGAAAACCCCAACATGAACATACTACCAGATCAACCCGCTGATGCTATTCCAGATTATCTACTTGGTTTTGACTCCTATGTATTTAGAAACTTTTTATATGAAAATACAATGGGTCGCCTCTACGGTCTTGGCGGTGGTCAAGGTGCTGGTGAGTACAGAATTAACTGGGAAGAATGTCGGATAGAGATATCACTTGTATCCGATACAACACAAGTTGTCCTTGAGTATATATCAGATGCAGCCAAATGCGACAATCCTTGTGTCCCTGTTTTTGCAGAGCAAGCATTACGCGCATACGTCTACTACCACACAATACAACGCAAGGCCAGCGTACCGGCTAACGAGAAACAGCGGGCACGTGCAGAATACTATAATGAAAGACGCCTGGCTAACGCAAGGCTCAAGTCCTTTAATAAGTTTGACGCATTGAGCGTTACCCGCAGAAACTTCAAACTAAGCCCTAAAGCGTAATAGATGGCTTCTATAGATAAACTACTTCCTCGCTCTCTAAACAAAGATGATGATGAGCGTCTAGTTACCCGAGTGGAAATGACGGATGCGCAAAACATTCGTGTGTCTATCGACGCCGACGGTGAGGCGCTTGTGTTAAAAAACTCATGGGGTAACACACATCGTTCAGCAAGTATTGAAAACGGCTCAATGCCCTCGGGTACAAATCTCACTATCGGTAGTGTCGGTGATGATGCCGCAGCACAGGTGTATTATTTTGTTTGGAACAGCAACCAGAATCATACGATACTTCGCTATGACCAGAACGCCAAGAAGACCTACATAGTTTATGAAGACTCCGTTCTTAATTTTACTGAGGATGGTTTTGTGTATGCGTCTATAGTTGAGTTGTCAAACAGAGACATCCTGCTTTACTTTAACGACGGACAGACGGCGCCTAAGAAGATAAACGCTACCCTAGCAGAGCAAAGTATATCTGGAGCAGGAGGGTACCCGTCTACTTTTAATAACGGAACCCCCCAACAGCGGAGAAATTATATCACGGTAGCGAAGCAGCCTCCTTTGTTCCCCCCTACAACTGTATTTAACAACAATCCAGAGTATCCTCAGAACGACATATTCGAAAAGAACTTTCAGTTCGCATATCAGTATGAGTACTACGATGGTGAGGAAACCGCACTGAGCCCATACTCTGAACTTGCTATATCTAAGAGCCAATTAAAAGACGGCTTTATAAATGCGGGTGCAAGAAATTACTGGAACGAAATAAAAATTACGGTAACGAACTCGGAACTTGATGTAAAGAACATCAATATCTACGCAAGACAGGGTGATAAGGACTCCGCATTTTTCTTGATAGAAACCATACCTAATGTGCATGGATCAGGAACACAGGTTCGTGCTTTCCGTAATGATTCTAACTATAAAGGCTTGTCCGCTATAGTGCAGGACAATACATATTCAAATGTACCCCAGCGTGCAGATAGCCAAGCGATGTCGCAGGGCCGTTTGTTCTACGGTGGATACACAGAGGGTTATAACAATACAGGTACCGGTGGAATGACGGCGGTTCCTAACTATTACAATAAGCCCAATACTTTTAACATACCTATAGAGAAGTATACTCTTTTCCAGAATCAATTCTCTGTAGATTTTGCAAACATCCCATCGGTCATAACTAAGGATAGTAAGATTTTACTTTCCTTCTCATGGCAGGACGGCCCTGTTGTTATTAAGAACGGCGAAGGCAACAAAAAGGATTACAATTTTACAGAGTTTGCTCCACAGATACGGATTTACGATAATGAAACCGGAGGTACCGCGCAAATTAATTCTAAAGCAACTGAACTCAAGGCCCTAGCAGGAATACGTTACCTAAACAATGGTAGTATAAACCAAGCAGCAATAAACTTAGACGGTGGATTTTTAAACAGCCCACCCAGTATAAATTTTGTTGCTCAAAAGGGAACGTCAGACAGCACTGAAAAAACTATAGCCGTACGTAAAATTGTAGGCGGTATCAAGGTTGTGAGTAGCGGAGTACAGGTAAGGGAAATTATCAAAGTAACAGCAGGTACAACCCAGGCTCAAGTAAAGGTGCTAGTTAGGGAAACTATTGAGGGGTTATATCCAATACAGTTTACTCCACAAAACGGAGAGGCCGGGTTTAGTAATCTATTTACAGGTGGAGATACCACTGTCTCTGGCGAATCAGCAGCATTTAAGGGAACAGGAAACGCTTGGATAAGAAGAGTAGAGACAGGATTTCCTGTGGCTACTAAAGATTATTATGGCATCACCATGAATCATGTTACGTTTAAGTTTGATAAACTAGTATTCGGAACACGTGAGGCTCAAATCCTAAATGGCGATAGTATAGTATCTCAGTTTGATGTTCTTGAAAGAAACATAGATGGCTTTACTAACGACATTGATTTTAACGGAAGAGTACAAAACTTGAACGGAGAGTGGGTACAAATTGACAACCCTCAGACTCAAAGAAAATATTTCACTGTAGACAGAGTTGGTTCTTCAGTCAACCCCGGGGGTTGCTTTCTTATTGATGAGGACGAAATGGACGGGTATCGTTGCTTTAAGTCTGGTTCAAGTCATGAGTTGGGGCTTTTGTTTTTTGATGACAAAGGAAGGCCAGGCGGTGTTCAGCCCTTAGACAATGAGGTTTTTATAGAGCACACAAACAATCGCTCAGACGAGAACTCTCTTGATGGAAGAGCAGATATAGTTGTTCGGTTTGATGACACCTTTACTGCGCCCGATTGGGCTGAACGATACAGTGTAGTCTATGCCGGACAAGGGTCGATAATAAACAAAGTACAGTACTCAATAGGGGGTGCCTATGTTGCGATGAATGACGCAGACGCTGGTTCGTTTGGCTCCTCGCAAAACATATACCTTTCTCTAGGTACATTACAGAGTAGAGCGAATTCATACGACAATCAAACCGGAGCGTTAATTAACTACGGATTCGCAGAGGGCGATAGAGTTAGAATAGTTAGGTATGGTGACGACTTAAAAGAAACATCAACCTGGAAGGTCGCTAAGACTGTTACGCTAATTGCAGATCCTGCAACAAACCCTCTTCTAGACAGAAGTTCTAAGGCTGCTATACAAAATACAACAGGAGACTTCCTTCTTATAGAGGACAATGATACACAAGAGTGGAACACATCGAGTATACTAAAAGGAGTTTCGAAGTGGAACAACAAGTGTGTTATAGAAATATACAGAGAGTCTGGCGCATTTGAAGAAACATTCTATTACGAAATCGGAGAGAACCTTTCTATAGACAGCAACGGTGTCCCTCAAACCTTACGTACAGGCACATCAGTAAGCATTAAAGTAGAATCAGTAACCAGCGGCACACCCGATATTGTTGTCGCTGAAGTAAACAAAAGAGTTTTTAAAGGAGACTTTATAGAGACTGCTGGTGGGGCCATAATCAAAGTGGGTAACGTAATTTTTAATGACGACACAACCTATCCTTTTAAACTCTACGGAGAAATTCAATCCGGAACATTTACTGCCCCTACAGTTTACAGCATGACTGTGACTAACCCTGGATCTGTTGTTCAGTTTAGCCAGGGTGACTCGTATTTTAGGTTACGCACGCTGTTCTATGGAAACGCACCACGCAGGGGTGATGAATGGAGAAACATGGCGCTAGCCTATTCTCAGAATGCTATCGTTGATTTTGTAGAAGACCCACGGGTAAGCGATTTTTATGAATCAAACTACACATCGCTCGGTAAAGCCTTCCCATATCTACCAACAGCGACGACCATAAAAAGATTTGGCTCTATTACATACTCAGAACCTTTTGCGTTTGAGAATACAAGACTGGGCCTATCCTCTTTTAATTTTACACAGCAAAACTATAAAGACCTATCGTACGATTACGGCTCTATAAAATCTTTAGTGCCGTATGATGAGTTCTTGTATATAGTACATGAGCGAAGAGCAGGTATAGTACCCGTAAGAAGAAACATATTAACAGCGAACGATGGAGAATCTTTGACTGCTACTAATATGATACTCGGCCCAGTAAAATACTATGTCGGGGAATACGGGTGTAATAACAACCCGGAGTCCGTGTCGTGGTACAGAGGATATGTGTTCTTTGTTGACGCTAAGGCGGGCAAGGTTGCTCGTATAAACTTCCAGAGTGGACTAGATCTAATCAGTGAGCAACTGGTAGACAACTTCTTTAAAAACAAAATGTTCTCGGCTAGCCCATCTGCTAAAAACAGAAAGTATATAGCAGGAGTAGACCGCGAAAACTATGAGTACATCATTAGTTCACCCGCTTTGTTCTCGAGCACCATTTCAATAGATGATTCGTGTAGCGGAGAAACCGCAACTGGACTTGGTAAAACAAACGAGGACGGCAATCTAATCAACGTGAGCGCTGTGTATGATGACTCACTAACCTTTGATTGGAATACATACGCTGTAAACTGGGAATGTGCTGAACAGGAATGGCAGGACGCAGGTAAAGGATTGTTGCTTATCGATAACTTGACCAACAACCCTATCGTAGGATTGTCTGCGGATCAATCTCCGAGCATTACTGGTGTGACCACAGCCATACCTATATTAATTACCTCATCGGCTTACCAGGCGTATCATACAGGGAGATACGATCAGGTTACCGGGGTGGTAACTCCCGATAGTGCAGGTCAATCTTCTTTAACTATAAGCAATACATCAGAGACTCTTGCAGAGTTCACTATAGCCTATGATGTAAAGTCTGATTACTGGAGCACAAGATATTCTTATCAAGCAGAAAATATAATAGGTCTTTCCGACAGGTTATACACCTTTAAAAACGGTGGTATATATGAACACAATCCAGATGCTAGCCGCAATACATTCTATGGTGTTGCAGGAGATAGTATTGTAGAGTGTATTTCTAACTTCAATCCATCTATGGTCAAGGTCTACGAAGCGGTAAGCCTTGAGGGTGACAATAAAGATTGGAGTGTAACACTAAATAATGTTGACCAAACAAGCACGATTGCTACTTCTATATGGGAGGAGAAAGAAGGGTTCTACTACGCACCCTTACACCAGGACTCAACTAACAATGTGTCTTATACAGCAACAGCAAATATTAGTTCCATTAGCGGAACGTCTGAGGTCTTTGGCTTAGGGTCTGCGGCATCTATTGCTACAGATAAGATAACATTTAAGAACGCAATTAACAGTATAGGATTTCCGCTGGGTGTAACAACCGCGCTGTTTAAAGTTAGCGGGGCCAATCTGGTACCACTAAATCTATATGCCACAGCCCTTGATGGAGAGAAAGTATTACAGTGTAACGGAACCGTAAGTGGTGTTACTGCTAATGATGAGATTGTATTGATTGCTAACTCTGCTATTGAAGGTGACTCTTTGCGAGACTATTACTTGAAGGGTAGGTTTGTAAACTCCACAACCTCAAAGCATGAGTTATATGCTATAAACTTTATATACACTAAGTCCAATTTACACAACCAGCAAGGGCAATAGTATTATCAGTATTTTTGTATTATGAAAAAGATGAAAAATTATTTTGTAGGAGGCCTAATAAATGTAGCGGCAGGGCTTGGTACAGCAGCATACGGTGCATATCAAGAGCGCCAAGCCAAAAAGAAAATGGCACAGGCAGACGAAGCAGCCACTGGCCCGATCAGATCGCAAGCGGCACGCCAGAGAATTGCTCGCCAAACAAGTGATGCTCAAGCAGGTGTGGATGCAGCGTTGCGCGCACAGGCTACAGCGGCAGACCAGATAGCATCACAAGGTGGTGCACGTGGTCTTGTATCAGCGACACCAGCCTTGTTGAGAGCAACAGAATTAGCATCAAATCGTGCTATTCAAAGCGTACCTACTCTTGATGAAACATCTTTAACTGCAGGTCAAAACCAGCAGGCTCGATTAAACTTAAACAGACTTTCTCGTGCAGCAGATGCAGCGAGACAAACAACTATAAGCGGTGTGTCCCAAGCCATCCAAGGTGGAGCAGAAATTCTTGGCTCGAAATTTAAAGTGCCAAAGAAGAAGCCAGAAGCATTGGAACTACCTACCGCTGACCCTGGTGCTCCGAAGACAGATGCTTTAACCGCTATGTCTAACGCTGCTATGCAGGGAACACAGCAGGGCTTGATCGATTTTACTAAGCAAGCCAAGGCAGATAAAGCGGCGTCATTTAATATCCTTGAAGAAGAAGTAAGCGACCCATCGGGAACTCTCTTGCTTGATGAGGTTGATGTTATGGAAGATGGTGGTGTTCAAGAGCCGGTAGATAAAACACCAGGCGAGTTCTCGCATGATGACAATCCAATCGACATTGTACAAGAGGGAGCAAAGATTGGTGAGATGACTGGAGGAGAATACATATTCAACCCAGAGCAGGCTGAAGAAATGCGTAAACTTTCCGAGGAAGGAGATACCGAACTACACGAATTCGTTCGTAACTTACTAAACAAAGAACAATTTAAATAATGGCTGATACATCCACATTCATGGCGGTGGGCCAGGTACCACAAGTAGATTATGGTGCGGTGTACAGAAACGCCAAGGCCCGTCGCGAGTTAGAAGAAGAGAAGAAACTACAATACCTTAACCAGTTCCAACAGGAACGTGGTGCTTTCACTACGGGTATGCAGGATGAACTGCAAGCAGAGTGGGATGCTATCGAGCAAGACCTGGATCAGGGAGATATGTCTCTTGAAGCCAAGGCCCGAAGACAGCGGCTGTATAACAACTACAAGCAACACGCTGCCGATGCGCTCGAATACGCAAACACTGTTAATGATTTAGAGGCATCTATTTTGGCAGACCCAAATGCATACAACGACCCAGCAGCCTTGATGTCTGAGTTAGAAGACGCACGTAATGTACAGGTCAGTGCTCAAAACATAGGTCTAGCAGCCGGTGAACTACCGTCACTAAATGAGTTTAGAAGATTTGCTTTACCAGAGATTGCTCCTAACGCGGCAGCGGGTATGATACTTGAAAACCTAAAAGCCTCTGGGGGTATTAATAACTTCTACGATATGGCTGGATCAGGGGAACTTGACCCGAATGCAGTAGGATCAAGTGTATCGGCATGGTTTAACAGTAACTCCCTATCTCAACAAGAAGAAGACCAGGCCATTGCGTTTGTACTCCATCAACTTGGTGGACTAAGCGGTAACATGGATGACCTTTCTAAAATTAGAAACCTGTCTGATGAGGAGCGTGAAGGGTATATAGGACAATATGCGGAATACGTTACGGGCGCACTTACAAATATGTTGTCTCAAGACATAGAGACACAACGCGAGCAACGCCAAGCAGAGTTATCGGACTACAGAACCAAGTCAAGAATACAAGCAGAAGAAGCGCGGGCAGCAGCGAGCGCTTCCGGGTACGGTGGATTTGTTGTAGAGGCTGGTGACTTGCAATACATGCCTCCTATTACTCCAGATGCAAATGGAAACGTGTTAAAAACGAGTGACCCAGAATTGGCTAACGCTAACATGGCGATTCACGCGAGTATAGAGGGTACACAACCTATGTACAGAGACGAGTATGGTAATCAAAATTATATCGAGAGCATCGGTATAGACCAAGACGGGAAGATGATTGCTATTATTAGAACTAATCAGTCAGTAAAGAACAGGAGTAATAAAACTGAAACTCACGTTGCCAGAACAGTGGTAGACGCATCTGAAATACCGTTGAATGGATTGAGTAACGCTAAACAGGCAGATAAGATTCGTCAGACATACAACAATATGTTACCTATGTGGTCAGCAAACTTTGCAGGTCGTGAGCCACAGCAAGACTTTTCGCAAGATATAAATGTACTCAACGAAACAGAGGTAGAATCAGCGCCAATGCAAGGCCCTGCACCTACACCGGGTGCATATGTTCGACCAGATGCGGCTACTCCAGAGCCTACAATTGAAATCACAGTAGACGAGTGGAGTGACATGAGTAAGCCAGCGCAGAATAACTTTATCTATAGTGAAGCAATATTTCGCAACAGTCAGAAGGTAGAGTTTAATGGTCGTCAACGTAGAAAATGGGATATAATGACACCTACTGAGCGTAAAAACGAATTGGCTAAAGTTCGCAATGAATTAAGACTACAATTGAAAATTGATATTTAATGGAAGACGAGCAGTTATTAGAAGCACTTGAGTCCGCGTACAATAGAGGGGTAACCCTTGAGCAGATGCAGGGTAAACTTAGCGATGACGCAATGGTTGTCGCACAAAATTTTTTTTCAAAAAAAAAAGATGGTACCGAAGATTCTCAGATCGCCAGTCCTTCGGTATCAGCATCAGAGCCTTCGGTAAACGGTACGGTATCTCTATCTACTCGACTCGACTCTGATTCAAAGGCGGTTTCTTCTGGTTTATTAGATGCTGTAAAGTCAGCACAGGAACGCGGTATTACCCTCGAGCAAATGCAGGGTAAGTTATCTGATGATGCGTATAATTTAGCCAGTCAATACTACAAAACCATAGAGTCTCAACGTCCTGTTAATCGCAAGATGAAAGACCACTGGTTAATCATTGACGAGAACCCAAGTGAGTTGGGTAGACTTTGGAATCGCGCTGTATCTGGTGGTATTCTTGCTAACGAAATAGCAGAGGCAGAAATCACAGGGGTAATGGATTACGAGAAGATAGCCTACCTCAACAATATTGTTCAAAGAGACGCACCAAAAGAAGAAGACTACCTATACGATACCGATAATCCTGTAGGTAGTTTTGTGCTTGATGTAATACGGACTATACCCGAGTCATTAATCTCTATGGCTACAGCGGCAGAGGCAGGTATCAGAGGTGCAGCAGCAGGTGGTGCTACAGGTGCAGGTATAGGTTCAGTTATACCTGGTGCAGGTACAGCGGCAGGTGCAACTACTGGTGCTATAGCAGGATACTTTGGTGGAACATCGCTCGCTCTCGAGTACGGTCATTCTATTATGGATGTGCTTCGTGAGGAGGGCGTAGACGTCACTTCTCCAGATCAATTAGAGGAAGCCTCACGTGACTCAAGGATAATGGCTAAGGCACGAGAGAAAGGGCTCAAGCGTGGTATACCTATCGCAGTATTCGATGCCATATCGGGGGGTACTGCGGGTAAGGTGGGTAACGTACTCGTAAAATCTGTAGGTAAATCAGCGAAAAACAGAGCCATGAAGGTGGCTGCGGCAGAAACCTTGGTTCAAGCAGGGCTTGGGGGTACTGGTGAGTTCGCAGGACAGGTGATATCGGGTGAGGAAATTAGACCAAGAGACATAGCGCTTGAGGCATTCGCTGAGTTAGGCCCAGCAGCACCCGTAATGGCCTACAATCTTGCAGGTCGTATCGGTAAAACGCCTGGTGAATTATCATACATAGACTGGGCAAAAGAACAGGATCAGAAGAAACTCTCTGTAGCCAATGAGATATCGTTTGTGGCTAACAATGGGGAGATTGCATCTATAGATAATGAGATTCAAAAACTTAGAGAGTCTAAGAAGAAAGACCCAACCACAAAGAAAGCAGTAGACGCTAAACTACAGCGACTAAAACAAGAGAAGTACAGTCTACTCAAAGAGACATCAGAGAGAGTGATGAAACTTGAGGGGATACAAGAAGAAATAGCAGACCAGTTAACACGTGACCTTAATGCAGCAGCGGCAGTATTAAAGGAAGGTAATATTACTGCGGAAGAAAAGGTTGCTATCGAAGAAGAGATGGAGCAGTCGGCTAAAGAGTTAGACCAGTTGCTGTCATCACAAACAGAAGAGCAAACACAAGCACAACCAGATGATAAAAAAGTTAAGCCCGAAGAAGTACCAGGTGCAGAGCAAGTCGGGGAAGAACTTGGGGACGTACCCAAGTCGGAAACAAGCAGAGCGAAGGCTCAAATTAGTGGAGTACTTCAAGCACGCGAAGAAGAAGTAGGTAGAGGGTCAAGACACAAGAGTGTGTCCGACGCGCTGGCTACGTTTAGGTTCAACAGAGACAAGAAGAAAGGAAACTTCTTTAATCTGTTTGATAAAAACGATGCAGGGGCATTAAGAACAATGCTGGAGGAAGGGAAGTATAGCGATGGTACTCGCATTCCTATAAAAGAACAGCGGATACTAAGTAAACTTGTTTTAGCAAGTGAGGCCTATAGACTTTTACATCCAGACTCTAAAAACTTTAATATTGGTTTTGGAAGAAAGGGTTTTTACGCAGCAGGTATGGAGGCTGGTTTCAAAAAGAAAGACTTAAAGAATGCTGCTGGTATAACTGCTGGTAGAGTAGGTGCTACAGATGCTCCTGTTGTAGTGAGCATACCTTCCAGAGATCAGTCTCTTGATCAAAGAGGAAAGGTTGATAGATACACAGCGGAAGGCACTGCATATCACGAGGTTTATCATAAAATATTCTCAAAGTTTTTTAATGACAAACCTATTGACTTCAATCAGTTTAGGAAACTTGTGATACGCAGGTTAAGCGAGAGTAATGTCAAGGAGTTAAATAATTTTGCAGAGCGATACATGGAACGGGAGGACAGTGAATCTGCTGGTGCTTACAAGTCAGAGGAGTTTATGGTTCAACTCGGTGGCTTACTCGGTAGTGAAAGAATTGTTTTTGAAGCATCCTTTCTTGAAGAACTCAAGGCGTTTCTAAATGGTATCGTAAGCAAGATAACAGGTAAGCGTGTACAGATATTTGAAGAGGCTGGTCTGGCTAAAGATATTTCGGAGTACATGAAGGGAATGAGCAAGGCTGTGCGTGCAGGTGCTGACATTAGTCAAGTACCCATGGCTGAATCTTTGCAGACAGAACGCTTTCAAAGAGAGCGACCACAGACTACGGAAAAAACAGAGAAGGACGAGTACGGATTTGAAAAGCCTACGGGCGAGATGGATGTACAGGCAAGTAAAAACGCGGCAGGTATACCAGATCCAGAAAATTACGACAAGACCTTTGACCCTTTAGAGAAACTGACAGGCCTCATAGGGCCGAAGTTAAATGCTTTAGTAAAAAAACTCGAGAGATTTTTCGGTGTAGATAGACTACGCGCTACACGAAAGGATGTGCTCCAGGCACTTGAGGTATCTGAGTCTATCAATGTACAGCACATCAATAGATTCTACCTTGCATTGCGTCAGATAAATAAGATAACAAACAAGTTACCAGACGAGCAGCGACAAGAGATTGCTGACTTGTCAAACGACTACCTATTTGGTGCAAAGGAAGAGACAAGACGCGAAGCATTTGAGAAACTTGAGGAATTAAACCCAGAGTTAGTAAAACAACTTGGAAGATTGAGAGCAATACGCGCATCAATGCAGGAGTCTATACAGAACAGCGCTGTCTTCGATAACTTGAGCAGTGAATTGCAAGAGACTATTATAGATAACACAGCGTCATACGGCACAAGAACATACCGTGCGTTTACTGATCCTAATTTTAAGTTCGACCCACAACTAAGAGCAGCCGCTGAGAAATCTATGGTAGACGCCATGATATATGACATCGCTTTTGACATATATGAAAACGACACCTTCACTGATGAGATGTTTGAGGAGATGGATGCCAGGAATCTCGACATGAATGAGTTAGATGACATTATTCAGTTCATAGAGACAACTCAGATAGACCAGATTAAAACCAGAGTTAAGGACAGCCTAAGAGGTATAGAGAAAGCATCAAAAGAATCACAAGGTAAATATGGTGAGGGATTAGCAGGAAGCAAAGACTTAGGAAAACTAAGGATTCCAACTAAGAAATTAAAGCAACGTCAAGATTTACCTATTGAGTTGATGGACTATATGGGTGTAGAGAAAGACCCATACATTAAGTTTAGCCAAACCATTGCTACCCTTACAAACATGGTGCAACAGTTTACACTGGTGGACAGAGTGAATGAGATTGCACAGCGTAGCGACCTTGGTGATTTAATTGTAACGACTCCTATTGTACGTGCTATCATGGCCACAGACCCAGAGAAAAGACTTGGTGTAAGGGCAGAACAAGTTGCACGTGACATTGGCCTTATAGGTAAAGAAGAGTCCTTTGATGATTTCTATACAAGAACAGGGGGTGAACTAATAGACGGTCAAACTCCTGCGTTTCGCTCAGATCAAATAGACTACATCGAAGACAAACTAAAGGATTACTTCTTAGAGAACTTCACTGTTATTGAAGAAAAGAAATCTCCGATGACTGGTAAGGCTGTGAAGAACGACTTCGTTAGCATGCTGAAGCAAACCCCAATGTATCAGTCTGACAACAAGGTTCTTCAAGGGTACTATAAACTGCTACTACAGATGCGTCGTGTACGTGTACTATACAACCTACCTACCTGGAGAAAGAACATCATGGGTGGATGGTACTTCTTAGGTGCAAACTTTGTGTTGCCGTTTAACAAACACAGAGGTGGGCTGACTGCAATGAAAGATTTGCAGAACAGATTTAAGAAGATGAAAGACGGTGAGTTAGACCCAGAGTACGAAGCAATCCTTGACCGCATGGGTGAACTTGGACTGCTTGGTTCTTCTCCTAACATGGGTATGTTCAGTGATATAAACGATTCATTCATGCAACAGTTAGAGGGTGTGTCCCCAGAGTTAGCGTGGAGTTGGTTACCAGCAGGTGTAAAAAAAGCACAGCGGGAGTTGGGTGTACGTGCTGCGCGTACTGCATATCAGTATGGATTCATTGATGACTATACTAAGATGATTGCTTACCTCACTAAGCGTGAGAACTTTGCTAAGAGACTTGAGTCTAATCCGGAGGGTAAGTCATACGATGAACTTTCCTTTGCACAAAAGCAACAGGTTGATGAGATGACAGCCGAGCGCATCAAGCAGAACATGCCTACGATGTCTCGTATTAATCCTACCTTCCGTAATCTATTTAAGTTACCAGTGGGTGACTTCCTTTCATTCCGTGTTGAAGCCTTCCGTAGTTTCTTCAGTATCTATCGCAATGCGGTTGCTGATCTGGGACAGGCTATGACTAATGAAAACCTTACCAAGTCTCAACGTGATGCGTACATGGTAGATGGTGCAGGTACACTGAGTATGGGTATTGCATTGGCAGGTCTATCTAAATTTGGATATCAAGCCATAGCGGGTATGCTTTTGAAAGATGACGAGGAAGAAGAACTTGGTTTACAAGCAAGGTCAGCAAACTATATACTACCACCTTGGATGCAAGGGTCTAACATTGTCGCTGTAGAAATGAGCAAGGAAGGTAAGATTCGTTTTGCCAACATGAGTTCGGAAGACCCATACGATGAACTGCAAGGACTTATATATGGTCGTAATGGTATATCAAGAAGCAATATGTTGCAAAGTATAGCGTCTGATTTCAAAGACCCTAACCTTGCGGCACGATTACTCTTTAATCTTGTTGATGGAAAAGACTCTTATGGACGACCAATCCTTAATAACGAGGACGTAGGCTGGTTCCATAGATATATCATTGGCCCTAACCTAACGGAGTGGTCAGATGCCTATGGCTCTTATATATTTAAGGAGACTTTCATACCGCCTAACATGAACTACATCGCGCGTGAATACCGCAAGCGTATGGATGCAGCGAAGAAAGACCCCGACTTAGAATTGCAACCCCTTGAAACAGCGGCTGAGTTATCTACTGCGGTAATCTTTAGGGATTACCCTGTTGATATATCAAGACAGTTCTACTACAACATGAGCGCACAGAACTTCCGTAAGCCATACACTTCTCTTAGTGACAACGAAAAATCAAACAGAAAAGTTAGGTTGGACGAGATAAAAAGAGCGTATGAGTTTGCTGCGAACTATGCAAATAAGTTTGGGAACTATAAGATTATAGCAAGCGTAGAGAGTACTATAGATAGGACGTTTGCGAAGAGCCCAGAGGAGGCTATGTATGTGAAGTACGACCTAGAACTTCCGAGATAGGATTCATATATTTGTACTATGAAAAAGTTAAAGAAATTATATTGCTGGTTATTCGTAAAGGTTTTTAAAAGAAAAAGTAAATACTGCGAAGGCAAGAGCGACAATGGTTCGGGGGCTAGTTCTCCGTCCGGTTCATCGGGTTCCTCTGGGTCGTCTGGCTCATCGGGTTCTTCGGGTTCCTCTGGTTCTTCGGGTGCATCTGGTAAATAATGAGTTGGAAAGAGATATTTAGAAATAGCAATGACTGGAACGAGAAGAGTATTCTTGGTGCGCTTTCATTCGCTGTAATGGTTTTAGTCATGACGCTTGATCTGGTAACAGGTGCGTTGGGAAAAGATTTAGTAATCAATGAAGGTGTCTATAACTCTTTCGTGTATGTCACGATAGGATGTTTTGGAATCGCTGGACTAGAAAAATTTGCTAAGTCCGGTGGCGATAAATAAAGAGATATCAGAAGACACGGTAGTAGGTCTATCATTAAAGACTGTTGGTATGATTATCGGCGGCGCAGTGATAGTTAGCCTTGGATACTTTGACCTAAAGGCTGAGGTGCAAGAGGCAAAAGAATTACCCGCACCAGTGATAGGAAGAACAGAGTACGACTTAAAAGATGAGTTGATACGCACCACAATCATGAACACCAAGTCGGATGTTGATGACATCAAGAAGCAACTAGACAAAATAGAGGGGCGCCTCTTCGAGATGAAATGAAAAAGGCTGCCATCGCCATAGCATTCACCCTGCTGTGTGCCTTCAAGGTACCGATCAGGGGATTGGTGGTGGTTCATTATAACGCTGAGTTTAATTCTAGCAACAGCGTACCATTAAAAAAAATTAGTGACGCCCGGGTTATCGATGCGTGGATTGATGACGCTGAGGTTAAGGAGTACGGAAACATAAAGTCTGTTCCTACAATAGTTCTTTATCAAAACGGTAAAGAGATACAGCGGTGGGAGCCGGGGCTTTCATTGAGCCTTTCTGTTACACACCAAGATATACAAGCGGTCATTGATGACATAACTGGCGCAAGTAAATTCTGATGAGAAACATACTGATTACTTTTTTTATACTATCCTCCACATTATCCCAGGCACAGAAGATTGGGGGAGTATTTAAGTACGCTACGTTTTACACTAGCGCTTTTGCTTCATCGCCTATGCCTGCGCAAAAAGAATACTTTGTTACCCAGGCAGGTGAACTGCAAGACATAACCATAGAAAATCCGTTTGACTATAAGGCAACCATAGGAGTGCGTAGGGTTGCTCGCTACGATTATGAGAACAGACAGAACAGATTCTATGATGGACAAACAGAGTCTACAACAGCACTGTCTGCAACGGTTGGTTCCGTAAAGGGGCTTGAGTACCTCGCTCAGTATGATGTGGGACGTCAACAGGGGTCAGAGTACATTAACCAAAGATACTTCCTTAGACACCTCTCTAGATACTTTGTGATAAAGGCTGAGTATTATAACCAAGGACTCGTTGATTTAAACTTCACCCAGGTAGATAGCCGTGTTCGATTACATATAGGAGAGTTAGACTTCAGTGTAGGTTTAGCGGCACGACAACATCAGCCCTATGGATACGACCCTATTGCAGATTATCTTGCGGATAAGCCTTGGTGGGATCTTGCAATGGATTACGGATACTCAGACAACTACTATGGTATTGACTATGATAACGACAGTGAAATAGATAACTTTGATTGGTGGTGGCAAAACAGTGAAGGAGAAAGAGTTGCTGACACTGATGCTGACTTTAGAAAATATATATACAAAGACATAGTAAACGACTACAACAGAGTGATGCTTGATAGCGTAGGTGCTTTGGCTTCTCTCTCAGCAATAGCCGGTGTAGATTACTATCATTATGAAGATGACTTTTGGATCCACTCCTGGGCAAGTGTACTGCCTTATCATAGACATATAGTTGGAGGTCATGAGTTCTCATATCAAAACTTTGTTGAGCACAATTGTGATGAGGATTGCAATGAGCATAATCATCGTGGTGTCCAATGGGTTGACTATAGTGCAGGTCTTGTCTTTGGATGGAAACCAGGAAAGCGTTGGGGCTTTTTTACAGAGGTCGAGTACATGAAGTATTGGGACAGAAATATATTCAACCTAAGAGCGGGTGTTAACTATCAGTTGAGATAAATGAAATGGCTATCCTTATTAATAATAGTGCTATCATTGAGCAGTTGCAGCGCGCAGTGGCACCTAAGAAAAGCAATCAAGAAAGACCCGAGCGTACTAAGGAAAGACACGGTTGTTGTTACGGATACGATTGTAACTGCACCGGTCTCGGTGCGTGACACCATCACCCTTCAACAGCGGGACACCATTACCATCACTAAGGATAGACTTAAGGTTAACATCGTGCGTTCGTTTGATACCATCATGGTGGATGCTATGTGTGATAGCGATACCATTGTTCAAGTGATAGAAGTACCTGTGCCGTCCATCGTTATGAAGGACAGCGACAGGTGGTACAACAAGGTTTACAAGTTTTCTTTTTACTTACTGTTGCTTCTTCTATCTGTGCTTTTCTTGCGTAAGAAATTAATCTCCTGATCAGGAGCCGCACGCCTCGCAGTCTTCTGGATTTAATAGGTTACAAGTCGGTTGTTCAGCCGATTCAAGTTCTGCTACGAATTTGTCGAAGTCTTCCATAATAAGCAGTAAATAATTGTTAGTGCCCCACGAAATTGTGGGAGCATCGAAGATACAAAATGTATCTATAAAGGTTTCATTTCGTAATAAGGTGAGTACGCGTGTCTTACATCCCATAGCCTTACTTCATCGGGTGAGAAATCGGCAAATAAGTATTCTTCTGGAGATGTAAATAAGATAAACAACACGATGTCCGAATCCTCTTTGTCCATCGCTCTCTTGTTAGCCTTGAATGTTTTCTCACAAGTCTTTACACTAAGTCCGTACTTAATCTTTGTTGACTCTACTATAATGTCTGGGTCATCAGTAACATTCTTTGTTTCTTTTAACAGCGTAGACACTGTATATCTAGTTACCTCTGGTGTAACCTCAAAGTAATGACGGATAAGCAACTCACCAAGTATACCTATGTACTCTGTGTAATACTCTCTTGATACTTCTCCCAATAATACTGATTGCTTTGTACCCTTTCTCTGTTTGTGAGTACCCTTATACCTTCTGCGATTAGCCTCTATCCTTCTTAACGTAAGGTCATTGGCGTATTCTTTTAGGTATGGTGGGATCTGGTCTTTCATGAGAGTCCTTCAAGCCGCAGTTTATTTATGGTAGACAAATCATAATGCTCTTTACAATACTCGTAAAGATTCTTACCAAGCCTCATAGCCTTGGGTAATGTCATGCCCTCTACGGCCTCCTTCCATTCTTGTGGTGTGTCACACAGGATGCCTGTCTCTCCGTGCTTTATAACCTCCTTATATGGCGTTACGTTTGATGCTATGATTGCAGTACGAGTGAACCCTGCTTCAACTACTTTTAATTCAGACTTGCTTTTGTTGAACTTGGAGTCCTTCAAGGGGCTAAGGGAGACATCGAAGAACTTGTACAACTTAGCGTACTGAGTAATATCCACAGGGTTCATTCTATACTTTGCTTTTAATTTTTCTGGATAGTCCATCAGACCCATGCAATATAACTCATGGTCTTCAAACGTCATACCCATCTGCTCTAAATCTTTTTGATGTCCATTGGCTCCGAGATATCCAAAGCGAACCTTGTAGTCTTTAGGCATATCCTTTTCCCAATCAACCCATTGCTCCTCCTTTTGATGTATGGTATTCGGTATCACCCGGTATACAGCGGAAGGGTTTATGTCTTTCATTATCTCTACAAGAAACGCAGAGGGACTCCAAATCTCATCGGCTATGAGTATACTCGCCTTGATATCTTTTGACTGATGGTTCTTGTAGTATTCGTAAGCAGGATTATCCTTTGGTAGTTTCCAATAGTCATCGTTGTCTAATATAAGTTTGACATCATTGTCTACCAGATACTGCTTGAATGCTTTATGATTCGAGACGCTAAACCTTCTTGACCCTACAAGGTTCTTGACCTTTGAAAGGTCGAACTCTTTAAGGTCATTAAAGTTTTCTATAAAGTGTATCTCCAGATCCTCCTCTTCCTTGAGTCTAAGGAAGGGTGTCATTAGCCGGTGATAGTTGATACCATTTAGGCCGTCAAGATAAATCAGCGTCATCATAATGCTCTAGCAACGCGGCTCTTATTAAATCAAATTCTGTATCTATGCTTCTCTTATACTTGCGTATGGTGTTATGCAGACGTTCAGCATCGGTACGAGCCTCACCACTGTTTGTGTGTAGGTCTTCGTACAACTCTATGGCTGCTTCCTGCATTCTTGCAGTCGCCAGGAAATAAACTTTACTTAATAGTTTCGTATCCATGCGCTTTTATTTTTGCTACAAAGGTGTCCTTGGCCACCGTCCCGTCATAATGCGTAGACTGTGATGTGAAAAATCTAGGACTATCGTCATCAATATAACCATTGTTTCGTAGATAATCAGCAAGAAATTTACTGCAACAAATAGCGTTATCAACATCATAACGGCAATTGTAGTAAACATGAATAGACATAGACTCCATGTGCCACTTATCAAATCCTTCAAGAACCTTTTGGATTTTTTCCCAGTAAGTTTTTTTGTACTTTGAGCGTACCGCGTAATGCCTCCCACTGTAAAATTGATTAAGCGAAGGCGGCTTAGGTAACTCCAATTTGATTTCGATAACTTCATCCACCCTCTAATATAAGTCTAAACTACTGTTCTTGTACGCTAAAGGAGTAAAACTTTTCTCACTACTACCAAGATTCCTAAAACCTGTACGTGAACTATTGATTTCAAGAACCACAGGATCATCCCAAGGTGTAGGCTGACCGCCAGTCTCTTGGTTACGTTGCTTACGCACGTGAATCTCTGTACGCTGACGTATGTCGTAGTCATTAGACTGCGTTTTTCTATGGAACGTGATGAATGAATCGGCCCTATTCACGAACTTACCGCCGCCTTCAGTCATCGCTGCACTCGGTGCTACGGGTAATCCATCGGGGCCTTTAATTCTTTGAGCCTCAGTAACTGAGTGGGTGTTCAACCACACTGCCATGTTGTTATTAACACTGAACGTCAGTAGTTCTGATGCGGCCTCGTAGTGATACTCATGAGAAGATAGTTGAGCGTTCTTTGATATGGTTGTCTTCAATGAGTTGTAAGGGTCAATCAGTATACCATCATAAGGCTCTTGTCGTATAAGTTTCTCAGCGAATACTATAAGGTCGGTGTAACTATACACTTGATTGTTATTTATAATCGTAAAATGTTTGTTCACCCACTTGTATGCGGCTACTCTTTCCTCATAGTGCATGTCACTAACAGGTACATCAACTAAGAACTCCATAAGCCTCATCTTAACAGCGGCAGTTCTGTTCTCGGAAGAATATATAATCCATCTCCAATTGTGTAGTACAGATGCTGTCACCATTAGATACAAGGCCATTGTAGTCTTACCTACATTACTGTGCCCGTTGATAATAGTAAACTCTTTCTTAAACAAGTAGTACTTATCTAAGTTTGATAGCCCGGTAGTCAAGCCCTTCTCTATCTTGCCTGTTGCAAAATCATTTATCCATTCCAGATCAGTAGCGTCTGAAGATATAAAGGACATGTCTCCATCGTTGATGCGGAACTCTCTTTTAATCTTGTTCTCATCATCAATAATCTCACGGATAGGCATCGTCTTACCTTGGTTGATTCCATCAGCCATGGTCTTGCGTGCTAGGTCTATGTCTTGTACATCTTTGCGTACAAGTTCACGTTCCATTACACGCAGTGCCTCGTCCTCTTCCATTCTTCCTGCGGCAATGTATCCCCCACACAATATGGATGCACGCAACAACGTGCGATGTTTGTCTCCATCATCAGCCTTGCGTATCATGTGTACCACGATGTCTAACTTCTCGTAGTCAGTGTACGCTTCCCGCTGTACTGCCTCTTGATGTTCACTACCCTCTGATAACATCAGCCCAAAAACATTAGGCTCTTCATTACTTATAAGGTCGGGGTCGTAACTCTCAAAGCATGCGCGTGAAAGGTTTATTCCGGATGGGTCAACCTCTAATCCGTAAGTCCTATCGAAGTATGCTTGCAACGCACGGAAGTGGTCGCGGTGTCTTTCCGGATTCGTTACCTGTACAAGTGCTTTCAATCCGTCTCCACTCGGAGACGTCCAACAGGCGCGTATGTAGTCATCAGTTCCAAGCAGAGACTTGTAGTCCTCTACATCTATATGGTCAAAGTCTAATACAATTATACCGCTGTGCCCCAGGATCTGGCTGTCTCTCCTTCCTTCAAACACACCAGAGAATAGTGCGATAGGTAAAGTTTTCTTTACGTCCTTGTTGCCGGCTCTAACTTCTTCGACCTTATCCTTGCTCTTCCCTACTCGTATACGTGAGAGAGACTCTTCTAGTGTTGTGTAATGTGGGTTGTCTATGTCCGTTACTGACGGAAACATTGTGATGCTCTCACTTGAACTCATTCTCGTAGTCTTTTTCTTTGTGAACTTCCGAGTACCCAACTATATCTTGGCTGTTGATTTTGTAAACTCTAAAGTTTAGTTTCTTGGCTGTAAGTTTTGTAAGGCCCTCTAAAAATTCTAACGCTTTCTTATCCTTGTTCAAGGCCTTGAGGTCTTTTGCTCTACTCACACACTCTAGCCCTTTCCATTTGTTGGTATACATTTTTTTACCACGCTTTGTCTGCCAAATAATATCCACATTATAGTAGTGTATAGGCTGTCTCTCACTTAAGTCCCACCCCATATGCTATTCTATCATTGTACATTTTAATGTCCTCTTCATACAGGATTTCAAAAACCTTCTTGGCCTCATCACCTAGGCTCCAGATCTTGGAGTTGGTAGTGTTACTTTTATACAGCGGAATGGTTTCTCCAATGCGCTCACAAACATACTTCCAATCCTCCTCCATGTTTTCTACCACACCTAGCCACATGTCGTCTTCCATCCATTCAACTTGCTGATACTTTAAATAAGGCTTGCTCCAGAACTTATCAAAGAAATGGAATTGCATAAACATCTCTCTTGTTATTATCTTGTCTTCCGGGGCCGGGAAGTTTCCTGTCTCGTCAAACACCCACGCAACATTGGGGTTATTCCTGTAGTGGTAATCGCAGTTGTACACGTAGTGTGAGATAAATCTTCTCTCTGGGTTTCTGACAAACCCAAACTTAAAGTACTCGTTCCACCTGTCTTCACCGGCTACCTTTTTAATAGAGCCCATTGTCTCGTGACCAAATGGTGGGGTACTATTGTCTCCGACCGTTGCCTCTGGATCTAGTTTGAGCAGTGCTTCCTCCATTGAGGTGCTTGCGTTCTTCGGAATCTTTACGAAGATGAACTTGAATTTATCTGATATAATCATACCTTGGTTATGTTTACTATTTCATATTGGTCTAAGGTTTCCGTATTGTTTGTGTACAAAACCACCCTGTATATTAGAGACTTGTTTAATTCAAGCGTATTGGTAAGCGCCTGGTCTAGAATTACAGAACCCTCTTCATATTTTCTTACATACAAAGGATTGATTGGCTTACCGTTACTGAACACATCCATGTTCTTGTTGTGTACTCTAAGTCCTGCTATCACTGTGCTGTGATGTCGATTAAATACGCTGCCCATATAGGACATTGTAAGTCTTGTGTTCTCTTTAAGATAACCCCATACCATCATCCTCGTTTCAACCAAATCTCTGTCTCTCCTGGCCATTTTTATAGACCCTTCGTGTGCCCGATTGATTTTACAGAACACAGATATGGCGGTCGTTATAGCCTGTTGCTCTATGCTTCTTTCTATTTGATACTCAGTCATACCAAAATTACTTGTCAATTATAATTCGTTTGTAATACTCTGGTGCTAACCTTTTAATCTCCTTGTAGAGTACAGCCTCTGCTTCCCTAAGTTCTTTCTTTGTTTTTGTATCGCCCTTACCTTTTGTGCCAAACGAAGTGTGCAGTGTCGCTAATTTTTCTAACTGCTCATCGACTTGCGCGCGTACAAGAGAGCACATGTTGGCACGTGACGCGCCCTTACATACCTTGTCCATTATTATCTAAGATTAAATTCGAAATGATTCTTGAAGGGATCTCTGCTAGAACTCGTGCGTATATCTATAGCGTACACGTCATCAAACTCTTGATACACTAAGTACTCTCTGCTCTCAAGTAGTTCTCTCATAGATGCCCATCCGTTTGCAACATGCTTGTGCTCTGCCTTAATTAGTTTGGGTCGCAACGCACCCTCGTATGCAACTTGATTAAGGATAACCAAGTCATGCCCTTCGGTGTCGATTTTTAAGAAGTCGATCTGGCTTATACCAGACTCCTTTAACATGTCGTCATAGGTAATTGATTCAACTAACCTTGACTCCACTAGGTTCTTGTTGCCCTCGAGAGTGTACTCAGAGAACGAACTCATGCCCGCAAAGTCTCTATCTTTCTCAATGACAGACTGCTTGAATACATCCATCTGTCTTGAGCCTCTGCTCACATCAATCGCGCAGTTCATGTACGTTACACCATCGTGCTTCTCTAAGTTGTTTAGGTACTCTTGTACCGGCTCAATGATAACTCCTGTCCACCCATTCTTACCTAGGTTATTCAGTGTGTTAAAATCACAACTACCTATCTCAACAAAACATTTAGTAGCACTCATGAAGCGTCTCTGATTTGTGATAGTACTGATCGGGTGCAAAGTATATGTAAGGCATTAGTGTCTCGCCTTCGGGTGTTACTGCACCGCGCTTCTTTCTTTCATACCAATCGGGATGCCCTTCTAACATATCTAACTGCCTTAGTTCATACTCCGATACCAAGAATAATTCTACATCTACATTGAATCCAACGCCAGGTTTCTCTACGAGAAAGGGCAGTCCTGATCCATGTACTACCATAGGGTATTGTCTCTCAGTCTTTGCTTGTGAAACGAATATAGCATTGCTCAGTAGCACGTTGTTTCCAAACCCACGCTTGAGTGTACCGTATACAGCGATTAAAATATCACGCAGTTCTTCGCTATCACTTCCTTGTACCACCACTCTACGTCCTCCTTCTGCTTCGCGCTGAAAATCGTCTTGATTCCTTTGTTTAGTTGCCATCTCTTTTTTCGTCTATTATATTTAATACTGTAAGCCCGCACACTCGGTGAGTCATTCGCGGTCTTTCTTTTTTCTCCAAAGTTTCCATTCATAATAAGAAGTATTAATGCAGGGAGGGGCCCCAGGTGTGGGAGTTTCGCTTAACATAATAAAAACCCCTCCCTTACACTAGTAATTTAGAACGGCAATCCGTCGTTGCCTTTAGCCACTGCTTTAGCGGCTTGGCTTTGAGTGTTCTGTCCTCCGTTTGCACGTGGATTGAACACACTCGTGAATGCAGTTCCGTCGGTCTTGATGATGAAGTCCACGTTCACATTGCCTGCGCCCGTTAGATACTTCTTCATTTCATCCAACTGATCTTCCTTGAAAGAGATGTTGTACTTGACAACACCGCTATCAAACTCTTTGCGTTCGCCTACATATCCCATGTAGACTCCCTTGCTTTGTTGTTGTGACATAGCAATTGATAGATTAAATTTCCCCTTGTAAAAAGAACGTAGTAGATGGCTTGTCATTCTCATAATGCTCCTTGATAATACTCAAGGCACGAGCCACTTTACGTCTACCAGAGTCAAGGGTTTCCTCTGATGCTTTGTATACTGCTGGTAAATACGGGTATGCTTTCTCTTGCACTACCCAATAGAAATCCTTTACTCCGAATGCGTGTGTGTATAGGAATGCCTGTATGTCGTATCCGAATACACGTACATCTCTTGGGAATCCCTTCACGCTACGAGAAGACTTACTGTCTGCTATGAATCCTTTGCCGAGGCAATCAAGGAAACCACGGAAGGGAACTACCTCCGCGCCAATTTCAAGTTCTTGTAAGAACTCTACTTGATAGTCCCCATCCAGGTATATGTTGAGTACCTTCGATTCATCGAGCCTTGTTATCATGTCGATACATTGCTGATAGTCATCTATAGATACAACAGTCTTGTCTTTTGCTTTTGTTTTTTCTTCAGCCTTCCATTCCTTGTACACCTTAGTGACACGAGGGTTCTTACCTCCAACCTCTTTGATAATCTCTGTGTCATCCATGACATGGAAGAGGTCGTTGAACTTGTGTGCTTCAAACAAAAGGCAATCGTAAGCACTCCCAAATGTGAGTGCCTCCGATTCCTTACGCAACTTGCCTTGCATATATAATTCAAACAGTGCAATGTCTTGCAGTGCATACTTGATTGAAGAGTACGATAGGTACTTCTTTCCTGTCTTCTTTACTAAAGACTCAAACCATCCATGAGTCATACTAACTTCTCTAACTTAGAAATCTGAGAAGCAGTCATGGTGCCTTTGTATTTGTCTTGTATCGCAGTGAAGCGTGTGTTACGATCAGGCTTGTTCTTACCTGCCTTGATGTACTCCACTGACTTCTTGAATATCTCGTTGAGACTTTCCTTGCTTTTGGGTGCAGGCTCCCCTTCCTTAGCGATTGCCATGCCTACCTCATCAGCCGTAGCGATTGATGTCTCTATCCCTATACCTAAGAACCCAAGGGCTCTACCTACAGCGGACGTTTCACAATTTTCTACGTATGATGTTTGATTAATTCGAGAGGAACTCTTGTCCTCTTGCGCCATACCTTGAGCCAATACATTGCCTTCGGCATTTGATATGGTTGCTTGTATGACACATGACTCAGGATCCAGGTGTAGCACCTGCGTTTCCAATGAGAAGTCTTTATACTCTGATAGAGTACGGAATGCAATGACACGTTGATTAACCTCAACGTACTGCTTGCCTTTGATGTTCGTTGTTTTGAACTGATAAGTGTTAGACATAGTATATAATTTAATTGATTCGAATTTACGGTATCCACATTTAATTAACAAGTGCTATGGTAGATATTTTTTTACAGGCTCAAGGTCTGGAAGTTTCCACTCAATATCCCACCTTTTGATGAGCCGAAATACTGTGCGGGATGTTACCCCCAGTTCCTTGGATGCCTCATTTACATTCTGGTGTTTGCACAATGCGTACCTTACCATTACCCTCCAGTTTCTCTCTATGTTGAGGTCTTCCTGTGGATACTTCATCCCCTCTACTTCTTTGTAGAGAGTCCACTCTTTCTTTCCTGCCATCTTCTGTACATGTTTGCGGCCCATGCTCTACGTTGAGTAGGGTTTTTATAAATAGGGCGTAGCCTTGCCATTGCTATGCGCATAAATTGTTTCATCCTTTTCATTGCTGTTCTCCTTTACCGGTTAGATACATAAACAAGACAGCAAGCATAAGTGTAAGTACAATTAGTGTTTTCATTTCTCTTTGGTGTTAAAGGTTTTCCCACTTATATCCAAAACACAATCTCATCATAGTACGATGAAACCAATTAGGTTTGTAGGTTAAATTAAATTGAACATAATGGTCTTTTCCTAAT
>Ga0206123_10000269_pt1 | contig 51542 bp, 68 predicted proteins | sample Helgoland_Spring_2_FD_160086 | JGI IMG/M metagenome (GOLD analysis project Ga0206123, IMG submission 160086) | Pelagic subsurface seawater microbial communities from Kabeltonne, Helgoland, North Sea - Helgoland_Spring_Bloom_20160316_1 | ecosystem: Environmental > Aquatic > Marine > Epipelagic ...
TCGTATCAGCAGATGGCCCGACCGAAGACTTTATTCCCTCTGATATAGGGTTTAGAATTAATGTAGAACAAAAACCTATAGATATTATGGCGGATAATATATTTGCTGCTAAATCAGGTGATGCTATGACTATGATGAGCAGTCACTCGTTTGCTAATGAACCTTCTGGACAGCACCTAGAAAAAATTCTACAATATGTGTATCATCATCACGATAAAAACGTTATGTTAGATGCTGTAAATAATGTTAAATTAGAAAATACGTGGGAAAATGTTATAAACCACTATATAAAGGCGATTGAAAATGTCTATTCCAGAAACAAAGTTAACAGATTCAGAAATTGATCAGTTTTTTGCTGATTTAGAAGCTCAAGCAGATAAGGATGAAATATCTCGTCTTGCACACCAAGTGTTAAATAAACACAAAATGCAAGAGCCTACTCTCGAAGAAAAAGTATTATCTGATTTTCACGGTCACGCACCTATAATAGAGTCAGAATACGAAGGGCAGCTTCCTAAACTCACTGCAAAAGCTAAAATTTATATACTCTCTAATCTAGAGCCTGGGCAGATGTTTAGGTTTGGGGTGTCTGGTGGTGGTTGTAGTGGTTTTAATTACCTGTTCGATGTAGCAGAAGAACTTGAAGATGATGATATTAAGTTTTGTGATGATCCCCCCTCTGTTGTTGATCCTGAAAGTATAAAGTTTTTGTATGGAAGCACCATAGATTTAGTTACAAGCGGTATGAATAAACAATTATCAGTAGAAAACCCAGGAGCTAAAGCATCTTGTGGGTGTGGGACTAGTTTTGCTTATGATGAAGAGCTTTTGGATATGTACCCATGACAGATTATAATTGGATCACTAAAGAAAGTAAACTTCCTTGGTTGGTCTTAGATATTGATGTTCCTTATAAAGAAATGCACACAGAAGCAGTGTCTCTTAGAGAAGAGTTTGTAGCCCACAGAGATCAAGACTACGGAGGCGGGTACAGGCATCAAGGATGGAGAAGTCTTTGTGTTCATGGTATAGACGCGTATAAAACTAATCATTATGATCAATACGGTTTTAAAAATAACGATGAAGTCCCCTACTGTTGGACACACATAGCAGAGCGTTGTCCGGTCACTGTAGATTTTTTTAAGAATAAGTTTCCATACAAAAGATATCATCGATTACGTTTTATGTTATTAGAGCCTGGGGGATTTATAACTCCACATGAAGATACTGACCAAAATGTATTATCTCCTGTCAACATTGCTCTCAATACGCCAAAAGACTGTATGTTTAAAATGAAAGGGCATAAAGGCTTTGTACCTTTGACAGATGGTAAGGCAGTGTTATTAGATGTAGGAAATACCCACGCTGTATATAATAAAAGTAATGAAGATAGATACCATATTATAGTTCATGGTGTTAAAACTAAAGAGTATGAGGATTTGGTAAAACGCAGTTATGCGAAAAATGGGAATTAATAAAAATTACGTTGTAGGTATATATGATGACTCTAAGTTTAGTTTTCATATGTCACGAGGGCAAAAGTTTAAGGAAATAACTGAGTTTTTTACTAGATTTAAATATTTTGGACCTATAGTTGTAGGTAAATCAGTAAATGAAGTTTTAGATAAAGCTTGTGAGCACGGTGTTGATTATTGTATAGTCCAATCCGTAGGACATATCATCAAAGATGCTTTCTTTTTTCGTCATATTGAGAAGTGGATAGACAGACAAAACTTTTTTGTAACTGGTCATATAATGGATAAAAATTCAAAGAACTTAAATAATCCAGACGGTAAAGAAGGATATTACGGGCTACATAAACAATGTATTTTAGTTAATTTAGATTACTATAAGAAATTTGATAGACCTGTTTTTGGGGATAAAAACTCGACAAAAGATGAAACAGTGGCAAAAGCTAAAAGACATGTTAAGGATATTCATGACGATTATACTCCTTTATCTCTAGCACCTACTCAAGAGTCTACTATTTGTACTCCTCTTGTAGATGGATGGAATTTTATAAATACAAGTCTTGAAAATGGTTTGATAGTGTATAATTTTCATCCCAAAATAAGAGACCATAAACAGTATCTCTATCCTACCTCTAGTGCTGAAGAACTATCTCAACAACTTTCTTGGATTATTAATATTGTAGAATACGCCCCTACTTGCGTATTCTTTTGGAATACAGAAAATTATAAAGATCTTAAATATGTTAGTATAGAAAGACCCATTAAAAAACTATACTCAGTTGCCGCTAGTTTTAAACCTAATATGATACTTAATACTTATGGTTTTGAAGATGACTCAGAAGTAGTATTTTTTGACTACAGCAAGCAAGCTCTCGCATTTAAGAAACTCCTTTTAACTCACTGGGACGGAGAAGACTACCCTGGATTTTTGAGTTGGGCAGAACAAAAATATAGTATTAATGAGACTAAAGGAGCAGAAACAGAGACTAATACTCGACAAGGACTATGGGAACGAGAAATTAGTTGGTGGGGGAATGAAAAAGCTATCAAAGAACACTGGGATAGGTATAAAAAACTAAAGCACGATTTTATTCACGTTGATATTTGTGAAAATCCTGAGTATGTAACATCCCAAATTACCCCTGATGACAATTCAGTGATATGGTGGAGTAATGCATTTCATACAGTTAATGCTCAATACCTAAGAGGTTTACAAGGGGTCACAGATTGTTATAATAAATGGTTAGAACAAATAGCTAATAAAAATGATAGTCTTTACATATTCGGCAAAGACTATTTAGATAAACCAGTAGAGGGTGGCACATTAAAGGAGTACTTAAATGGATATAGAAAGACTTAAATTATTTAAAAGTGAAGAAGACATCAAGTCGTTTGCTAAAGTAAATGGTTACGGAGATAAGGGTATCGAAAAGCTTATTAACGAGTGGAAAGCAGCCCATGTAGCCCCGACAAAAGAAGTAAAAAAAGGTAAGAAAAAGTTTGGAATCTTAAGTAGTAATGATTATTCGTCCAAAGACTAAACTAGACTTTGATAACAGTTGGCTAAATAAATTAAAGTTTGAAGAGCATTCAGACTATGATTTAGCAGGTCATGTAAGTGCTATCGCTGTCAAAAGTGAGTCGGGAAAAGTATTTGATTTTTATAGGTCTGACCCCCTAGAAATGCCTAAAGATTTTAAATATACTGCTTTATATAACAAGATTGCGGCAGTCAAAAAACTAACAGACTTTTTTCAGATAGAGACCACTAGAGTAAGAATACATCGACAACTACCTGGTCAGACAATCCCTATGCATACGGATGATAATAATATTAAAGCCACTGATTCAGATCACTACAGGTTAAGAATGTTAACTGCGTTATCGGATAGTGAAGACTTTATTTACAGGTTCTCTATAGACAACGAAATAGAAGAATATTCTCTTAAAAAGGGAGAAAGTATTATATTTGATCCAGATAAAGTGGCTCATGGTATGATTAATAACTCTAAAACAGATATCAGATACTGTTTCGTTCAGATATTTAAGGCCTACCCAATATCAAGCTGGACAAAAAATTTTATTAACGAAGAAATAACAATAATGCTATGAATAAAGATTTTGGTACAGCTTTTCACAAACCTAATGGTAACGCAGTAAAAGTTACAGTAAACGAATTTAGAGAAAAATTATATCTTCACATAAGAGAATATACTATGGACGGAGATACTGGTCAGTGGTTTCCTACTAAATCAGGTTTTTCAATACCTGCTGATGAAGTCAGTTCACTAATACCTTTGCTAGAAGACGCAAGTGATTTAGTAGCTAAAAGATTCATTTGGAATACACAACTAGAATTAGAATTGGAGAATGATTATGAGTATTAAAGCTTGGAGCGATGAGCAAGAAGTTGAACTGATACATATGTATACTGAAGAAGACGAAAAAGACGTTCATAAATTAGCGGAACATTTCTCAAAAGGTTATAGAAGTGTTATAAGTAAGTTGGTTCAGTTAAAAATTTATGAAAAACCAGAAATCTCAGAAGAAGATAAATCTCAAACAGTAAAAGTCATGTTACGAGAATTAGAAGATATTCTAGGTATTCAAGTTGAAGGAACTAATCTCAACAAAAAAGAAAACTTAAGTCAACTTTTAGAAGCAATCAAAAAGAGGATAGAATGAACGAAAGACATGAAGAATACATGAAACGTCGTATGAGAGAAGAAAATCAACTACAAGATCTAGCTCACGATAGTAAGTATATTTATGAGTCACCAGATAACGGAAAAACAGTATACCAAAGAAATCTTGGTTCTACTAAAAGAAATCGTATCGTAAAATCTTGTCCAGAAGAGCAAAAAATATATGATCTTCTTGATGTAAAAGTTGCGCCTCAGCAGAGTTCTGACGGTTACAAAGCATTTACTATCGATGTTAGTTATGATAAATCATTAGTTCAACCAGTAAAAATAGATTATAAATACAATGAAGACACTTTAATTAAAGAGTTCAAAGCGTATATTGATTCTACTTACAGTGAACACTATTCAAAAGACAAATTTCAAGCTACTGAGTTTATCATGGATGGAGGACACGGTACAGGATTCTGTATTGGGAATGTTCTTAAGTACGCTCAAAGATACGGTAAAAAGGGTACTCATGAAGATGCTCGTAAAGATTTGATGAAGGTTCTCCACTACGCTTTAATGCAACTTTATGTTCATGATAGTGATATTTAGAGATTTTATAAGTCTTGAACTTCCTAATCCTTACTCCCGATGGTGTAGGTAGTACCTATCTACAACGAGCCTTAACAGTATATCTAAACAGTGCGGGGTTAGATTATTGTAATACGCATGAGCTATTGAACGGGCTAGAACTAGATAAAACCAATATGCTGTTTAAGAACTTCGACTTTGAGTATTCACAAAGTATAGGAGAGATTTCTAGCTTATTAGAAAGTAATCAAGCAAATCTTGTGAGTAGGATTGCCCAGTACCACGTAGTTGAAAGACAAAAAGTAAAAAGGGAAAATTACGTCCAATTTTATAAACTTTGTAATAAGATGTACGGGAAAATCATACACTGCACACGAGACCCTTTTGAATACGCACTAAGTTGGGGTATAAGAAAAAATACACAAAAATTAAATGTATTTAGTATAGAAGAGCGTATCAAGACCCACGGCGAAAACATAAAACAAGAGATAGATTTAGAGTTTTTTATAGCAAAACTAAATCAGTACAAAGATTATGATTATTGGGTTAGCGAAAACTTTTATGAGACCGAAAGTGTTGAGTATGACTTACTACACAGTGATGTAGATATTTTGTTGCAAAAGTTAACAGGACATTCACATAAAGTAAAAGATAGATTCGGATCAACACTACAAGACTACAGTCGCGTAAGATATCTAATAAGTAAGTACATGCAAACTAAAGAAAAATATTATTTATTCGATAAAAGTCGCCTCAAAGGAACTGTCGATCTATATAAATTCATAAAAAATTTAGAAAAAAATAAAAAATTACCAAACGGAATCCCTATCAAAATGAATACTATGGCCGATAAGAAAAAACGTATTATAAATTTTGAAGAGGCTAGACTAAGTTACAACAACTGGGCTAAAAACTCTAATCAATATAATATGATATCAAAGCAATTAGTAGATGAACGTATAGCGTTTGAAAGCATACTATATGCTAATCAATGATTTCAAGTATTTTCATAACAAATCCAAATATCACAAAAAAACTAGTGGGATGGATCATCCTAAAGAAGCATATCGACTGAAAGCAGATTGGTATACTTATACTACACAAGATTTTGATTACAAATTCAACACTTGGGCTTTTCGAGGACCAGAGTATGCTCAATATGTAGGTAAATCTGTTAATATTTGTTTGGGAGACAGTTTTACGGTAAATGTCGGTGAGTCAATTAATAATAGTTGGTGTAGTCAATTAGCAAAAAATTTTGATATTCCTACACTTAACTTAGGTATGGATGGTGCAGGTAATGATGCTATTAGATTAGTATATGATCGAGCATGCAAAATATTTGATGTACGAGATACTTTTGTGATGTACAGTTTTTTACATCGTCGATTAGACAATAATTTTAATTTTATACAAGAAAATGCTAAATTACGTGATAACATTAACTATTTCTTACGACAACGTATAGCAAATGTGTATGAAGCCGCATTACCGTCGTGGTGTTGGTCAATAGTAGAAAGAGCATTTTTAAAACGCACTGGAATCTTTATATACGCTAGTAAGAATAGTGAAAAAGTAATTAGCGAAGAAAGAAACCGAGACGGCTTTCATATGAGCAATTATATAAATAAAATATACGCAGATTATTTTTATAATCAGTGGAGACAAAACAATGACCTTTAGAAATTTAGAAGAATACTTTGCAAATGATTATATCAGTAAAGATGAAGATCCCCATGTAATTGAACTAATCAAAAAATCTTATGGAATTCTTGATGTTGGTTGTGGAGATAATTTATTTAAGAAATACATTCAAGTAGGATATTTTGTAGGACTTGATCCGTATAATTCAAATGCGGATGAAATGATAGATATACTTGATTTTGATTATCCCGTAAAGTTTGATCTTATTATCTGTTATGGTTCTATAAATTTCTATGACATCAAATGGATTGATGATCGTATGAAAAAAGTATTTTCTCTCCTTGCAAAAGGCGGTACAATTTGTATGAAAGTAAACCCAAATAAACCCTTTGATAATGGAGTAGTTCTTGATTGGTTTGATAAATGGACTATGCCTCTTATTGAACACTACGCAGAAATATACAACTGCTCTGTAAAAAATATAAGAGACGGTGCTCGTGGAAGAATTAAGTTTGACTACGTTACCTGAAAGAATATTTTTTACAGGAGTACCTGGATCTCGTTGGAGCGGTATTGCTAGAGAGATAAAATCTGAAGGTCACTACAACTGCACAGATCGTGCACCTCATCGCGCATATAAACATCATAATAAAGTAGGACACACAGAAGCATACTATGGCACAGGTATGGAGTTTGATGTAAGTTTAGATCGTGCAAACTTAGACGCACCTTATAGTAGTTGGGATAACTCTTTTGGGTGCAAATTGCACATGAGCCATGAATGGGTGTACTGCTTTAGAGAAATACAATATGTTTATCCACTTGCTTGGATACAGCTGGTATATAGACCCGATTGGGAAAGTTTTGTATGGTGGAAAGAGGCAGGAGGTTTTAGTATTACTTATCCAAATTATGGCTGGTATAGTACTGAAGATGAGATGCTAAAATCCATAAAAGAACAAAACCAATTAATCCTGGACTTTGCACAAAAACATGGAGTACAATGGTTACAACACAATATTCACAATGATATTTTTATAGGAACTTATAAACCGTGATTGAAATGATTGCCTACTTGCTAGGTGGGGTATTTTATGGTCTTATAATAGGCATTATACCCAGCGCAGGTGCTACTACAGGTTTAGTTGCACTTTTTGGTTTTATTAGCTATTTTGCACATGAGCCCTATATGGGAGTAATATTTCTTATGGCAGTTGTTGCAGCAAGTACAACAGGCGACAGTTTTACTGCAATACTGCTGGGTATACCCGGTGCTAACAGTGCGGCTGCTACTATGGTAGACGGCTTTCCCCTAGCACAACAAGGCAGAGCAGGCTATGCTATCAGTGCAGCAGTTACAACAAGCACAGTAAATGGGCTGTTATGGGGTTGTTTAGTTTTTCTACTACTGCCTTGGTACACTAATTTAATCTACATATTAGGCGTTCCTGAACTGTGGGCGTTTGTCTTACTAGCATTTGTTACTGTAGGATTTTTAACTAATAAGTTTTGGTTTCGCACTGTGCTCGCTATTGCATTTGGAATCTTTGTAGGCATGGTGGGTGTCAACCCTGATAACAATGTCCCACGTTTTGGCGCAGAGTATTGGTTCTACTTAGAAGATGGTATACAAATTATGGCAGTTGCCGCAGGTTTATTTGCTGTACCAGAACTCACACGAGGATTGTTTCTTAAACACAGCACCGCAGACAGCGTGATTCGTAAAGGCGAATTATGGGCCGGTATGAAAGCAAGTTGGGAGAATCGCTGGCTTGCACTGCGCGGCGGCTTTATTGGTGCATTTATAGGACTCTTACCTGGACTAGGCGGGCAGATGGCAGACTGGATGGCCTATGGTCAAGCAGTTGCTAGTAACCCTAACGAGAAGTTCGGTAATGGTAACATCAAAGGTGTTATAGGGCCAGAGGGTGCTAACAATGCACAAAAAGCAACATCAATGATTACCACTGTGATATTTGGAATACCCGGCGCTAAGTTTGCAGCCATATTAATGAGTCTGTTTATGTATCTAAACATAGAACTAGGCACTCCAGATATTGCAGAAGACACAGAGTTATTTAAAAGTATGACGTTTGGCTTCCTAGGCGCTACAATAATTGTTGCACTTATTTGTATGTTTCTAATAAAACCTATTAGTAAACTAGCCGCAGTGCCGTACAAATACTATTTCCCTGTGCTGCTAGGATTGATTATCTTTACTAGTATGCAGTATACAGGCGGGTGGGAAGACCTTGCAATGTTAGCAGTATTTTCTGTAATAGGATTTACAATGCGACACTACAAGTTTAGCAGACCTGCCATGCTAATTGGTTATATACTGGCAGAAAAAGTTGAAGGACTTACACTTCAGATCACAGGACTTTACACTGTGGAAACACTAATAACAAGACCAATATTCATGTCACTAATAGTGTGCATTATTGGGATATTCATATACAGCATTTTAAGAAAAGGAAGAATAGATTATGCGTAAACTTTTACTATTACTAGCACTGATGATAGGATTCACGACATCAGCAGTTGCTGATTACACAATGATTATACCACAGAAGCCAGGAGGCGGTACAAGTCAGTGGGCACAAATTGTTGCTACTGAAATGGAAAAGTACTTGGATGGTGAAAAGATTATTCTCAAGCATATCCGTGGTGCAAGAGATATTCCTGGCTTTAACAAGTTCCACAATGATCTACGCTTTGATAATAAAACTATTATGGTAAGTCATGGCGGTAACGGTGTAAGTTTTCTCAACGAACAAGTTGATTATAACTACAAAGATTATGACAGCATTGGACTTATGAACCTTAACATCATATCTGCGGTGCATGGAGATCACGATCCATATAACGGGAGCAAAACTAGTTTCAGTGGTGGTAGCGGTAATATTCCAGAAGGTATTGCAATGACACTGCTAAAGTGCGGCAACCTCCCAAACACAGACGCATACATTGCTTGTTTTAAAGAGAAAGTAAACTGGATCAAAGGAATGAGAGGTAATGAAAGACGTCTTGCATTTAAGCGTGGTGAACTAAACGGCACTCGTGAAAATCCTGCAAGTTTTAAAAAGCATGTACAGCCAGTAATTGACAAAGGTGAAGCACGTTTATGGTTCCATCATGGCGTTCTACAGCCTGACGGCACACATGCAGATGATCCGAACTATCCCGGTATCCAAATGGAGAAACAATTTTCAGAAATGTATAAAACAGATCCAACAGGAGATCTAGCAGATGCGTACAAACTTGTAAAAAGTTTCCGTGATGGCCTACAAAAAGCGCTTTGGGTAAACAAAGATAACCCTAATCGTGACAAACTAATAGCAGCTCTAGAACAAGTTTCAACTAATCCCGAATCAGTTAAGAAGATTCAAAAGAAAGTTGGCAAATATGAGTGGAGGCTGGGTGATGAAGGTAATGCACAGGTTGACACTCTGATGAAGTTTATTACACCAGAAGCTTTGCAAACATTGGTATACTTCAACACTGAGGCTTTTGGTATTAAAGCAGTGTACAAGTCGGAGCTAGTAAAGTAATTGAATGTCAAAAATATCGGAAGAAGATTTACATAATCTAATAATAAAAAAACCTGATAAATTCATAATTATATTTTTTAACCCTGGAATGGCAGGGTCAGCGTTATTAAGAATATTGACAGGGCATAAAGAGTTATATCACTCTTTTAAAAACTTAGGACAATCTGATTATGATGATCCATTAAGATATCCAGATACTTGGGAAGGTTTTAGTTGTCATTTTCCGCACATCCTAAGTATGAAAGAACAGCATATAGCATGCGCTCACGTAAGTTTTCATACTCCATTTCCGTATGGTAAAAGAGAGGAAGAGCAGGGAGCCGATGAAGATTTTAGAGAATATTTCTATCTTATAAAGCAAGGAGAAACAGTAGTTCTTAAAACACATAATTTTGAATTATACGAAAAGCTTAAAAAAAGCAAATGCATTTTCGTAAGGGAAGATACTACCCTAGACAGGAATATAAATCAACCAAATATTGGAAACCCTCCTTTTTTACCAAAAGAAGCAATAGTAGTAACTATAGATAAGCTAATGTCTAAAGATTACGATACTTTTCTCTCTGAATATTTAAAGTTAGTTTTAGAATTTAACCTGACTGCTAGAATCAATTCAGTAAGAGCATTTATATTAATGTGGTTGGAAAGACAAGAAAGAATCAAAAGAAGTCTTTCTTAATGCTTATTTTTTCGATATTATCTTTATATGAATTATAAAGAACTCAAACAACTTATCCAAAAACATAACCTTGCTTATTATGACAACTCAGCGTCTATGATTACAGACGCTGAGTATGATCAGTTATATGACAAACTTGAAGCGATGGAAAAGGCACAAGGTTGGCGAGACCATGACTCTCCTACTAAACATGTAGGTGGGTCTGGAGGTAAGATTACGCATCCACATAAGCTCTATTCTCTTCGCAAGGTTTACAATATTGAAGAAGTAGATGATTTTATGTCAGTTAAACTCCCTAAAATTGATGGAGCTAATCTAACTCTTATATATCGTAGAGGAAGACTTCGCATGGGATTAACACGTGGTAACGGTGAGCAAGGCTCAGACGTAACACATCTTATTGGGATGTTGATTGGTGCTCCTATTAAAATAGATACAGAAGAAGATGAAGTTGTACTTAATGGCGAGTGTGTCACTGAAAATGATGTAGAAAATTATCGTAACTATGTAAGCGGCGCACTTGGGCTTGATAAGCCTGGTGAGTTTGCGGAACGAAACATTAAGTTTATTGTTCATGATTGGTTAGGCGTCAATATGAACTATACAACACGTATGAAAATTGTTAAGAACATGGGATTCTATACTGTTCTTGATGATGAATCTTGGAACTACCCACAAGACGGTGTAGTGTATCGTACAGACTCTTGGGAACAAGAGCGTAGTCTCGGTCACACTTCAAAATATCCAAAGTTTGCAGTAGCTCTGAAAGAGCGTGAAACGCAAACAGCGGTGACAATGCTAAAAGCAGTACAATGGACTATCGGACGCACAGGGCAAGTTAGTCCAACAGGTATTATTGACCCTGTAACTCTTGACGATGCAGAGATTAGGCGTGTAACTCTTCATAATATTGGAATTATTCAAGAACACAATCTTGGTCTAGGTGACATGATTGAGATTGAACGTGCAGGCGGGGTGATTCCAAAGTTTCTAAGAGTTATAGAACACTCACTACACAATGAAAAAATTACAAAACTATCTGCTGAAAAGGCCATAGGAGCAACTACAAAGCGAGATGGTCCTAGACTAGTGGTCGCAGATAAGAATAATATAAACACATCAAAAGTTTTAGAGCATTTTATCAAAACTATTGATATTAAAGGTTTAGGCCCGGCCTCTGTAAAGAAGTTAGGCTTAACACACCCAGTCGATCTATTTGATGGATTTTGTGACTGGGATAAGCTTGGTGCTAACGGCATCAAAGTGGAAGCTGAGATAGAAAGAACAAAGACTAAACCTTATGAAATTGTTCTTGCATCCCTTGGCATACCTGGACTAGGAAGATCTGCTAGTAAACTTGTTGTTAGTAAGATACCTGCGTTCAGAAATCTAAGAGATATTGAAACCACTTATATAAAAGGTATTGGTCCATCGACAATAGAATCAGTACTGTCTTGGCTTGAAGAAAACGAAGACTGGGTGTTAACCTTGCCTCTCCAACTTGAACAGAATGTGACAGTTGAAGAAGTAGTCGGAACCCCTGCTCGTAAAGTATGTATTACAGGTAAGATGGATATGACACGAGGTCAACTGTCAGATATACTGCAAGAAAAAGGATTTAAAGTTACTTCAACAGTCACTAAAGATTGTTATGCTTTAATAACCGGTGGAGATACTACATCTTCTAAATATAAAAAAGCAGTAACTCTAGGAGTAACCATTGTGGACTATTGGTCAAGCAAAAAGGATGTGATATCTGGTGATTTTTAATATATTTAATAATGACCACGAAAGCAGATGCTGTCACATTTCAGTTGCTTCTCATAAAGTTTTTCTGTAATATCTATATATAAAGTCAAGAGAGACAGTAATCTCTTGGAAACATTCAACAACTAACTAAATGATCGAGGGGATCAACAATATGTCAAAATTTGAATATACTGAAGATATGGTAGCCCGTATGCACGATGTAGCTGCATCAGGTGTTACCGAAGCATCAATCGAAGGTCTTATGACTGAATTCGATTTTCCACGTCGTTCTGTAACTGCAAAGCTTCGTAAGCTTGGTTACGACGTGCCTAAGAAGCCAGGCGCAGCTCCTGTTTTCTCTGCTGATGAGACAGACGCACTTGCTTCATTCTTGAATGATAATTCAGGAAACATGACCGCAGAAGAAATTGCTGAAGGATTTATGAGCGGTAAGTTCACTGCACGTCAGATCAACGGTAAAGCACTTTCATTGGAAATGACTTCACATGTGAAGCCAGCTGAAAAGAAAGTAACTCCACGTACTTACTCAGATGATGAAGAAGCTAAGATCAGTGATATGGTCGAAGGCGGTTCTTATCTTGAAGAGATTGCCGATGCAATGGGTCGTTCAGTCAACTCAATTCGTGGTAAACTGTTGTCAATGGGTCTTAAAGCTCCACAGCGTGATAAGAAGGCTGTTAAGTCAGATCCATATGAGGGTATCGAAGATATGCTCGACCAAACTGTTGAAGAGATTGCAGAATCATTCGACAAAACAGTACGCGGTGTAAAGACTGTTCTTACACGCCGTGGACTAAGCTGCGCAGACTATACTCCGAAAGCTGCTGGCGAGTAATTAATACTCACAATTGTGAATATTAATAAGGGGATGGCGGCAACGTCATCCCTCATCTTTTATGACAGAGAAAACTTTTATACTTGAATCCTTACCCGACGAAGCCTTAGATGCGATACTGTCTCTTCATCCAGAGGCCAAGGACAAGTACTTTTCAAAATTGGCATCTAAGCAATATCCAAAGATAAATAAAGATTCAGATCAGTTCAAAGACATTGTAGAAACTTTTATTAGTTCATTTTATATTGAAAAATTGTACAGAACTAATAGATTCTTTAATGAGAAGTTTACTCCTGTTTATACGCAAAGTGGACTTATAAGAAACATTATCGCTGATATTTATTTTACCGATGACGACTTAATCACCCACTAATAAACAACAATCAATTTGCACTCTTCTCTGTTTTTTGTTATTATATACAAAATAACAGGAGATATGTATGGCCGAAATCACAGAAGCAAAAATTCGCCAAGCAGTCTGGATGATCAAAGCAAAAAAGACTAAAAAGTCTATTTGCGAGCATCTAGGTATTGCTTATAATACAAAACGTTTAGATCAAATCATTGCAGATTTTTTTGCGAAAGAAGAGCGCGAAAAAGATTTACGTAAAAAAGCGTCCAAAAAGATTTTTACAAAAGTAGAGAAGCAAGCTATTGCTGATCATTATCTAGAAGGCGAAACTCAGTCTGCAATTGCAAAACAATACTACATTACACCTGCAAGGGTTAAAAAGTTCTTAATGGAAATGAACGTGCCTATTCGTGCGCGTGGAAAAAATAAAGAAGCAAAAGTAGATCATATTGTTCAAGATCTTGAAGTACGTTTTGATAAGGGTGAACGAGTATTTCTTGCTGAAAAGAATTGCTTCGCGGAAATTCGTGAAGTATACGACGAAGATTGGTTAGACGCACATGAAAATGGATTTCAAAAATACGTAGAAACATACCCTTTTAAACCAGGACGTACAGGTAAATCGGGTAGACATTCAGAACCAGCGCAAGGTATTCACTATGAAATATACTGGATGCTGGAAGGTGAAGTTTTACCTACACGTAAACTAGATGCCTTCTTGCGTCAGCGTGAAAAAGTAAGTAAAATAATTGAAGACACAGGTAGAGAATCCTACTTAGTATATCGTAAAGATGACTATGGAGGATATATGAGCGTTACTCGTGATAAACTATTTCCAGTCAAGGCTACTTAATGGCAATTGATTTACAAAAACTGACTCTGCGTAGATTATTAGATACGCAGAGTAACGATCTATACTCTAAATTACTGAATCAGTATTTCACAGGTATTAATTCGGTTCTATATGATAAAATCAAATCATTTTATAAAGCTAATACTCGTCTGCCTTCTACAGACGAGATTTTGACGTTGCGTAAAGATGCAGGTCTTCAAGAATATATTGAAAATCAAATATGCGCAGAAGATAATCACAACGAGCAAATTGCCGATGAATTTCTAGTAGCACAACTTCAAGATTATTACATTAGGGATGAAACTATTCATTTTATGGATAAGTTTATAGATCAGATGGATAATATGGAAAAAGTTGAAGTAGTAGATAAATTTCAGAATCATTTGTTACACTTAAATCAAGCTATCCCTCATGATGATGAGCTTTATGATGTCGCGGAACTTGAATTTTTTCCTAGCGAAGACGACTTTAAAATTTATCCTTCAGGATTATCTAATGAATTTGACTCAGTTAATGGAGGATTCGCGACACAAGAGCTTGTAATGCTAGGCGGTCGACGCGGCTCAGGTAAGTCTATTATCTCTTTAAATCTTGCTTTAAATAGATTCTTACAAGGAAATACAGTTGCCTTTTTTACCATTGAGATGCGTTATAAAGAAGTTTATGACAGAGTACTGTCGATTATATCTGGCGTACCTTTTCTTGATATTTTTAGAAATCAGCTAACAGACAGTCAGAAGATTCAAATGGCTAAGTCTAAATTTGAAAATTTCTACAAACCCTCTGATAAAATAACTGAAATGATTAATGAATTAGGGTATACAAAAGATTTTAAGAACTTTGAGAAAAGAGTTAAAATTGAAAGACCTGAGCTTAAGGACAATAGACTATTTATGATTGACGATGAATCTCTTACTCTTAATCGTATTGATCACTATTGTAATATGTTCTCATCTAAGTATCCGAACTATAATATGGCAGTGGTAGATTATGTAAATATTATCAAACATGACGATCAAAAAGATTGGAAAACACAAATTACTATTGCAGATAATCTAAAATCTTTATCAAGAAAATATGATCTCACTATGATATCGCCTTATCAGATTGATGCTTCTGGGGAGGCTAGATTTGCAAAAGGTATTCTTGATGCAGCAGATCGTAGCTTTAACTTCTTTCCTCCTCCAGAAGATGCAGACAGGGAACTAGAAAGTAAAATATCAATTCATACTACTAAGATGAGAAACGGTAAACATATGAGTTTTGATGTTCTCATGGATTGGAGTTGTGTTAAGATTAATCCAAATTCTTCTGAATTAATTAGTGAAAAACCCCACAATGCTGTAAAGTTCGGAACTGATAAGCAAGAAGGGGCTAAAGACTTATGAACGTAGTTTTGGTAACTGGAGGATTTGACCCTATACATTCCGGTCATATTGCATATTTTAAGGCAGCGCAAGAACTAGGTGATGAATTATGGGTAGGTATAAATAGTAATGAGTGGCTTATTCGTAAAAAAGGTAAGTATTTTATGCACTTACGTGAGAGAGCTATTATTATAAAAAATCTACGTATGGTTGATCGTGTCATTACGAACTTTGACGATAGTAATGATAGTGCGAGTGGAGCGATACACAAAGCGTATACTTTAGGAGCAGAACACATTATATTTGCTAATGGTGGTGATAGAGGTAGTGCTAACACACCAGAACAGTATGATTTTAGATACACACCTAACATAGAATTTATATTCGGAGTAGGTGGAGAAGATAAGAAAAATTCATCAAGTAAAATATTAAGGGAGTGGGAAAATGACAGCAGCAGCTGAAATACGAAAAAATATACTAACCGATAGAATGGATCAGTTACAAGCCTTTATGGAAGCAAATCATCACATGAAAAATGAGGCAGGTAATCAAGAAGTTTGGGATCTAATACTTAAGTTACAAAGATTCTGGGGAGCAATGAATGATGAGGATAAGGATTACGTAGAAGTATCTAAAGTTGCTGTATTGGAGAGACGTTCTTGGAACTTATAGAGTTATTAAACCATAGAGGGATAGAGTATAGAAAAACAAATAATCCTTCAGAGATTCTAATATCATGTACTAGTGGTGAACATATAGATAAATCTCCTAGTTTATCTTATAATTTAGATAAGAATATGTTTCACTGTTGGAGTTGTAATTTCAGCGGAGGCATAACTAAGTTTATGGCTTCTATTGGAGAAACTATAGTACTTGACGTAGACAGTAAACAACCGTATAAAATTAAAAAACTTAAAGATAAATTAAGAAAGATCATCGAAATTGATGATATACACTTACCAACTGAACGCAAGATCTTTGCAGGAGAATTTAAACAAATTGACGGCAAAACCCTAAAAGAATTTCAAGCTTTTACAACAGATCAGATGGGAATGACAGATTACATTTGCTTTCCGGTCTATCAATTTGGTAAACTTAAGTTCATAGAAGGAAGATTAGCAAAGAATATCAGCGGTAAACCTAAATATTATCGTCGTCCACAAGCTGCCGCTGTTGCAGATTGTTTATTTCCTTTAGACAAAGTTAAAAACACTAATTACGTAATTCTAGTAGAAGGTATATTTGATATGCTTAATATGTGGCAACTTGGATATCATAACACTCTCTGTATATTCGGTGCTACTAATTTTGGTCGTAAGAAATTAGAAATATTAGACAGAATTGGTGTTACAAGAGTAGATATATTAATGGACCCAGATGCTCCAGGCCAAATGGCAGCAGGTAAGATAGCTGACGCACTTGATTCTAAGAACATTTTCTCTCGGAACATTAAGCTACCAGTAGGTACAGACCCCGGCGATTTAAACAAAAGACAAGCGGAGAAATATTTAATATGAATGATGTATGTTTTGTGTTCGCAAGTGCGACAGAAAAAGACCCAGAAAAACTAATTAATAAATATCTTAAGGGTGTAGACTATGATGTAAAGTTTCTACATTCAGGTAAGAAAGAAAAAATTCTAAAGAAAGATATCGATCTTGATTTGGAAGAATTGAAAGAGTATAAAATACTTTCTCTAGTAGGTGCAGACCCTCTTAAGTATGTTGCAGGGATGACAGGTATTCAAAAATATAACGGAGTGTTTATTGAAAAGAAATACTTACCAATTATGAACCCAAATATGGTTATTTTTAAACCGCAACTTGAAGATGATATTGTAAGAGCATTTAATCAGATTCCTAAACTCTTGAGCGGTGAAGGTATTGGAGAACAGGCTGAAAAAGATTATTGTTTTATCGAGACAGAAGAACAGTTTTTACAGTATAAAGAGCAATTATCAGACGCTAACACTCTTGTTGTTGATATCGAAACTACATCTGTATCACCGCACACAGGGACAATTCTAGGTATAGCTATTTCTACTCGACCTCACCAAGGTTTGTACGTATCTATCGATATAGTAGAAAAGCACAAACAATGGTTCTTTGATCTTTTTGCGGAACGTAAGTGTATTTTTCATAATTCAAAGTTTGATACTAATTATATGGAAACTGAACTTAATTTTGAATTTCCTGATTATGAAGATACTATGTTACTTCATTATTGTTTAGAAGAAGCTGTTGGGACTCACGGTCTCAAACCTTTGGCTCTACGTTTTACTGATCTAGGTGATTATGAGCGTGAACTCGATGACTATAAAAAGTCATGGGCAAGAAAAAATAAAGTTAAGCTAGAAAACTTTAATTATGGTATGTTACCAAGTGACATTCTTGCACCTTATGCGTGTAAAGATGCTGACGCTACTTTTCAACTTTATGGTAAATTCAAACCTTTAGTTGAGAATAGTGAAGAATTTACAAGACTATACGAAAACATCCTAAAACCTGCAACACACGCCATGAAGCGCCTTGAAAAGAATGGGGGTCCTATTAACATTGAGCAAGTTACTTGGTTAGCAGAACAATATCAAATTGATGTTGAAGAATGTTTAGCAGAAATATCTCAGCATGAAGCAGTGCAACGATTTGAGCGTGTATATGAAAAAACATTCAATCCAAATTCTACTATGCAACTTCGTGATCTATTCTTTAACATTCTCAAATTAAAACCATCTAAGAAAACAGACACAGGTGCATATTCTGTAGATAAAGAAGTCTTATCTAATCTAGGACATCCTCTGTCTGAAGCAATTTTGGAGTTACGAGAAAAATCTAAAATGGCAGGGACTTATATTAATAACATTAGAAAAGGAGTAGATAAAGATGGTAGGCTTCGTTCTGGCTTTAATATTCATGGTACTACTTCTGGGCGTCTTTCTAGCAGTGGAAACCTTAACTATCAGAATATTCCACGTGATAACAAAGACATCAAAAAATTGTTCAGAGCACGACCAGGATACAAGATAATTCAATGTGACCTAGGAACTGCCGAGGTTTATTACGCAGCTATGCTCAGTGGCGATCAATTTTTACAGAAAGCTTTTATTGATAAACTTGACTTTCACTCGTATGTAGCTAAACAAATGTTTAATCTTCCAGTAGAAGTAAATGAAGTAAAAAAACAATATGCAGCACAGAGACAGTACGCTAAAGCCATTACCTTTGGTATTATGTATCAAGCAGGTCCAGCAAAAATTGCTGAAACTGTAAATAAAGATGCTAAGGCAGGCGAAGAGATCACGTCAAATCAATCTAAACAGTTTATTCAGAAGTATTTTAATGAGGCAAAAGCTCTTAAACGCTTTATTGATTCTTCTAATAAACAGATTGAAACTTCTGCTTACATATACTCTTTCTTTGGCCGCAAGCGTAGACTTCCAGAAGCAAAATCTCCGAATCGTGGGGTAGCCCAGCATGCAATTCGTTCAGGAGTTAATTTTCTTGTTCAGTCTGTAGCTTCTGATATTAATATTATGGGTGTGATTGACTTGGTGAAGTGGATTGAAGATAATGACTATCTAGAGGTTATCAGACCCTTTACTGTAGTTCACGATTCAATTGTGTCAGAAGTCAGAGAAGATCTTGTTGATGAATATATTAAAAATGCTAAAGAGTGTATTCAACGAGATAGAGGACTTTCTATTCCAAACTGTCCTATTAAGGTAGATTTTGAAGTTGGTCCGAGTTGGGGTGAGTTGACAGAACTATGAGACACTACATCGCTTGGTTTAAAAAACTACATAAACAGTATGGATTCTGGCAAGCTGTAATGTATGCTCATTATAATGCTAAATATTATGATATAGAAGGAAATTATAAGTGATAGTCGGGTTTACATGTTCTACTTTTGATTTGTTACACGCAGGACACGTACAAATGCTCCGTGAAGCAAAAGAACACTGTGACTATCTAATTTGTGGGCTACAAATAGACCCATCTATAGACAGGTCAGAAAAGAATTCACCTATACAAACAGTCGTTGAACGCTATACCCAACTAAAAGCTATTAGCTATGTTGACGAGATAATTCCATACGCTACAGAAGAAGATTTAAAAGATATTCTTCAAATGTATCACATAAACATTAGAGTTCTTGGAGATGAATACAGAGAAAAAGATTTCACAGGAAAAGAAATCTGTAAAAGGCGGGATATATCACTTTACTTTAATAAACGTGACCACAGATTTAGTTCAAGTGATTTAAGAAAAAGAGTTATAGAACAATGTTCGAGCACATAAAGTTTCCGTTTTTTGGGTTAAAGAAAAAACCGTACTCAGTAGAATTTACACTGGATAAGATTTTTGTTACCAGAACAGAAGGAAGTCACAAAGAAACTGTCGATGATAAAAATTTAGAAGGTGATTACTTTGCTAGACTCTCTCAATTAGACGTTAGATTAGACTTTGATTGTACTTGTAAAAACATCCAACAACTAGTATATGAAAGACCTAAATGGGGAATGGATGCATGGGCTAAATCTCATGATATGTCAGAATCTTTATTTTGTAAGGCGATCAAAAGAAAAATCGTCAAGACACATGACAATCTTATTTGGTTTAAGTCTATATCTTATCCCTTTAGTATACCAACAGATCAAAAATTAGATCTTGACGAAGAAATGTATGGTATTCTCATCAGTATCAATAACGAGTGGTTCATAAAAGAATTCACTCTTGATGAGGAACAAATAAATAGAAAAATAAGGATATAAAAATGAAATATTTAGAAAAAACACTACACGCACTTATCTTAAGTACTTCTATAGGATTTTACTCTTCAATAGCTTTTGCAGACTCTATTAACGGTGATGTTATAGATCACTATAAAACAGTTATCAATAAAACTCCATATACTGTTGAAGTATGTGAAAATGTAGCAGTAAGTGGGGATAAAACTGGTGATACTCTTATGGGAGCAATTATTGGAGGTGCTATTGGCAACAATGTTACAAAAAATGTTGATAATGGAGGGGCTGTCGGTGCTTTGTTAGGAGGAATGTTAGCACACAATAATAGTGATGCTACTGGTGGGACAAAACGAGTGTGTAAGATGGAGACTAGATATAACGAGTCTTCTGCACAAATCTATTCCCATTCAGTTATTACTTTTTTCTCAAACGGTAAACAGTATAGTTTAAGATTTAATAAGTGAAAACTTGTACTAAGTGTAAGAGAGAAATAATTACTGAACTACCTGATATTGTATGGACAGCTGTTTGTTCTGGTTGTCATAAAAGCATTTATATACTGCCAAACAATGACTGTAGGCAGTATAAATATGAGGAACAAGAATGAAAATTTTAATATTTGGATTACCAGGCTCGGGTAAAACTACTTTAGCTAAACCTTTTGCAGAACTAATTGGGGCAGTTCACTTAAACGGTGATGATGTAAGAAAAAAGTATAATGACGAAGATTTTAGTGTAAAAGGTAGACTAAGACAAAGTTTGCGAATGAGGCATTTAGCGGATGGTGTAGTTTTAGCAGGTAGAATTGTTGTGGTAGACTTCATATGTCCCACGCAATTGACAAGAGATTGGTTTGAAGCAGACTACACAATATGGATGGATACTATTGATAAAGGGCGCTACAACGACACGAATATCATATTTCAAAAACCAGAGGCAGTTAATTATCATGTTGCTGAATGGTTTAATGATACTCATGCTCAACTAGCTGATGTCGTTAATAATTATATGCGCAAAAAGAAAGAGGAGAAGCTATGATTAAAAGACTACTAGCTGCAGGTGCATTTGCACTATCTGTAGTAACAACAGCCTACGCAGAACCAGTAAAAGTGGGTTTTGTATATGTCGGACCAATTGGGGACCACGGTTGGACGTATAGACATGATATCGGTCGTCAACAAGTAGAAGAAGCGTTTGGAGACAAAGTTGAAACAATCTACGCCGAAAGCGTATCATACGGTCCTGATTCAGAACGTGTGATCCGTCAGATGGCAAAAGACGGAGCAGACATCATCTTTGCTACAAGTTTTGGTTATATGGAACCAATGCTTAAAGTTGCAAAAGACTTTCCAAATGTAAAGTTTGAACATGCAACAGGATACAAACGTGCAAACAACATGAGCACATATGGCTTGCGACTTTACCAAGCACGTCATGTGCAAGGTGTTATTGCAGGACTAATGACAAAAACAAATAAAATTTGTTATGTTGGTGCTTACCCTATTCCAGAAGTTATCCGGGAAATCAACACCTACTACATGGGCGCAAAGAGCGTAAATCCAAAAATAGACATCGATGTCATTTGGGTTAACACTTGGTATGATCCGAGTAAAGAAGCAGATGCTGCCAATGTTATGATGGCAGAAGGTTGTGACATGATGGCACAACATACAGATTCACCTGCACCGCTACAGGCTGCTGAACTAAAAGGAAATTTAGGTTTTGGTCAAGCAAGTGATCAGATCAAGTTTGCTCCTAAAGCACAACTCACAGCAACCATTGACAATTGGGGTCCTTACTATGTAAAGAAAGTAGGACAAGTCATTGACGGTAACTGGCAAGTTGAGGACTACTTTGGTCATATGAATGAAGAGGCTGTGCAAATGGCACCTTTTACAAATATGCCAGCAGACGTAGAAGCAAAAGCACAAGCAATTAAAGACGCTATCTCTAAGGGCGAGTACTTTGCATTTACAGGTCCTATTAAAGACAACACCGGCAAACTACAACTTGCAGACGGTGTTGTTGCTGACGATGAACACCTTAACACAATGATGTATTATGTTGAGGGTATTGATGCAGTGGTACCTAAGTAATGATTCCAGTTATTGATTTCACAAGTGAATCAGTATTGGAAGAGATTCGCGAGGCCTACACAACTGTAGGCTTCGCAGTCTTCACCAATGCACTTAATAAACAAGATCAAACAGATATGACTGTTTGGTGGAAGCTAATGCAGGACTTTTTTGATATTGACGCTGAAACAAAACAAAAATACAAATATCAAAAAGAAAATAATCTAGGGTACAGCATGGTTGGAGATGAAAATGTAGACCCAACTGCTCCTAAAGATATCAAAGAAAGTTTTAATTATAATAATAGTAGAATGCCTGAGGAACTATGGCCCACTGGTATAAATGGTTTTAAAGCAACTGCTCTACAATCAATAGATATTGCAGACAAATTAACATTAAAAATATTAGAGAAGTTTGATACAATATTAGACTGTGGTACTACACTAGTAGACGCTCATCTAAAACCCTACAACACTACTAGAGTAATTCACTATCCTGCATCAACAGGCAGGTTGGAAGACAGACAACTAAGAATAGGAGAACACAGTGATTACGGTACTATTACATTACTATGGCAGATTAATGATGTTCCTGGGCTTCAAGTTCAAGATATCAAAGAAGAGTGGCACTCGGTTCCCTATGCAGATGATGGAGTAGTTGTTAACATTGGTGACTTATTACAACGCTGGACAAACGATTACTTCGTAAGTACAAAACACAGAGTGGTAAATAGTCATATACATATGCAGAGATATAGTATGCCGCACTTTGTAGATCCTACACCAGGAACTATAGTGAAAAATTTAACAAATACGCCGGATAAGTATGATCCTATCGAAAGTAAAGAATATTTAATGTGGCGATTAGCACAGAGTTATTAACATGGATTTTGATTATAAAAAACCAACAGTACAATTATTAGGAAGATGGCAACCTTGGCATGAAGGGCACACAGAGTTATTCAAACGTGCTTATGCAAAAACAGGGCAAGTCGCTATAATGGTAAGAGAAAGTGATAGAAATGAAAACAATCCTCATTCTTTTGCCTTAAGAGAACTATTTATTAAACAAGCACTACAAAGAGAGGGTTATTATATTCGTAAAGACTTTATCGTTATACCTGTACCTAACATTATAAACATTACTTATGGACGAGATGTGGGGTATAGTATAGAACAAGAAGTGTTAGAAGAGAGTATAGAAGCTATAAGTGCTACAGAGATTAGAAATGCAAATAAGTAAACTAAAAGATGCAGGTAAAAACGGCTGGTATATTGGCGACTTTGACTCTGCTGTAGTAAAGTCTACCGACGTAGAGGTATGTTATAACACAATCAAAAAAGGGTATACTGATCCCCATTACCATACAAAGTGTGATGAAATTCTCTTGGTTACAAAAGGTAAAGCTTTTATAAACGGTACAAAAGTAAAAAAGGGTGATATAATAGTTATTAGTCAGGGCGAGGTAAATGATATCGCTGCTGTGACAAAAAAATTCACTGCTGTAGGAGTGAAAATTCCTGCAGGAGGAAACGATAAGGTTAGAATATGAAAAAAGCAAAAGTAAAAAAGATCACTCTTGCAGAAAAGATTTATATAGCTAAAGAAGATGTAGAAGATGCAGATCATCTTTTAGGTTTATATACGTATGATAATGGAGATGAATTTTTATCTACCATATCAGAAGATGAGTACCATTATATAGTACCTTCTAATTCTTATCATAAACTTGAATGGGATGAGATAGAGGACAATCGTAATTTTGAACAAACCGATGCTGATCTTACTTTTACAGGTATGCTGCGTTGGGAACAACAAGAGGTAGTAGATAAATTTTTTAGTAGAGGAAGAGCTAGATCAGGTATATTACAAGCTCCTTGTGGGTGGGGCAAGACTTTTACTGGTTGTGAAATTATTTCAAGTAATAAAACAAAGACTCTTGTATTAGTGCATACGAAACTATTATTTAGGCAATGGATAGAAGAATTAGAAAGACAGATTCCAACCGTGAAAATAGGACGAATTGGGGATGGATTATTCGACATTCAAGATATCACTGTCGGAATTTATAAATCTATATATAATCGGCGTGATGAGCTAGAAAACTCATTTTCGATGATATTAGTAGATGAAGCACATCTTTGTCCTGCTGAAATGTTTTCTACTGCGTTAAACTCATTGAATGCTAAAGTTAAAATAGGTATTAGCGCCACACCTAGACGAAAAGATGGAAAACATGTATTTTTATCTGATTATTTTTCTCCTTTCATGGTTGAAGCCCGTGATCCAAGACAACTCCAAGACCCAGTAGTTCAAATCAAACGCACCGACTTCCGATTCCCCGTTATTGACCCAAAACGAGATTGGTCGCGCCAGCTGAACAAACTCTGCGCTAACAAAGATTACTTGAAAGCTATCGCAAATTTTGCCAAAAGTCAAATAGTCACAGGTCGTTGTCCGTTGATACTTGGTGAACGTGTACAGATGCTAAAAGATTTACAGGAACTGATTCCTGAAAGTGTATGTTTAATAGGAGAATCTGATGAATCAACTAGAAGTGATGTTCTTCAAAATGTTGGAGGTAAATACAAATGTGTCCTATCAACCAAACTTTTTGACGAAGGTATTTCGTGCCATAGGCTTGATACTTTGTATCTTACTTGTCCTAGTAATAATCCCATAAAATTGGAACAGAGAGTAGGAAGAATTATACGTGAACATCCAGAGAAACAAATACCTATGATTGTAGATTTTTGGCTGTCTGGAGGAATAGTGGCGCGTCAACAAACAAAAAGACTTGAATGGTATAAACAGCGTGGATATTATATACTTTAATTGGTATGAATTACTATCAAAGGCAAGAAAAGATCAGACAGCAATATTAATCTTGGCATTTGCGCAAACTAAGTTGTATAATGCAAGAACAACTAAAGGATTGATGAGGGCATTAAAGATAAATCATATACCAATGCACTTATTCACTACAGGTCTTTTAGAACAGAAAAAAGAAAAACTTGTTTGTAACTATCAAACAGAAGAGCCTATGAGTTATTTTAAGAACCCATGGTTTTTAACACAAAATGTTTCTGTAATACAAAAGACAGAATACTTACAACTCCTCTCTATGAGAAGAGTAAGTGAAGACCAAGACTACATCGCTAAAAATTATATTAGAAAAGATATTAATAACCCTTTCGTAAATATAAAAGGCGATAAAATATATTTTACACAAGAGTCCTCGGTTTCGAGGAAATCCTACACTTAAGTTCTAACGAACAATCAAGGAGAAACTACTATGGTCGCATGGGATAAAGCTAAAGGAAAGCAAACCTCAAGCAACGAACGTCGTGAAATTCAACGACTCACACTCGGTATCGGAGATACCAAAGTACGTCTTTTAGGGGACGTGATGCCTCGCTACTGCTATTGGGTAGTCACTAAAGAAGGTAAAAAAATGCCAGTAGAATGTCTACAGTTCAGTCGTGAAACTGAATCTTTTGACAACTCTGCTCAAGATCCTTTCAAAGAGATCGATGACGCTATTTATGCGGATAAGCCACAATTTTCATATGTATGTAATGTAATTGATCGCGCTGATGGACAGATTAAATTGTTCGATCTGCGTTCAACTATTTATTCTCAGATTGTAGACTATGCTACTAATCCTGATTATGGAAATCCAGCAGATAGTGAAGGTGGTTATGATATTACCATTAAAAAAGAAAAAACAGGACCTCTTCCACAAAATGTGAAATACTCCTGCCTGCCTGCTCGTAATAATTCTGCTCTTACAGACGCAGAAAAAGCTCTTGAGCTTTATGAATTATCAAAAATTTATAAACGCCAAACTTATGATGAGCAAAAAGAGTGGTTATTAAATAATACCGCATATTTCGCAGGTGATGTATCTGACGAATTCAAGCCAGCTGAAGATGTGGATGACCTAGCTTAATGAAAAAATCATTATTAGATATGAAGCCTAAAGAGGTTGCAACTTCTGAAGAAGAAGGGCAACCTACTGAGAAAAGTTTTGGTGCTTTCAAACAAGTTGACGGTAATCAAGCAACCATTGATTTAGCACAGCTAAGACAGCACAATGTTTTCTTTGCTACTCCTTGCTACGGAGGTATGCTCACTGATCAATTTTTCTTATCAATGTTTCGAGTAAGCCAAGCGTTTATGCAGCACGGAATTAATTTTAGAATCACTACTCTTCGTAATGAATCTTTGATTACTCGTGCTAGAAATATTCTAACAGCTATGTTTCTTGAATCGGACTGTACTCATTTGATGTTTATTGATTCAGATATTGAGTTTGACGTAGAGTCAGTACTTCGTGCTCTAGCGTATGATAAGCCTATTATGGCAGCAGCATACCCTAAAAAAGCTTTACCAATCCAATATGCAATCAACTTTAAGTTTGTTAATCAAGAAAATCGTCAGATCAGAGTGGAGAATGGTGCAGTAGAAGTTTTAGATGCTTCGACTGGTTTCTTTTTGGTAAAAAGAGAAACTGTAGAAAAGATGTGTCAAGCGTATCCAGAACTTCATTATCGTAATGATTCTAATATTGACGAAAGATTTAACAAATATTGTTATGCACTGTTTGATACTTGGTTAGACCCTGATGACAATCGTTATCTTTCTGAAGATTACACTTTCTGTCGTAGATGGCAAAAAATTGGTGGAGAGATTTGGCTAGATCCAAATACGAAACTGAATCATGTTGGAAGTTATACTTTTGAAGGTGATGTTGGAAAGATTATCAATAGACAAGAGTAAAATTAGGACGTAGTTCTGACGTGGCTAAGGCTATGCGGAACTACGTTCCTTGCTGCGGCACTACGTGCCGACGCTAACACACATAGGCAAGTCGTGTTCAACAGCTTTTCACCTGCCGGTGTAGCGCTGTTCACAAGCTAGTAAACATAAATTAGCACACTTTTTGGCATAGGGCAAATTATAAAATGGCAGATCAAATTGATATAGAAAGATTTATACACGAAGGACACGAAAGTTACGTTGTTAAACCAGAAAATATTGATACATATTGGGATAATGATTATGACTTAGATGACCAAGCTGGGTGGGAAGATAGATATAAGCATGAGGCTAACGTATTATTCAGTGTTTTTGATGAGCATAGAGATATAAAAAATATCATTGAAATAGGGTCAGGACCGGGCAAACTTGGAGATTTAATTTTAGGTGCAAGAGAAGATATAATATATGACAGAGTTGATGGGTCGAGCGCTAAAAGAGCCTATGAGCGTAGAAAATACCAAGGCAAACATTTTTATGTTCAAGACTTGTTTGACTCTTTTGATTGTTCAGAGATTGATAAAAAATATGATTTAGTTGTGATGAATGATTTTCTAGAACATATAAGAAACCCTAGTCTGATTATCCAAAGATGTAGAGAAAATTTATTACATTCAGAAGGGTTTGCGTTTGTATCAGTCCCAAATTGGAGAATGAAACATCACTTTTTCTATCCAGGGCTGTTTGATTTTGATAACTTTCTAAAATTCATGATTTTTGAAGGTTTTCATCTAATCGCACAATATCCAAGCTGGTCAAAAGAGGTACATATAAGAACACCTAGACTGACTAATATTGAAACAATTTTAAAACCAGAATCACAGTTTGACTGGAATTGGTATTTATTATTTAAGAAAGCAACAAAATGACACGAGTTATTTGCTCCGCAGATTGGCATATTAATCTGCACAAGAAAAAAGTACCTTACGACTGGCAAGTTGGTAGATTCAAGGCAATGTTTCGTAAATTAATAGCACTAGAACAAAGCTGTGATGTACATATTATAGCTGGTGACGTATTTGATAAGAAGCCAGAACCAGATGAAATCTGTTTGTTTTTGAGCTATATCAATTCCGTCACAATACCCACCTACATCATTCCAGGAAATCACGAAGCCACTAGAAAAGGAGAATCTTTCTTTGAATATTTTAATGAAGATAATGCCATCAAAAATGAGAACGTCCATTTATTTACTAGAAACGGACGTGCGACTGTGGGTAAAACGTCATTTCAATTCTATCCGTATGGCGAAATGCAGCTCGACAATCTACCAACATATGTCAACGACGATATATTGGTTACGCATATTCGTGGAGAAGTGCCTCCGCATATTACGCCGGAATATGATTTCTCCCGTCTCTCTCCTTGGGGCTTATGTCTACTTGGCGATCTACACTTTAATCATCGTTATGGCGACACTAACTGTTACTACCCTGGTTCTCCCTTAAATACTACATTTGATCGTGATGAGATGCGAGAGTATGGAGTAGATATTTTTGATATAGTAGATTCACGCAACTACACACGTGAGTTCTATGATTTAAAACTACCTAAGCTGATACGACGTAAGATTGCTGTTGGTGAAGAGATGCTTTCAGACTCATTTCATCACGTAGTATATGAAGTCACAGGTTCATTAGATCAACTTGCTAAGATGGAAAATTCTGAACTGTTAGACAAAAAGATGGTAGAAAAACCGGCAGAAGAATCTACGCTTGATCTTAAAAATAAAACAATCTATGAAGAACTAGAGATTTATCTTAAACATATCAAAGTATCTGACACAGAACGAGTACTGACGGAGTTCAAATCTCTGAATGTCGTCTGATTTATTACGTCTTAATAGAGTTTATTGGGAGTATGTTCAGAATAACTCGTATCTAAGACCAGAGAAAAACTATTTGTGTTCTAACTTAATACCCTCGATTGGCGTAAGAGTCAGTGTTCCAGAATATACTCGTCGTTCTAAATCGTTCAAACGAGACCTAACTAAACTAGCAACAGCTTTTGGTGAAAAGCATAAAGACTATAAATATGTATTAGCCCTAAGTGGGGGAATAGATTCAGAAGTTACCGCTGAAACATTTTATGAGCAGGGCATTACTTTTAGAGCTATTTCTCAAAGATTGTTTGATGGAGCTAACGACTATGACATTATCTACGCAGCTAAATATTGCCAAGACCGTAATATTCCTCATAAAGTTATTAATCTTCCACTAGACAAAATGATGAAGCATACAATACCTGATGCAGTAAAACACGGGCAGTTTACTCACTCATACTCTCAAATTGCATTGTGTAATTTATTCAACTATATAGAAGATGATGAGATTATAATATTTTCTGGTCATAATCCTGACTTTCATCGTCAAATTGGTGTTGGGTGGTGGGAAGATTCCCCGAACATTATTAAGTATGCTATAGCTAAGGATAAGCGTTTTTTTACTTTTACATCTCTTGAGCCTATCTTTTGTCACTATGCTTCGAACTTTGATGGCGACCAGCCTGGAGACAAGAATAATGATTTTTTGTACGAAGCATTCCCACACCTCACAAGAAGAGTTAAAATGACAGGTTGGGAAAAATCTATTAAACTAGTAGGTGACTTAGAAGATGAAATTAGAAAATACTGCGCTTTTAGGATGCAGACATTTATTACATGGGAAAGATTTACTCTTAATTATATGAGAAAAATCTTTATCGAACGCGAAATAGAAAGAAATCAAGATGAGTAGCATAGTTCTTAATAAACTAACTTTTTCAAATATGTTCAGTTACGGTAAAAACAATGTAATTGATCTATCTAATAATAGAATCACCCAACTTACTGCACCAAATGGTAGTGGTAAATCTTCTATCGCAATGATTATTCAAGAAACTCTTTTCAATAAGAATATTAAAGGAATTAAAAAGACTGATATCCTCAACCGTTGGTCTAAAGAAAAATCTTGGTCTACTTCTCTAACTTTTACTAAAGATGATACTAATTATAAAGTTGATGTTACTAGGTCTGGGGCACAAACTAAAGTAAAGCTTATTGAAGATGGAGTTGACATTTCTGACCACAAGGTACTAGACACGTATAAAAAGATAGCTGATATTGTAGGCACAGATTTTGAAGTGTTCTCTCAACTAACATATCAGTCTTCTACAGATTTACTTGAGTTCCTAAAAGCTACAGATGCGAATCGTAAGAAGTTTCTTATCAACCTATTTAATCTTGAAAAGTACATATCAATTGGAGAACGTGTAAAAACTAAATCAACTGAAGTTGATAGAGAGTACAATAGATTAATTGGGGAGCTTAAAACTATAGATGATTTTCTTGCGCTTACTTCTATCCCAGCAAAACAGACTGAAAAAGACGTACCTAATATTGATGAGGCGTTGCAAAGAGAGATAGGAGTGCTTCAACAAGAATTGCATAATTACGAAACTACTTGTAAAAAGATAGATAAAAATAATATGTATATAGAAGAACGGGATGAAATACAGTTTATCTCTGGAATGACTACTCCAGAAGAATTTCTATACAACGAAGACTATCAAGATATCAAAAATAATATAGTAGTACTTAGAAGTGAAATTAATACTCTTGAAAATGATGTCACAAAGGTACAGGTTAATGACACTTGCCCTGCTTGTGGGCAAACAATTGACACAACTCATCTTGTCAAGTTGAAAGAAGACCTTAAAGACGCGCTTAATGAGAAAACCACATTATATAAGGAAGCTATGGAAAAAGCTACCAAGTGGAGTAACGAAATTAAACAAATAGATACTAAAAAGAAAGAGTACATCGATAATAAAAGAAAGATTGAACGTTTTGAACATTTAACTCAGCTAATTGATAATACTGTTGCAAAAGATTATCCAGATATAGGAAATATTAAAACAAGAATTAATGAATTACAGGGTGAATACAGTATTCAAGCAAATGATTCAAAAGATGCGCAAGAACATAATAAACAAGTTAGTATGCATAATGCAAGGGTAGACGCCCTAATCGACCAAAAAAATGATTTTACAGTTAGACAACAAAGTGTAAAAGATGATACTCTATCTAAATCAAATCAGATAAATTCTTTAAATATTCTTAAAAAAGCCTTCAGCACGTCTGGTATCGTAGCATTTAAGCTTGAGAATTTAACTAAAGAACTAGAAGTTTCGATAAATTATTATTTATCAATACTAAGTGATGGTCAATTTCAAGTAGAGTTTAAACTTGATAAAGAAAAACTAAATATCTCCGTCATCAACAACGGAATCTCAACACCTATAGAAACTGTATCAGGAGGTGAATTCTCACGAATTCAAACCTCCATTCTTTTAGCGATAAGAAGCCTACTATCCAAACTTGGTGGTAGTAGTGTTAATCTACTATTTCTTGATGAGATTACAGGTGTCCTTGATGACGAAGGCAAAGATAAGCTTGTAGAAGTTCTTCAAAAAGAAGATAACCTTAATGTTTTTCTTATCTCTCATGATTTTACCCATCCATTAATTGATAAAGTTTCTATCGTTAAAGACGATAATATAAGTTCTATACAGTAAGGAAATCAAATGATTGAAGTTATTAAGCGTGATGGTACACGTGAGTCTCTAAATATTGAAAAACTACATAAAGTAGTGACTTTTGCGTGTGAAGAGATTGCCGGTGTTAGTGCAAGTGAGGTAGAAATTCATTCGCAGATTCAATTCTTCGACGGGATCAAAACTGAAGATGTACAAGAAACTTTAATTAAGTCAGCAGCTGATTTAATCTCTGAAGAAACCCCTAACTATCAGTGGGTTGCAGGGCGTTTGATTAATTATCACTTACGTAAAATGGTTTATGGGCAGTTTGACCCTTGGGATTTGTATACTTTAGTTATAAAAAATGTAGAAAATGGATTCTACGACAAAGACATTCTTGTTACTTATACTAAAGCAGAGTTCAATAAACTAAATAGTTTCATAAAACATCAAAGAGATAATACTTTAACTTATGCAGCTATGGAACAGTTTAGAGGTAAGTATCTAGTTCAAAACCGTGTCACAAAGCAAATATTTGAAACCCCACAAATGGCTTACATGCTTATTGCTATGACACTTTTCCAAAATTATCCTAAAGAAACGAGAATTAAATGGGTGAAAGATTACTACGATGCAATATCTACATTTGACATATCCTTGCCTACTCCTGTTATGGCTGGGGTGCGCACGCCACAAAGACAATTCTCTTCTTGTGTTCTTATCGAAACAGATGATTCATTGGATAGTATTAATGCTAGTACTAGCAGTATTGTTAAGTATGTCAGTCAAAAAGCAGGCATCGGCATCGGAGCTGGTAGAATTAGAGCCCTCGGAAGCCCCATCCGAAGTGGGGATGCTTACCATACAGGAGTTATTCCGTTCTATAAAATGTTTCAAAGTGCGACACGATCCTGCTCTCAAGGCGGTGTGCGAAATGGTGCCGCCACCTTGTACTATCCAATCTGGCATTTGGAAGTTGAAGATCTCTTGGTGCTAAAGAATAACAAAGGTACAGAAGACAACCGTGTTAGACATATGGATTATGGAGTTCAATTTAGCAAACTGATGTATGAAAGACTACTTTCTGGAGGAGATATTACATTATTTTCGCCAAGTGACGTTCCCGGCCTCTATGAAGCTTTTTTCAACGATCAAGAAGAGTTTAAATACTTATACGAAAAAGCAGAAGTACACCCAAATATTCGTAAGAAAACAATACCTGCTATTCAATTATTTTCTTCGTTTATGGAAGAAAGAAAAAATACGGGGCGTATCTATCTTATGAACGTAGACCATGCCAACACACACTCTTCTTTTGATGAAAAAGTGGCCCCCGTCCATCAGTCTAATTTATGTTGTGAGATTAATTTACCAACAAAGCCTCTAAGTAGTTTTGATAGTGATGACGGTGAAATTGCTTTATGTACGTTAAGTGCTATTAATTGGGGTAAAATTAGTAAACCTTCAGATTTTGCAAAGCCTTGTGAGTTAGCTGTTCGTGGTTTAGATGCCTTGCTCGATTATCAAGACTACCCTGTAAAAGCAGCTAAGAGTGCTACAATGAAACGTCGTCCTCTGGGTATTGGAATAATTAATCTCGCCTATTGGTTGGCTAAAAATAATACATCATATGAAGAACCAAATCTAAAATTATTGGATGAATATGCTGAAGCGTGGAGTTTTTACTTGATCAAAGCTTCCGCTAACTTAGCAAAAGAGTGGGGTGCTCCTTCTGGATTTAACGAGACTAAATACAGCAAGGGTATTATGCCAATGGATACTCGTAAAAAAGAAATTGATGAACTAGTTCCTCATGTTGAAAGACAAAACTGGAATGGACTACGTTTAGATATTATGGAGTGGGGAATCAAGAATTCTACACTAATGGCGTTAATGCCTTCTGAAACTTCAGCCCAAATTGCTAATGCTACTAACGGCATTGAGCCTCCAAGATCTTTTGTGTCTGTTAAGCAATCCAAGGACGGAGTTCTAAAACAAGTGGTTCCTGGTATCCATAAATTAAGATCTAAATATAACTTACTATGGGATCAAAAATCTCCTGAAGGTTATTTAAAAATTTGTGCAGTTTTACAAAAATATATTGATCAAGGAATTAGTGTTAATACGTCTTATAACCCAACTTTTTTTGAAGATGAAAAGATTCCAATGAGTGCTATGATACAAGACTTATTAATGTTCTATAAATATGGAGGTAAACAACTCTACTATTTTAATACTTTTGACGGCCAAGGCGAAATAGACATCAGCAAACTTGATGATATACCTCAAGAAGAAATTGACGACGCAGACTGTGATAGTTGCGTTTTATAAGGAAAAGAAAATGACAGTACTAAATACATCATCATATGACCATACAACATCAAAAATGTTTTTTGATAACTCTTTAGGGATGCAAAGATTTGATACCTTAAAATATAGAGCATTTGATAAACTAACAGATAAACAACTCGGATTCTTTTGGAGACCAGAAGAAATAGATATCTTAAGGGACGCAGCAGATTTTAAAAATCTTACAGAGCATGAACAGCATATTTTCACATCTAATCTAAAAAGACAGATCGTACTAGACAGTGTACAAGGTCGTGCTCCCGCAGAAAGTTTTGGATCCATTGTCAGCTTACCAGAACTTGAAAATTGGATTATTACTTGGACATTTAGTGAAACTATTCATTCTCGTTCTTATACACATATTATACGTAATATCTATCCCAACCCTTCTAAGGTATTTGACGAAATGATGGATATTCAAGAAATTGTTGACTGTGCTGATTCTATTTCAGAGCATTACGACGATCTTATTGAGATGACAAAATGGTATCAACTATTTGGTGAAGGTGAACATAGCGTAACATCGACAGAAGAAGATGACCCTATTGATGGTATGAAGTTGGGAGTTTATCAAAAAAATAGTAATAAGTCTATTTCACTGTATGAATTAAAAAAGAAGCTATACTTATGTATGGCTAGTGTTAATATTCTTGAGGGAGTACGTTTTTACGTATCTTTTGCTTGTTCATGGGCGTTTGCTGAACTTAAAAAGATGGAAGGTAATGCTAAGATTATCAAGTTGATTGCTCGTGATGAAAATGTTCACCTTGGTTCTACTCAGCAGATTCTAAAACTTTTACCACAAGATGATCCTGATTTTGCTAAAATTGCAAAAGAGTGCGAGCAAGAAGTAATTGATATGTTTGTCGAAGCAGTTAATCAAGAAAAAGAGTGGGCAAACTACTTATTTAAAGATGGATCGATGATCGGACTTAACACTCAACTTTTGTCTGATTACATCGAATGGATTGCACACAAACGTATGACTGCTATCGGAGTAAAATGTCCGTACTCAGTACCACGTGCTAACCCTTTACCCTGGACTCAAAAATGGATTTCAGGGGCTGAAGTACAAGTTGCTCCTCAAGAAACTGAGATCTCCAGTTATGTAATTGGAGGAACTAAACAAGACGTATCAAAAGATACATTTAAAGGATTCTCTTTATGATTGATCTGAATAAATATAAAGAATTTGTTAGTGCAGTAACTAGCCAAGAAAGTAATAATGTAAGAAAACTAACTGATAAACTACACGAACTTGATAGAACAATTAATATATCACTACTAATGACAGGAGGTATTGGTCTAGCGTCAGAAGGTGGTGAGTTTAACGAGATTGTAAAAAAATGCGTATTTCAAGGTAAGCCCTTAGATGATGATACAATTTTTCATATGAAGCGTGAGCTAGGAGATATTATATGGTACTGGGTAAATGCTTGTAGAGCACTAGATCTAGACCCTAATGATGTTGTAGCAGAAAATGTTAAAAAACTTGAGTCTAGATACCCTCATGGAGAATTTGATGTTCATTACTCAGAAAATCGTCAAGAAGGCGACCTATAATGAAAATAGTAATTTGGAGTAAACCAGACTGCCCATTTTGTGTAAGGGCTAAACACGAGTGTGATAAGCGTGGGATTGCCTATGATGAAAAATTAATTGGATTTAATGGCTTAACCAAAGAAGATTTATTAAGTGTTGCCCCCAATGCAAGGTCAGTTCCACAAATTTTTATTGATGGACAATTAATTGGAGGCTATACTGAATTAATGAAATCGAATATTCTCGATTCACAATAATAAGGAGAATTAGCTATTGGCTAACGGAAATGGGCATCAAAAGCCTCTTAAAAAAGTCAGAATTGACGATCTCTTAACTTTCTCACCTATAACTGATAATCAAACAATTACTTATGAGTCTTATAAAAAAGATAAACATCTACTTCTTCATGGAATAGCAGGTACGGGTAAAACGTTTCTTTCTCTTTACTTAGCCTTAGAAGAGGTGTTAGATCCTTCTACTGTATATGACGACGTATTTATTGTTCGTTCAGTTGTTTCTACAAGAGACATTGGATTTTTACCTGGTGACGAGCAAGATAAAGTATCTTTGTACGAAGCACCTTACCGATCAATATGTAGTGAATTATTTAATTATAAAGAATCATATGACGCTCTTAAACAACAAGGTAATGTAAAATTTATGAGCACCTCATTTATAAGAGGAATCACTATTAACAATGCAGTTGTTATAGTAGATGAGTGTCAAAATTTAAACTTCCATGAATTGGATAGTATTATTACAAGAATAGGTAAAAACTCAAAGATAATTTTTTGTGGTGACTATACTCAGACAGATTTAACCAGAGAAAATGATAAACGTGGGATACTTAATTTTATGAACATTCTTAGTTCATTAGAGGAATTTAGTACAGTTGAGTTTGGAGTAGACGACATAGTTAGAAGTGATTTTTTAAAGTCATATATCATTGCAAAATATGAACTAGGATATGCATAACTCATATAAAGATAATTGGGATAACAAAACACTAAACTATGATTTAAAAAGATATAACTTTAGTGAGTGGGTTCTTAACGTAATTCAACAGGATTATCCAAATCTTACGGATTTACAGTATTTACATACTTGTGTTAAATCTGAAAACTTAGTAAATATTACAGATAAAGTTCAAAAGTCATTTGCTGCTAGGTCTTTTGGTAAAATGATAGATGACTTTGCCGAAGAATATATCAAACCGTTAATAGGTAGTAATAAGTACTTAGTAAAAAGATTCCCTACCCTCAACTTAGTGGTTCCAAACCAAGAAAAACTTGGTCGTAGATTGCATTTTCATCAAGGAATTTTCTATAACAATGGAAGAGGACAAGGCACTATCTGGATGCCTTTAACTAATTGCTATGAGTCTAATTCGATGTGGATTGTAGGATATGAAGACTCAAAGAATATAACTAAAGAAGTAGTGCAATACAAAACATCACAGGACACCTTTGAAAAGATGAGCTTAGATAAAGCATTTCCTGTAACATTATTTCCTGGGCAAGCTCATTTATTTCATCAAGAGCATATACATGGTAACATAAATAATAAAACAAACACCACTCGAATGGCTATAGATTGGCATGTTTTAGTAGAAGGCGAAGAGTTTAATGGTAGATATCCAGGAGGGTTTTTTAGATTACCAAAAGAATACGAACAAGAAAAGGTAAAAACGAATAATGCCTCAATTTATTTATCTAATAATAGTGATTTTGATAAGCATATTCCTCTTCATATACAACGTAATTATATTGTAAACTACTGTGAACAAAATAGTATCCAGTATTCAGGATATGTGTTTGAAAATGAACATCTAGAGCATCTACCCATACTAGAAGATATGATTAATAAGGGGCAAAACGTCATTATGCTAAGTATATACTCTTTACCTAACGACAAAGAGTTAAGAAATTATTATTTGGACTTGGCAATTAATAACAATGTTGATATAATTTTCGTAAATGAATTGTTAAAGCTATCAAAGGTTAGCCTTGCTAACATTAACACATACTTAGAATTCGGGTTCAAACAAAAAGGACAGCACTCATGGGAGTCTTAAATGTTTCTTAAAGAAGTAGAGATAAATTATGATTTTGATTTTATCTACGATATTGAGTGGGAGCAGTTTGAGCACGACTGTTTAGGACACCAACAAGTAGAACTCAAAGATATTCATGATAAAATTGGTGGCTTTCCAAAATCGCTAACTCACTATAACACTATGTTTTATCAGAAATTTTTTGATAATAGTGAGATAGATTATACAGATTTAGGTAATCAATTAGGTATAGAGGCGATTACAGTATCTATTATAAAACAACCTCCTGGCATGACAAATCCTATGCATCGTGATACTTTTTATCAGATTAATAAGAAATTTCCAAACGAAGAAAGAGTAAAAGTTAGAGCTAATCTACAACTATTAGAGTGGAAGGCAGGACACTTTCTTCAGTTTAATGACACAGTAGTTACGCATTGGAAAGCAAATACTGGCTATATGTGGGATTCCACCGTTCTTCACTTAGCAGCAAATGCAGGTCTAGAAGATCGTTATTCACTTCAAGTTTCAGGATTTCTTAACTCTTAATGGCTCGTTACACAAACCTTCCTGATAATAAAAATAAGCCTTTTGGAGGCGCTTATAGTGTCTACGATAGCGACACTCTTTATATGCGGGACTATTTAGTTCAGAAATATGCTGTTAATAGTTCGTACCACGATTTTGAAAGTATAAAACAGGACTATTTTAGTCAGTTTAAATATTTTTTATCTGACCCACACAAACTAAATGGTTTATCTATGTATAAACATGCCTGTTTTACCCAAGGCACAACAGAGTCATTTGCTCATTTTTATACCAGATATAGAAATAAAAATAGACTTAGACTAGCACGTGGCGAGTATTTTTATCATCAGATGATTAAATCTATGTATTTTTCTATGCGCTTTGATTGGTTAGAAGATGACGAATTAAAATCAGGAGATGTGCTGGTTATAAGTGCTCCGTTCTCTGATACTTGTGATTTATATCCAAACTTAGAGCGAATACTTACAGAATGTGATGACAAAGAAATTCCAGTGCTTCTTGATTTAGCGTATATCAATATAGCTACGGAAATAGAAATTGATTTATCTCATCCCTGCATAGAATACGTGGTATCTTCTTTATCAAAAGTTTTTCCTGTGGAAAATTACAGGATAGGTATAAGACTACAAAAAGAAATGTTTGAAGATCCTTTATATGTTATCAACGAGCCATACTATAATTACATCAATATGTGTAGCGTATATCTTGGGCTTGGACTAATGCAAGAATTTAGTCCAATGTATATATACGATAAATACGCACCTAAACAAGACCTATACTGTAAATTATATAATTTAGAGAAAACTAAATGTGTCTACTTTGGTTTAGACACAGCTAATGAATATCCTGAGTACAATAGAGGTAGAGACACTAATCGTCTTTGCTTTTCAAGACTCTGGGATGGGAGAATGACTTTTGACATGTAATAATGACTGGGACCCGTTAGAGGAAATCATTGTAGGAACTGCTGATTATGCTACTATTTCTATTCCTAATATCAGCACAATGAAATGTCAATTTCCTGAGTATGAAGAGTCTTTTATCAAAGAGTTTACTGGTTTTTACCCAGATCAAATTATTGAAGAACAAAATGAGGATTTAGATAATTTATCAGACGTACTCAAAAGTTTGGGAATTGTAGTTCATCGCCCTAATACTACCTATGCTACAGCTGAAACTAAATCTCCCACATGGCAGGGAAAGAATTGGCATTATCATTGTCCTAGAGATTTAACTCTTGTTGTTGGTGACACACTCATTGAAACACCGTCTCCTATCTGGAATAGACAGTTTGAAACTTGGGCCTATAGAGATATATTTACGAAGCTTTGGAATGAAGGTTATAATTGGATTAAAGCACCTATCCCACTGCTTTATGATGAAAACTATAAGGAAGATACTAAAGGTGTTCCTTCTTTACACAACGAAGAAATACTTTTTGAAGCTGCTAATTGTGTTCGAGTGAATAATGACATACTATATCAAGTATCGAATACCGGTAACGAAAATGGAGCTAAGTGGTTACAACGAGTTCTTGGAGATTCTTATAAGGTACATCTAGCAAAAAATCTTTATTCTTACGCACACCTTGATAGCACTATTGTGCCTATTAGAGAAGGTCTTGTATTATATAATGCTGATAGGGTGACTCCCGAAAACGAACCTGAATTATTTAAGAATTGGGATAAGATATGGATTAATGAGTGTGTAGGACCAACTACGCCTCCCCTTGGTCTTCCGTGGGGAGCTAGTGAGTGGATTGGTATGAATCTACTCAGTGTCAATGAGAATCTTGCTATCGTAGATAAGAAACAAACACAAATTCATGAAAGACTTAATTATTTTGGTGTTGAGACTATCCCTCTTGAACTAAGGCATGATAGAATTATAAGTGGAGGATTCCATTGCGTCACACTGGATCTAAAAAGAACAAGCTTGTAGTATGTGGTGAAAGTTTTAGTTATGGAACAGGAGTTAAACATTGGCCCCGTATAGTTTCAGATTTCTATGATTCAGAATTAGTTAATCTTGCTATAGTGGGTTGTAGTAATTATGCTATATGTTTTCAACTACAGCACGCATTAAATAATTTAAGTTCTGATGATTTTGTTGTCATATCATTAACTGCTGCTGAACGTTTTGAGATAGATGATGATGAATTTTCTCTACCCGTTTCCGTAGAAGATTTTAGACAGAACATAGACGAAATCAAAGATTCATCTTTCTCTAAGTCTCCTACTATAACTTCTGGTAATTTATCATCTCAATTACGTAATTATCAATTAGAACAGATGAAAAAATATTTGATGAGTGGCTCGTACAGACTATCTGCACAATATCAATCTTGGTGCTTGCAACATCTCATTTCATCTTTACCTTGTGATTACCTATTATATAGAAATATTTATCCTCGCTATCATGAAGATATAAATAAGTATTCCAATGAACATTATTTTGGATTAGAATCATACTTAATAAATTCTGGTCCTTACGACTATGAAAAAGAACACGTAAGAACAACAAATCATTTATCTGACAAAGAAAATAAGATGTTTGCTGGTAAAGTGATAAAGGATATGAATGGCACATAATAAAAGTAAAGCTAAAGGTTCAGCTTATGAACAAAAAATAGCTACAAGACTTTCAAGCGAGTTCAACAAAGAATTTAGAAGAGTACCTTTATCCGGTGCTATAGATTATTTAAAAGGTGATATTTGGACACCTCATGACACTGCTTGGTGGCCCTACGCTATCGAATGTAAACACTACAAAAATATCGAGTGGAATAACTTATTAACTTCTAAAACTACAGATATGCTTCAATTTTGGAAACAAACAGTTAGAGAAGCGGAAGTGATGAAGAAAAAACCTCTTCTTATCTTTAGATGGAATCGCTCAAAAGACTTTGTAGCATTTGATGATGATACTGAAGTGCCCTTTTATGTTGAAGTAAAATCTTTTGGATGTCACTTTAAAATTACAAAACTTGATGACTGGATTATGTCTGTTAAAAAACAAACTAACCTTGCTTAATTGTTAATAAATTGATATAGTTATTTATAAATATAGGAGATAACTATGACAAAATCTTGGAATGACCTTGCAGACTTGCAAGAGCCAGACTATTCAACTTACAATAATCTACTAATTATTGACGCTAACAACCTATCTTATCGCTGGCTACAACGTCCTAACTTTGATTCTTTTGGAGACGACTTTGTACGCACAATCCAATCACTAGCAAAATCTTATGAAGCTACTCGTACCATCGTCTGTTTTGATTTTGGTAAGTCGTACTATCGTATGGACATGCATGATGAGTATAAGGGTACGCGTAAAAAACCACAAGATGAAGAAGAGATTAAAAAATATGAAAGCTTCTTTGCAGTACTTAACTCACTACCAGAAGAATTAGATGAAGAGGTTCTAAAATTTAGAGGGGTTGAAGCCGACGATATTCTTGCTTGGATTACGCAGAACATTTCTGATAGATATGACCATACATGGATTGTTTCTTCAGATCGTGACTTATATCAATTGATTGACAATAACGTATCAGTATTTAATATTTTCAGCAGAAAAGAAATCACACTTCAAACCTTAGAGGATGATTTTGAAATTACTCCCGACTTGTATATGTTATCACGAATCATTGAAGGAGATAAATCTGATAATATTTTAGGTATCGAAGGAATAGGACCAAAGAGAGCACAGGCTCTTGCTAAAGAGTACAACACCTTAGATAACTTGATTACTGCTTTACCTATTAAGGGTAGATCAAAATATATTCAAAACTTAAATGCTGGTAAAGAACAATTAGTTAGAAACGAAAAACTAATTAATCTAAAAGCGTACTGTGTAGACGCTATATGTGCAGGTAAAGAAGGAGACGAGCCTCTTGCAAGACTTTCAAATTTGTAACATCAAAATTGAAAAGAGCACCATAGCTAAACAGCTTGAAAAAGAGTATAGTATTGAGTGGGGGTTTAATCAAGATACTCCACTTGATTCTTTTTTTCACCTCAGAGCATGTATTCGTAAACCTATATCAATTAAAGCAGGACAAATACTACCAATCCCTACAGGCATATACCCTCAATTACCAAATCCAAATTTTAGGATAGAGTGTAATTCTTTTACTGACTTAGTTTATGAGCAAGGCATATGTTTAGCAGACGGTATTTCTACTTTTGATTTTACGTTTAGAAATGAAATATGGCTTTTATTAGAAAATAAATTTAAAGAAGCACAAGTCCTACAGCCTACTCAAAAAATAGCACTCTTCTCTGTAAACTATAAGCCGAGAATGGTAATAGAATATGTTGATTGGATAGAAGAAATTAAATGGAAAAATCGTTCAGCCAAAAATTTCATTCAAAAAATTAAGAAAAAAATGTTACCCGACATTCACGATGTTAAGAAACAAAGACAGTTCAATGTAGGGTATGATAGAGATCAGGTAAAAAAATATATCGATGGAGGAGTTAGAACTTCTACAATACGTAAAAAAGGTGGAGAAGCCTCTATATGGTCTAAAAACATAGATAAAGGAGATAGTGATGGAAGTTAAATTAATTTCTTACTCTCAGATTAATAAAGAAGTATTTGGAGATACTGACGTTAAAAACATTGAAGATATTGTTGCATATTGTGCTAGAGTATCAAATCCTTCTAATCAGGATAATACAGAGACTAATGAAAAATTATTAAAATACTTAATTAGAGAAAAGCATTGGTCACCGTTTGAAATGGTTAATGTTTGTTTAGAAATTACTACCACGCGTGACATTGCTAGACAGATTCTAAGGCATCGTTCTTTTTCTTTTCAAGAGTTTTCTCAACGCTACGCTAACCCTTTGGATGATTTAAAGTCTGTGAGGAGAGAGGCAAGATTACAAGACACAAAGAATAGACAAAACTCAATCGATACAGACGATAACGCATTGCAACAATCTTGGAACGGTCAACAAGATTTAGTGTGGCTGGCAGCAGTAAAAGCATATAACTGGGCTATTGATCGAGGAATTGCTAAAGAACAAGCAAGAGCAGTTCTACCAGAGGGCTTAATAGAGTCTAGAGTTTATGTAAATGGTACACTTAGGTCTTGGTTACACTATATTGATTTAAGAGAAAAAAATGGCACTCAAAAAGAGCACATGGAAATCGCAAGAGCTTGTGCTGATGTCATAACTAAGATATTCCCAATGGGAGATACTTATTTAGCCCCTTCTAAAAGATGACAATAGGATTTTTAACACAGTACTATAGAGGATTAGGACACTCTCAAAGAATAAAGTTCATAGCAGAGCAAACAGCTAAACACGAAAAAGTAGTTGTTATGGATCAATTGTTTGAGCCGCCTATTAAGTTAAGTGTACCTCACATATCTTTTTTAAAGAACTTCGCTGTACCGAGTATGGATGAGATGTTTAAGTTCATCATGCAAGAGCCTTTAATATATTTTAGAATAAAAAGATTTATTGATACTTTAGAAAAATATGATGTTAAAACTTTAGTATGTGAGGGATTTCCATTTTGCAGGCAACAGTTTGCTCACGAATATTTTAGGTATTTTGAAGAATGTAAAAAAAGAAATATTAAGATTATAATTTCTGTAAGAGACTTTCCCTGGGACGAACCTCATAATACCTCTTTACAAGATTGGGTTTTGTACACACAAAATATAGTAATTAAACATTATGCGGATGCATTATTAGTACACGGAGATGAGGAGATTTTACCCCTTATCAGCGATAGAACTAGGCATGCTAATTCTAAAAGTATAATTGATGATATAGAAGATAAGATTATTTATACAGGTTACGTGTGTGACGAGGATCAGCCTCTCCACTCTCGTAAGAACAATAATATTTTTGTCAGCACAGGACTAAACAAAGACGAATCTGTTATGATATTTAAACGCATCGCTGATATAGCTAATGCCTTTCCAGAGTATAATTTTATTATGCCTATTGCTAATAAATATAAGAATATTGGTGGTAGAAAGAATAAGAACATATTCCTTGTGGAGTATGTTCCTGAATTACGTAATAAACTAACTGATTGCTCTGCGTACATTACTTATGGGGGATATAACGCTACTACTGAAATTCTAAAAGGCAGGATTCCGTCTATAGTGATTCCTCGTCAATCAGGTCAAAAATTAGAACAATTTATAAGAGCATATGCTTTTGAACCTTATGATTATTATAAAGTAATGAATTTTTCTGAGATTACAAGGGTAGACAAAGTTCTAAAAACAGTGCTAGATGGGTATACTCCTGCAAAATTTAATTTCAACCTTAAAGGGGCTAGCAACTCTGCTCAGATAATCTGTGATATACACAAAAGATAAACTAATAGATTTTATTGAAAAACATTATTTAACTTCTTATTATAAAGAAGCAATAGTGCTTGCAGAAAATGCTATGAAAAAATACTTAGAAAGTAAGGGCGATCCTAGCAAATTTACTAAAAAAGCTAATAAATTATATCAAAGAGAGATAATAAGAAACTTTAGTCTTCTCGCTTACAGACATTCTCCTTCAGATGGGGTAATCTACCTTACGCTAAAGGAAAAGAAAATGTTAAGTTTGTTTCAAGAGTGTAATAAAATTATCTATATTGGTTGTGGATATTATCCATTCTCTCTATTCAACTTACATAAGAAATATAAACACTTGGAGCTTATTGGGATTGAGCGCGATAAAAAAGCTTTCCTAAGTTCTTTTCAGTTAGCTAAAAATTCCCCTGCTAAAAACAACTTACAAATTGTGCATTGTGATGGTATAAATTTTGATTTTAAGTCTTTAGATGATAAAGATTTAGTTTTTATAGCTCCTGAAATAGATCATAAAAATATTACTAATAAAATTATTTCTCAATCTTTAGTAAAGTTTTTTAAATGTTCAATGTCTTATGATACAGAATGGTTTACGGAGTTTTCAAATGACAAAAAGAATTAGAGATTTAGAAAAAGATTGGAAAGACTTAATTGTTAGATCTGAATTATCCAAATTAAAAGAATTTAATGATCTGGCTAAAGAGTTGTCGGATGAAAGTACTTTTAAAATAGTTAGATCAAATCTTGTTTTTGAGAAGACAGAGGCCAACTCTTGGATATATAAGACTCTTGCCGAGAAAAAGAAATTAAAGTTATTTGATAAATGTTATCGTCTTATTTTAGTCGGTGCAGGTATGTTTCCTTATTCTATGATTGATATTCAAAGAAAATACCCTCACTTAAAACAGATTGGTCTTGAAATAATTAAAGAAAGGGCGGTCATTGCTAATGAGTTAATAAAATATGGACCTCTAAAAGATGATATAAAAATACTTAATTGTGATGGTATTTTGTTTGATTATTCTAAATTAGGCTTTGATGATCTAATATTTGTATCTTGCGATGTAGACAGTACCGCGATAATTAAGGAGATCATGCAAAAAAGTAAGGCGCACATTTTTATCTGTGCGCCTTATGAAAAGAAGTGGTTAGAATCAGAGATAGGAAAACTTAATATTAAAATTCCAGGTGATGGATCACCTTTATCTTATTTAGAATAGTTAATTTTTTGTTTTCCGTATAAATCTTTTAACTTTATTACTGCCCTTTTCTTTAAAGGTTTTCGTTTGTTCTTTTTTACTTTAGGCATCGAACGCTGAAATACTTCAGGAACTATCATTATTTTACTGTTTTAACCGACTGAGAGTTAGGATTTTTAATCTCTTTAATGGTCAAGTTATGCCCAGTACGATAGTGCTCAAGGGTTTCACGTTTTTTTGCAGGGTCATACTCTTCACGCAAACCGTAACGATTGTCCCCAATCGTTACAGATTTACCTTCTCGCATTTCGACACCTGAAATGGACTTAGCCATTACTTCATATCCTTAATGACTCTTCCGCCCATACCTTTAGTGACATCTTCAGAAGCTGAGTTAACACCTTTTGAAATGGCACCACGAGCGCCTGGGGTATTATCACCAGTGCGTAGGTTACCGTAATGCTTTGGAGCACGCATATCTGCGCTCCATGCACCACCATCTGACCCGTTAGCGGTTTTTTTTGAGCCTTCTGCGGCTGCAAACGGAGATGCAGCTGCGGCTGCGCCCTCCATTGGTTGTTTAGCAGATTTACTAATCATTGCCATGTTTCATTCTCCTCTTCTAAAATTAGCTAATTAAAGCTGTTACTGTTTCAGTCATATTACCGGAGTTAGCACCGCCGGTTGAAGCTACAACAGTTGCAGTAATTGTTGGGCTTCCTGTGCCGACCACACGTGTGTGTTCACCAGCACCAAGACGACAGTAGTTAATCTCAACGTTTGCATTTGCTGCAATACCTGAGTTAACGCCTGTACCATCACAGAAGCTCATTTCAACAGCTTTTGTAGTAGTCATTTGAGCCAGCGTACCACCGTGGTCAACAGCTGATTCAGCGTTAGTAAATTTACAGTTCTCGAACAACAATGTGCAAGAACCAATTCCAGTTTTAGTGACGTTAAATGTGTTTGAAGTAACAGCACCGTCAGAACCTTGGAATGTAATGTTTTTAAATGAGATAACACCTGATGAGGTATTAGCAATAGTCATGTCACCATCAATGATGATTTCGTCGGGATCTCCGACACCTACAAATGCATAGTCAGAAGCGCTAAGTGCTGTAGGGGCTGTGTAAGTACCTGGGAACATCAACACACCGTTGTTGCCCTGAGTTAGATCAGCAGCAGCAATGTCAGTGATAGAAGCTGCGTACCCGTCGATACCACGTTTATCAAAAGTAGCCATAGTTTTTTCTCCTTAAGAAAAGATTATTTATGATTGATTGTCACAAATATCTGTATATATGTCAAAATTTATTTATTCTTTTTCCTAAGAGGTTTACCAGCCGCACGGAGAGCTATTGCTACCGCTTGACGACGCTGTGCCTCTTTAGGCGTAATACCCATACGTTTGGCTAAAGTCCGGACGCCCTTAGCACGAGCTTTTGAAGGTTTTTTCATAAGCTCCTTAATATTTGTAGAAACTGTTTTTTGTGATTTACCGCGTTTAAGAGGCATTCATCATTCTCACAGAGGGAGGAGTCATATCATCGTTCTCCTCATTTTCTTCTTGTTCCGTATTTGCTAGTTCTTTCATTTTTGTCATATGAACATCTTCTACATAAGCATGTTCATCTACCATATTCATTTCTTCTGCTAATTCCATAATCATGTCTGTATAATGTTGAGCTTTGTCAACTTGCTCTTTAGTTGCCATGTTTGCCGCGATTGCTTTTTTCTCTACCTTGAATAGCATATCATGAAGCATTGCAGACTCAACCGCCGCATCAGAAGCTTCAATATCTTTATATAGAGCCACAGCCGATGGACAGATATCAAAATGTTTACTCTTAAAATCGCCTACAACAACTTGATCTGCGGGAACTTCTGCTGTTTCAGATTCAGGCATTGGGGTATCAGTAGAATATACTAAATAATCACGTGCACCATTCATCATAGCAGAACATTTAGCAAGCTTGTTAGTCCACCAAGTTGGAAGTGATGCTTCCATATCTTGTGGTAAAGAACCTAATATGTCATTAGCATCTTCTATAATAGTTTTACACATTCTACGTGAAGAAGCTACATCAGTATGTCCATCTTTTTTCATCGACGTTTCCTTTTAAAACCTATTGGCTTGGAATATTTAATAGGATATCCAAGCGAACGTTCATTGTTTATAAATTTCTCTAGTGTAGAATAACCCAATTTGCCACTGGTGGCAAGTTTTCTAATTCGTTCATTACGGCGTATACCCTGATTTGGGAATCTTAAAAACTTAAATTTTCCAACTTTGCGTAGTACTTTAGGTTTCATATGTTGTATTTTGAGCATAAGCATCAAAAACAGTTTTCTCTCCTGTCTTCAAATTTTGCTCTTCCTTTTCTATTGAAGATATAAGTTTACCACACTGTGATTTACACAATTTAAATGATCTCTCATAACCTTTTAAATAATCCTGAAGTTTATTCCAATAATCATAACTTAAAATTTTTTCCATGGGAACATGAAAACCATTAAACATATGTTCAAACTTAGGAGGATAATAAAAACGATCTCCAGATGTCTCATCATAATAATGACCGCCTGTCCAACAACACCTAAAAACTAAACCTTCAGGAGAGATGTACCATTTACCCCAATCATCCCATACGCAACGAATTATTTTCTCTGCTGTTTTCATTGCGTCAGTTTTTTTAGTATGAACAAATTTTCCAGATTTAGGTGCGAATACATCACGAGAAGTCTTCACAGTAGAAAACGTAGTAAATCCAGAATCTACAGCAATTTGTTTAGCGGTATCTACCTGATGTTTATTATGCTCAAAAACGATATACTTCCAATGTACTTGAGGACGTTGTGTGGCTATAACTGACTTTGCATTTGCTAACACATTTTCAAACTTGGTATTAATACGGTACTTAGAGTGAGTATCTTCTAGACCATCTAAATCAAAGTTTATAATGTCTTTATCCGTTAAAATATTTCCCACTTCGGTCCAATAATCATGACCATGTATGCCGCCATTTGTGTGTATTTTAATCTTAGTGCCTTGTGACTTTACATAAGAAATTATTTCTCTGAAATCTTTATTCATTATAGAGTCCCCAAAATTACCGTTTAACAGTAACCACTCTACATTTTGTAGGAGTTCAGGATAAAATAATTTTTGAAAATTATCATAAGTGATTGTATGTTGTTTATCGTTTAAGTTTACTCGGAGAGGTTTCCAACGATGGCACGCTGGGCATCTAGCATTACACCTAAATGTAAGCTCTGTTGTTAATTGTCGGTATTTTCTCATTATGCTAAACTAAATATTGTTACTACTGTTCCAGACGGGATAGATACGTCTTTAAATTGAATAGTATCATTAGATAAGTGATATACGAATTCTGTGTTACTTTGAATAACTCCATCTAAAGATACTACAGCAATGTTAGCATGTGAAGTGATATCTCGTCCAACGAAAAAACAATTTGACGTACCTAGTGCAGAGTTAACATTACTAAAAGGTGTCATTTCTGTCGAAGATGCGACATTATCTGAAACTACATTGATATTAGCATTAAGGCGTGTAAATGTGATAAAATCATTTGAGGCAGCGACGGCTACGTTAGTCACACGTCTAGCCTCAACAGCCGTAGCAAAAGTGCTATTGGCAGTAATTCTAGCCTGTAAAGCAGCCGCATTATCTGTTATAGCAGTATTAAGGTCAGCACCACCATATTTAACAGTTGTCGCTGAAAGTATTCCTACATTAATATTACTTAAAGTTACAGCCGATAAAGAAGTATTAGAGGGGGGATCTGCGGTATCTGCTACAGTAAATGCTAAAGCAGACTCATCATAAAAGAGCGCCGCATTTCCTTGGTTACCTCTATTAAATAATATACCAACATCAGCAGAAGGAGAGCCTGTCCCTCCCTCATTCAACATTATCATACGGTCTTCTACAGTCAAACTTGTAGAATCGACTATAGTTTGATCACCATTCACTGTAAGATTTCCAGTAATCACTAGATCATCTTGCATAGTTACTTGTCCAGTAAACGGGGTAGTACCAGTAATTATGTTAGTAACATTTGTGGAAGTTTGATTAAGATTAGCTAAAAGTTGAATAGTGTTAGCAATAGCAGAGATAGAGTTACTGCTTACAATACCAATATTAGCAGTAGCTTGGACACTGTTGGCAGCCGCGTTAAACGATACTATATCAACATTATTCTCTACAGTGTTAATATTTGACTGAAGAGAATTAATGTTAGAAGTAAGATCAACATGTACTGCAGCAGCATTCGCAGAAGCTGCTAAAGCAATCAAACCTACAGCACCTGGACCTAAATGTCTAGCGCTTATAGCGCCGTTTGCTAATAAAGCAGCACTTAGTGCGTTATCTGATATTACAGTTCCTGTTACACGAGTTAAAGCCATACTAGCTCCTTAATTAATTATTTTTTCTCATCTTCTGATTCTAATTCCGCAAAAAACTCTGATAAAAAATCTTTTTCTTCTAAAGCTTCTTCTTCAGAATCGTTAAAATGGGCGGCTACAACATCATTAGTTTCAGTCTTTTCTTGTTCTTTAATAGGGTCAACAGACTCTTCAGATTCAGCAACTTCGTCAAAAAAGTCAGCTAAAAAATCTTTTTGCTCTAAAGCCTCTGATTCGTCGTTTTCAAAAAATTCTTTAATAAAATCTTCAACTTGTTCATCTACTGACGGAGGTTTAAGTAACTCATCATGAGTCATATCTATGCAGCATTTTTTTACAAATGATTCGATCCAGTCTAAATCTTCTTGTTTTGTTATCTCTTCAGTTTTATCTAAATATTGTAACTCAGAAACGACATTCTCGCCACGTTTTTCGTAAAAAATTCCTACAATTTCCCCTTCTACTAGCTCAGAAATCTTAGGCTCATGCTCACTAATTAAAGTAAGTGGGAAAGCTCTTTGTACTAATTTATTTGCTGCTTTTCCTTTGGAAAAGTCTCTATAATGGCAAAATACCATTTGTTGTTTCATTTCGTCTATTTGAAAAAGTATATATTCCATTTGTATCCTATGTTTTAATTATCCAATTAACAACGCAGTGTGGTAAAGTAATATCGTGCGTATGTCCAGCGAACGATATAGCTGTTATAGCTGCTGCTGTACCTGCGTCTTTCGCACCTGTCGAAAAGTTAGCTGTTGTAGGTGAATTAGGATTTGCATTACCTGATTGAGAAGTAACTTTACCTGCGCCAGTTACTGCTCCTGACGAAATCCCTAAACCAATAGCTGTACTCAATCCATATAAAGCTCTACCGCGAGCGTCAGGAATATTAAATGTAGATGAGCCATCCCCTCCACCGAAGTTAACCCCACAAATTGCATATAAAGCTGCGTATGTTGTCCTACTTACTGCCTGCCCTCCCATTCGCAGCCAACCAGCAGGAACAGAGGCGGTAGAACCCCCCCAAGCAACTATAGTTCCCGCAGGGACTAAAGTAACAGGAGCTGTAGTGCCTCCTTGAATGGCTGATTGTAGAGCTAGATTAGAAGCCATAGGCGCGTAAGCACCACCCTGATCTTTAAGGTTAAGACCAGCAGTAACTCCTGTAGAGCCA
>Ga0206123_10000270_pt1 | contig 51451 bp, 46 predicted proteins | sample Helgoland_Spring_2_FD_160086 | JGI IMG/M metagenome (GOLD analysis project Ga0206123, IMG submission 160086) | Pelagic subsurface seawater microbial communities from Kabeltonne, Helgoland, North Sea - Helgoland_Spring_Bloom_20160316_1 | ecosystem: Environmental > Aquatic > Marine > Epipelagic ...
TTGGCCTCGCCGATCTGTATTTCGCCGCTGTGGCCTTCGCGGAACAGGCCGTATTTGGCCAGCGCCTGATACGGGTCGTCGTAGTCGTCGAAGCCGCCGTGCAGCGTCAGCGGTTCGTCGAAACCGTCGATGAATACCTGGATCTTGTGCAGTTCGTCAGCCATTGCATTCTCCGATCACATGGTTGTCCTCGGAACCAGTGTAGCGCCGATTGCCGGCGCGTTGGAGGCCGGCCAGACGCCGTCCCGCCATGCGCGCGCCGGCGATATTGGGCGCCGCGGGGCCGAGCTCCAGCTCTGCCAGGCCGCCGCACACATGCAGGCCGGGCCGCCATTGCAGATCGGGTGCCGGCAGCGGCCAGCCGTCATCATCGACCGGTAGATCCATGCCTGCGATGGCATCGCTAACCAGTGCGCCGCCGGGCCGTTCGGCGCCCAACCCGGTGGCCAGAACGACCCGGTCGACAGCCAGCGCGCGGCCGTCGCTCAGGTACAAACCCGAATCGGTCTGGCCGATCACCGTTGCGTTCACGACCCGAATGCCGGGATGGCGGGTTACGCCGCGGTAGACGTCGCGTGGCAGCGTGCCGGGTTGGCGTGCGGCCCCGATCTCCTTCCGTCGCGCGGGCATGGTCCGGCGCGCGAACGGGATCATGCAGCGTGGCCCCAGATAACAGGGGTCGCTATCGAAATCGGTCTGCTCCAGTGGCCGGGGTGTGACGAGTGTTACCGAGGTGCCGGCGTCGGCCAGCGCCAGTGCCAGCTGGCCGCCGGTGGCGCCGCCACCGACTACGGCAACGTGTGCCCCGGTTTGATTATCGCGGCGAAACCCGGGATCGAATACGTGGACGATGCCATCCGCCCAGTCCGGCCGTGACGGCGTACCCGGTCCCGGCGCCAGCATGATGTGGCGGGCATGGAGTGTCTCGATATGGGTACGGGTCTGGGTCGTGACGGCGTAGCCGCCCGGTGCCGGTTCGATCCGGCGTGCGCGGCCGGTGATCCGCAATCGGGCGAGCTGCCCGCGCGTCAGTACGTCCTGTGCATGGTCGTTGAACAGGGCCAGCGCGGGCCGCCGATAGGGGGCGATGAAAGCGTCGGGGCGCTCGCGGGGCGCGAAACGCCGCAGGCTGTCCGTGCGCAGATCCAGATGATGGGCCTGTGGCGAGCGCAGATAGCGCATGCCGCAGGCCTGTGTGCGCGTATGCCAGGCGGCCAGCGGCGTCGGCGCGTCGTCGAGTACGCGCACGCCGTCGGGATCGACGCCCAGGCCGTTGGTCAGCACGTGGCTGATATGGGTGCCGTGAATACCGCCGCCGATGACGAGCCAGTCGAGCCGGGTAAGCATGGGTTGTCGGCCGATGTGCCCGGCCGTCAGCCGAGCTGGCGCAACTGGGCCGCGGTCAGCAGCCAGCGCAGCGTGCCGGTGCCGCCTTCCGGTGGGCCGGGGAACTCGAGCAGGGCGGCGCCGGCTTTCTTGAACGCCATCAGCCGATCGCGGCGACGGGTCAGGCTCCAGGACACCCAGGTCGCCAGATCCGGCTCGTGCCCGACCAACAGTAGGCGGCGGCTGCCGAAACGGCTGTGCAGCCAGTCGTCGAGTTCGGCCAGATCGATGGGCGGGGCGAGCTCGTCGGCCTCGTCGATGGGCGGATCGTCCAGATAGCCGGCCAGAATATCGGCGGTCTGGCGTGCCCGCAGCAGCGGGCTGGCGACGATATTGTCGATCCCGGCGCCGTCGAGCGCCGCCTTGAGTCCGGCCGCAGCGGCCCGGGTCCGGCTCTGGCCCTTGGGGGTGAGCGGCCGCTCGGCGTCCGACAGGCCCAGAGTCCGGGTCTTGTCGGCGTCCAGGGCGATGCCGTGGCGAATGACGATGATATCCATACCGTGATTGTCACCCACATGGCGTGGTGATCGCCACAGGCGCTCGGCCGTACGGACGTGGGTTCAGGCTATCGTCGCGGACGGTATTGGCAAAAAAAATAATCATGGCCCGGAGCGCAGATAGGGGTTCTTGCAGATCATTGTTTTTATTGTAGTTATCCGATATTCGAGAAACTTTTCTGGAAAAAGGCCGCGGCTCTTCGGTAGGAGCACCTGCCGACGCGGTCGCGGCCAATCGGGTCGGTTGCGGCGATTTTCTGGCCATCGGTCGCGAGCCTGTGCTGGCGCGGTTTCGGGGGTGTTCACACCCAGTTTATCCACAATGTTGTCCCCGGCTTGTTAACCGGGTGACCACAACATGTAGTGACGGTGCGGGGTAAAAATGGTGCTTGACCACAGCATCTAGTGGAGTAAAGTCGATGCCAACGACGTTGTGCCCAGGGTGTGCAACGCTCGCCGGTCTCTATTTTCATGGCCCGTTTCGAGCGCAACGGGCCGCCATTGCGGGGCAGTCATCATGCAGCAGACACCGATTTCCGAGGACGCGCGTCAGCGCAGCGAACAACCCGCCGCTTCCAACGGCCCCGATAACCAGGGTGCCAGCGCCCACGGCGCCAGTATCGAGGCGACCGCGCCGGGTGGGCACAAGGTGATCCGCCGCAACGGCAAGGTCACGCCGTTCGACGCGAGCAAGATCGAGCTGGCCGTGACCAAGGCCTTCATCGACGTCGAGGGTCAGCAGGGCGCGGCCTCCAGCCGTATCCGCGAAACCGTCAAGCACATCACCGAGCAGGTGGTTTCGGGCGTGACCCGCAGCCTGCCCGGCGGCGGTGCGGTGCATATCGAGGATATCCAGGACTACGTCGAGCTCGCGCTCATGCGTTCGGGCGAGCACAAGATCGCCCGCTCCTACGTGCTGTATCGCGAGGAACGCGCCCACGAGCGCGCCGCCAAGCAGGCAGAAAAGGGCGGCGCGGCGGAAGTCGTGTCCGGCGATATCAATGTCAATTTCGCGGATGGCACCAAGGCCGTCCTGGACCGCGACCGCCTGGGCCGGGTGATCGACGAAGCCTGCGCCGGGATCGACGGCGTGGCTGCCGAGCAGGTGCTGGCTGACACCCTCAAGAACGCGTTCGACGGTATCTCCGAAGACGAACTGTCCACCGCACTCGTGCTGTCGGCGCGCCAGCGGCTGGAAGCCGAGCCCAACTACGGTCTGGTCGCCGCGCGTCTGCTCATGGACAAGCTGCGTCACGAAGCGCTGACGTTCATCGCCGACGGTCACGTGGAATATGCCACCCACACTGAAATGGCGGATCGCTACCCGGCCTATTTCAAGGATTTCATCGCGACCGGGGTGGAACACGAGCTGCTTGATTCCCGGCTGCTCGACTACGATCTGGACAAGCTGGGCAACGCGCTGATCGCCGACCGCGATCTCGGCTTTACATATCTCGGCCTGCAGACGCTCTACGACCGCTACTTCATCCACTACGAATCCAAGCGCTTCGAACTGCCGCAGGCGTTCTACATGCGTGTGGCGATGGGCCTGGCGATCAACGAGATCGAGCGCGAGGAACGCGCCATCGAGTTCTACAAGCTGTTGTCGAGCTTCGACTTCATGAGCAGCACGCCGACGCTGTTCAACTCCGGCACCCTGCGTCCGCAGTTGTCGAGTTGTTATCTCACCAGCGTGTCCGACGACCTGCACGGCATCTACGGCGCGGTGCAGGACAACGCCATGCTGTCCAAATTCGCCGGCGGCCTGGGCAACGACTGGACGCCGGTGCGCGCCATGGGCGCCCATATCAAGGGCACCAACGGCAAATCCCAGGGCGTTGTGCCGTTCCTCAAGGTCGTCAACGACACGGCCGTGGCCGTGAACCAGGGCGGCAAGCGCAAGGGCGCGGTCTGTGCGTACCTGGAAACCTGGCACAAGGACATCGAGGAATTCCTGGACCTGCGCAAGAACACCGGCGACGACCGCCGGCGCTGCCACGACATGAACACCGCGAACTGGATCCCGGATCTGTTCGTCAAGCGTGTGCTGAACGACGAACAGTGGACGCTGTTCTCGCCCAACGACGTGCCGGACCTGCACGATCTGACCGGCCGTGCCTTCGAAGAGGCCTATGTCTCCTACGAGGAAAAAGCCGCTCGCGGCGAGATCAAGAACACCAAGTCGATTTCGGCGGTGGGCCTGTGGCGCAAGATGCTCAGCCTGCTGTTCGAGACGGGCCATCCGTGGTTCACCTTCAAGGACCCGTGCAACCTGCGCAGCCCGCAGCAGCATCGCGGTGTCGTGCATTCGTCCAATCTGTGCACCGAGATCACGCTCAACACCTCGCCGGGCAAGGAGATCGCGGTCTGCAACCTAGGTTCGGTGAACCTGCCGCAGCACATTGAACCAGACGCGAATGGCAATCCTAAGCTGAACGCCGACAAGCTCGAGCGGACCATCAACACTGCCATGCGCATGCTCGACAACGTCATCGAGTACAACTACTACAGCGTCAAGACCGCGCGCGACTCCAACCTGCGTCATCGCCCGGTCGGCCTGGGGCTGATGGGCTTCCAGGATGCGCTGTACAAGCAGAAGCTGCCGTACGAGTCCGACGAAGCCGTCGAGTTCGCCGATCGCGCCATGGAGCAGATCAGCTACTTCGCCATCAAGGCCTCGACCAATCTGTCGGAAGAGCGCGGCGCCTACAGCTCCTTCAAGGGCAGCCTCTGGGACCAGGGCATCCTGCCGGTCGACTCGATCCGGATCCTGCGCGAAAACCGCGGTAGCGACTATCTGGATCAGGACGACACACAAACGCTGGATTGGGGCGCCCTGCGTGACCGCATCGGCCAGGTCGGCATGCGCAACTCCAATTGCATGGCCATCGCCCCGACCGCGACCATCGCCAACATCACCGGCGTATCGCAGTCGATCGAGCCCACGTACCAGAACCTGTACGTCAAATCGAACCTGTCGGGCGAGTTCACGGTCGCCAATCCGTACCTGGTCGAAGACCTCAAGGCGCTGGGGCTGTGGGACGAGGTCATGGCCAATGACCTCAAGTACTACGACGGCTCCGTACAGGCCATCGACCGCATCCCGGACGATCTCAAGGTGCTCTACAAATGCGCCTTCGAGATCGATGCCCGCTGGCTGGTCGAGGCCGGTTCGCGCCGCCAGAAGTGGCTCGATCAGGCCCAGAGCCTGAACCTGTACATGGCCGAGCCGTCCGGTCGCAAGCTGGACGAACTCTACAAACTGGCATGGAAGAAGGGCCTCAAGACCACCTATTACCTGCGCTCGACCAGTGCCACGCATACCGAGAAATCCACCATCACCGATCACCGTCTCAACGCGGTCGGCAATGGCGGCCAGGGCAGCGGCGGCGGTGCCGGCGCGGGTGGCACGGTCACGGGTAGCGCCGGTGGCGGTGGCCACCCCACGGCCAGCGCGTCGGCCAGTGGCGCAGGGAGCAGCCAGAGTGCAAGCCCATCGCCCGCGCCCAAAGGCGAGCCGGTTGCGCCCATGGCCTGCGCCATCGACGATCCGGACTGCGAGGCCTGCCAGTAATTGGGAGGAAGGCAGCGATCCGCAGGTGAACGCAGATTAACGCAGATTCAAGACAGAAAAATATGAACGATCAGGTCTTCGATTTTATTTGCGTTTATTGGCGTTCATTTGCGGACTTGTCCTGCTTTCCTTCTTCCGTGCACCGCCACATCAGCTAACCGCACAAGCGAACCGACAAGGAACAACACCATGCTCGACTTCGAAGACACACCGCGCCAGGGCATCCCTGAACACAATGCGGGCCGCAATGCCAGTACCACGTCCAACCCCAACCCGGCCGGCGCGGTTCCCGATCCGTATGCCCTGGACAGGGAGCCCGAGCAGCCGAAGCAAACCGGCACCGACGAATCCGTCACCGGCCTGGAACAGGTCGAACTCGGCGGCGACCGCATCTCGGTGGACGACAAGCGCATCATCAACTGCCGCGCCGACGTCAACCAGCTCGTGCCGTTCAAGTACACCTGGGCCTGGGAAAAATACCTGAATGCCTGCGCCAACCACTGGATGCCGCAGGAAGTGAACATGTCCGCCGACATCGCCATGTGGCAGGACCCGGATGCGCTGACCGACGACGAGCGCACCATCCTCAAGCGCGGCTTCGGCTTCTTCGCCTCCAGCGAATCGCTGGTCGCCAACAACATCGTGCTCGGCGTCTACAAGCACCTCACGAACCCCGAATGCCGCCAGTACCTGCTGCGCCAGGCCTTCGAGGAAGCCGTGCACGGCCACACCTTCCAGTACATCGTGGAGTCCCTCAACCTGGACGAGGGCGAGATCTTCAACATGTACCGCGAGCTGCCCAGCGTGCACAACAAGGCCGCCTGGGCCATGCAGTACACCCAGAGCCTCAACGATCCCGATTTCAAGACCGGCACCCACGAGAACGACCAGATCTTCCTGCGGGACCTGATCGCTTTCTACGTGATTTTCGAGGGCATCTGGTTCTATGCCGGCTTCGTGCAGTACCTGTCGTTCGGCCGCCGCAACAAGATGACCGGCACCGCCGAGCAGATGCAATACATCATGCGCGACGAGTCCATGCACCTGAACTTCGGCATCGACGTCATCAACCAGATCAAGATCGAAAACCCCAACCTCTGGACCGATGAATTTCAGGCCGAAGTCCGCTCGATGATCGACGAAGCCATGCACCTCGAGATCGAATACGCCCACGACACCATGCCCCGCGGCGTGCTCGGCCTCAACGCCGCTATGTTCGACGAATACATGAAGTTCATCGCCAACCGCCGCTGCTCGCAGATCGGCCTGGCCGAACTCTACCCGGGCGCTGAAAACCCGTTCCCGTGGATGAGCGAGATGATGGACCTGAAGAAGGAGAAGAACTTCTTTGAGACTCGGGTGATTGAGTATCAGTCGGGTGGGGCGTTGAGTTGGGATTGATCGCGGCCTGATGGTATTGAAATACACGCGCTATTTTGCGGCGACCCGATCCCGGCCGGACCGTGCAATAATCGAAGACGAGTGGATTAGGCGCGTTATGGACAACCCGGTTCGCGAATATAGACAGCAGGACGGCCGTATCCGTCGCTGGGCGTCCATTGACGAGATGGGCGGCCGCTACTTACGCGTGGTTCTGCTGCCCGACGGCGAAACGGTCCACAACGCCTTCTTCGATCGTAGGTTCAAGCCATGAAAGTGCAGTACTTCTCCGATACCGACACGTTGTATATCGAGTTTCGCGATAGCGATATCGCGGAGTCTCGTGATCTGGATGAAAATACGCTATTGGAAGTCGACGCCGCCGGTAATGTATGTGCGTTGACGTTCGAGCACGCGAGTACGCGTACGGATGTTAAGCAGTTGACTATTGAGGGGATTGCAGCCTGATAAGCGATGCTAAGTGCGGCAATGCAAGACTTGACCGCTAGCGCCGCAACAGACGAGAGCGCGCTTTAGGGGAGTGAAGTGAAGGCCACAGAAGCCAATCTACTCAAGTTTTTGAAAAAATCGCCACAGTTCATCATTCCGATATACCAGCGGAATTACTCATGGACGGCGGCGCAGTGTCATCAGCTATGGGACGACCTGCTGAAGGCAGGCCGTAACGATGATGTCCAGGGGCACTTCATTGGCTCCATCGTCTACATCGAGCGTGATTTATCGACGGTAACCAGTCAGGAGTCACTGCTGGTGATTGACGGTCAGCAACGACTGACCACGACGACGCTCATCATCGCGGCATTGGCCGAACACTTCGAAAAGCAAGGCCTGGATGAAATTCTAGGCGCGTTCTCTGCAAAGAAACTGCGCAACTATTACTTGTTCAATCCGGAGGAGGAAGGTGAGCAGCACTTCAAGCTGCTGTTATCCGAAACAGACAAGGACACCCTGCTGGCTATCTTGCAGAATGCCCCGGCACCCACGACGGCGAGTAAGCGCATCGCCGAGAACCATAAACTGTTTAAAGACCTGGTTGGCAGGCACCACCAAGAGTTGGATGCAATCTGTCAGGGCCTTGCCAAGCTGCTCATCGTCGACATCTCGCTGGATCGGGCGCATGACAACCCACAGCTGATTTTCGAGAGCATGAATTCGACCGGTCTCGAACTCAGCCAGGCCGATCTCATCCGCAACTACATTCTCATGGGGCTTGAGCCGGCACTGCAAACCGAGCTGTACAAAAGCTACTGGCGGCCGATGGAGCTGTCGTTCGGGCAGGTGACTTATGTGCGCCACTTTGACCCGTTCATGCGCCATTACCTCACCGTCAAAACCGGCGAAATACCGAAAAAGAGCCAGGTCTACGCCGCATTCAAACGCTATGCGGCCCAGTACGATGGCGACGTGCGCAGCCTAGTGGCTGATATTCACACCTACGCCAACTACTACTGTGCGATTGCGTTGGGGAAGGAGCCCGATAAACGGCTGGAGCAGGCCTTTGCTGACCTGCGCGAGCTGAAAGTCGATGTTGCCTATCCATTCCTGCTCGACGTGTACCACGACTATCAAAACAACCGCCTGCCGGCCGAAGATGCCCTCCGTATTGTCCGATTGGTGGAAAGTTATGTGTTCCGCCGCGCGATTTGCGCCATACCCACCAACTCCCTCAACAAGACCTTCGCCGGTTTGAATCGCAAGCTCAAGAAAGACCGCTATGTGGAAAGTGTTTGCGCGGCCTTGTTGCTGCTGCCTTCCTATCGCCGCTTCCCGCGCGACGAGGAGTTCCAGCGTGAAATCCAGACTCGCGATTTGTACCACTTCCGCAGTCGCAGCTACTGGATTCGCCGGCTGGAGAACGATGGCAGAAAAGAGCGCGTGCAACTCGAAGACTATAGCGTTGAACACATCATGCCGCAGAACGAACAGCTCTCGAGTGAATGGCAAAAGGAGCTGGGGTCGGAGTGGCAACGAATCCAAGGCGAATGGCTGCACACGCTCGGCAATCTCACCCTGACCGGCTACAACAGCGAATACAGCGATCGCCCGTTTGCGTACAAGCGTAACGAAGTCACCGACACGCACGGCGACAAGATCGGTCTGGCCCACAGCCCGCTTCGGCTCAACAAGGGCTTCAGCGAAGTCGGTGTTTGGGATGAAGACGCTATCAAGCGCCGCGCCGAACGCCTGTCAAACATGGCCGCCAAGGTTTGGCAGGCTCCGCAGGTTTCCGCCGACGTGTTGGACGCCTACCGCCCACGGAAACAGCAGTTCGACGTGCCCTACACGATCCACGACCACCCGCACCTGTCTGATGGCGCGCCAATGCGTGCGCTGTTCCAGGCGCTGCGCAGCCAGGTACTCGATATCGACCCGTGTGTCAGCGAAGAGTTCTGGAAACTTTACGTCGCCTACAAGGCCGAGACCAACTTCGTGGACGTCGTGCCGCAGGTCAAACGGCTACGTTTGACGCTCAACATGCCGTTCCATGCCATTGACGACCCCAAACAGCGCTGCGCGGACGTCGCTGAACTCGGCCGCTGGGGCAATGGCGATGTGGAGATAACCCTGTGCAGACCGGACGAACTGCCTTATGTCATGACGCTAATTCGCCAAGCGTTCGAGCAACAAATGGGCGAGCAAGAGGAAGCCTGATACACGCGCCCGCACGAGTAACTCAATTCACAAGATTTGCACGTTGAGAATTTGAGTGAGAGCGAGGCAAAGCGCAAGATCTGAACCTCGTGGCTGTCACGGGTCATGCCAGGGATCGACAGACTGCGGCGAACCGCGCCAGGCGTGTTGTCATCCCGGGGCAGTATGTAACGGGTGGTCATTCTTTGGTCGTACGCGTTGATTTGGCGGTTCGCGGCGACATCGTGCCCGCAAGGGATACGCGCGGCTTTCGGCATCCTGTGACGCCATCCGCACCCGCCTATCGTGTGGGCACGGGACGGGCTGAACGGGTTAGAGTTGCGCAATATAACTGTCTACACGCATTCCGGCCGAAAACACGGGAGACAGAGCCATGGAGACGCCGCTTTCGCCACTGGAATTCGCGCGCCGCGCGCGCAAGGTCTACCGCAATCGGGAGGCCGTGGTCGATGGTGCGCTTCGGCTGACCTACGGCGAGCTCTTCGCCCGCTGCGACCGCTGGGCCTCCGCGCTGCACACAATGGGCATCGGCCAGGGCGATCGCTTGGGCGTGATCGCGCCCAACACCCACGGCAACCTCGAACAGTTCTACGCGGTGCCACAGCTCGGTGCGGTCTTGGTGCCGATGAACTACCGGCTGCAACCCGAGGATTTTGTCTATCTGGCGAATCACAGCGGCTGCCGGGTGCTGTGCGTGCATGCCGATCAGCTCGAAGCCGTGGACGGCGTCCGCGATCAGATGGAAACCGTCGAGCATTTCGTGGCCTTGGAAGGTGGCCGCGCAGGCTGGCTTAATTACGAGCAACTGCTGGCGGAAGCGACCGGGGACGCGCCGCAGCCGGACATCAGCGAAAACAATCTCATCGCGATCAACTACACCAGCGGCACCACTTCCAATCCCAAGGGCGTGATGATCACCCATCGCAACGCCTGGACGAACACCATGGGCACGCTCGCCCACTGGCACATGGAACCGGCCAACCGCTATCTGTGGACGCTGCCGATGTTTCACGCCAACGGCTGGACCTTCACCTGGACGGTCACGGCGGTCGGTGCGGCCCATGTCTGTCTGCGCAAGGTCGATCCGGAGCTCATCTACCGTCTCTGCAACGACGAAGACATCACCCATCTCTGTGCATCGCCGACGGTGCTGATCGCCATCGGCAACGGCCCCGAACAAGCGCGCAGACAGGTCAAGAAAGGCATCAAGCTGCTCACCGCCGGCGCGCCACCGGCCGCGGCCACCATCGAACGCATCGAAGGCGAACTCGGCTGGGAGATCACCCACGTCTACGGGCTGACCGAAACCGCCCCGTTCATCACCATCTGCGAACCGTTGGCCGCGCACGCCGACATGAACTCGTCGGAGCGCGCCGAAATCAAGGCCCGCCAAGGTGTTGAGCTTGTCGCCTCCGGCGAGACCACGGTATTCGACGAAAACGACCACGAAGTGGCCTGGGACGGCGCCACGCTCGGCGAGATCGTCGCGCGCGGCAATGTCATCATGAAAGGCTATTACAATGATCCGGACGCGACCGCCGAGGCCATCCGCGACGGCTGGTATCACACCGGCGATGCCGCGGTGATCCACCCGGACGGCTATATCGAAATCCGCGATCGCTTCAAAGACGTGATCGTCTCCGGCGGCGAGAACATATCCTCCATCGAGGTCGAAGGCGCGCTGCTGCGCCATCCTGACGTGCTGGAAGTCGCCGTGGTGGGCATGCCGCACGACAAGTGGGGCGAATCGCCGCATGCCTTCATCGTGCTCAAGTTCGGCGAGACGGGCGATGCCGAAGCAATGCGGAACTTCGCGCGCGAACAACTGGCGCACTTCAAGGCGCCGACGGGTTATCACTTCGTCGATGAATTGCCCAAGACCGCCACCGGCAAGATCCAGAAATACCAGTTACGCGAAGGGCGAACCGGCATCACGGCCCAATAATAGGGTAGGAACCAACACCATGTGAGCCGTTTATGGCATATATTTGAGGTCCGAGCGTCCGGTCCGAAGGGTCAGATACCCTCTTGGATTGCAAGCCCGGCCATCGGGATAACGGCCGAACACTCAAGAGGGTATCTGACCCTTGTCGCTGGACCTTGTCGGTGAGTGCCTTACAGTCGATCTTCGCGTGAGCTTGAAGCCTTGCTGGCTTGATTTTTAAGCCGATTTGCTCTTCATCCGGGCGTGAATTCAATATACTATCCCCGGATCCGGCCCCGGAGATCTTGCGGATCTCCGCCTTGGTCTTGCTCGAAAGTTGAAGCCACCAATCCTACCTTCCTTCCAGTCCCGAGGCATGAAACGCTTGAAATTTGCAGTGGGGAAAAAATGCGGACATAATGTCCGCATTCGTTCCAAGGAAGCGATTGATGGGAAACGTCCAACACCTCTTGGCCAGCGCGCGTGGCCGCTATAGCCAAACGGAACTCGCGGAAACGCTGGGGATCAACGTACGCACCATTCGGCGCTGGGAAATCGGCGAAACCGAGCCGCCGCCGTATCTAGCGGATGCGATTCGCCAACGGCTGTTGCCATTGGCCAGTACGACCGAGGATGACGATTCAGCATTTACCTTTATCGACCTGTTCGCCGGCATCGGCGGAATTCGGATGGGTTTCGAAGCCTATGGGGGCCGCTGCGTATTCACTAGCGAATGGGACAAGTTCGCGCAAAAAACCTACCTAACCAACTTCCCCAGTGCGGCCCACATGTTTGCCGGGGATATAACGCAGGTCGATGAGCACGACATTCCGGATCACGACGTACTGCTTGCGGGCTTTCCGTGTCAGCCATTCAGTATCGCCGGTGTATCAAAAAAAACCTCGCTGGGACGCACGCACGGCTTCCTCGACGAAACACAGGGCACTTTGTTCTTCGATGTAGCGCGCGTAATCAAGGCGAGACGGCCCAAGGCCTTTTTGCTGGAGAACGTGAAGAACCTGCGCAGTCACGACAAGGGCAGGACGTTTCACGTTATTTGTAAAGTGCTGGAAGAGGAGCTTGGCTACCAGATTCACCACCGCGTGATCGATGGACAGTCCTTTGTGCCGCAACACCGCGAGCGCCTGCTAGTTGCCGGGTTTCGCGAGCCGACGAGTTTTTCATGGGGTGATATGCACCTGCCGCAGGATGGCCCGCGGCTTGGCACCATCCTGCACCCGGAGGACGGCACCGAGCCGCCCGAACCGCCTTATACCGAAGGCCCGAAGGCCATAGTCAACAGCAAATACACGCTGACGCCCAAACTCTGGAATTACCTACAGGGCTACGCTGCTAAGCATCGTGCCGCGGGAAACGGATTCGGCTTCGGACTGGTTGACAGCGACAGCATCACGCGCACCCTTTCTGCTCGTTATTACAAGGACGGTTCGGAAATACTTGTCTCCCAAGGCTCAGGAAAGCGGCCGCGTCGTTTGACGCCACGTGAATGTGCTCGGCTGATGGGGTTGCCGGATACATTCAAGATTCCTGTCAGCGATACACAAGCATACAGACAATTCGGCAATAGCGTTGTGATGCCCGTAATGCGCGAAGCGGCGAGAGTAACTGTTCCCCGTATAATGGAGACGATCGAGCAGGATCAGTACGGTGTGCATCAAGAACATCTTTTGATGGCGTGATAGCAATGAATGAGGCTCGACATGAATAAATCACGTATCCCGGAATTCAATGACAAAACCTTTGACGGAATGGTGGCTTGGTTTGCCGACATGTCCCATCTCAGGTTGTTGTTTCATCCCGATGATTCGCCCGACCAAATCTTCTTAATCGCAACGGGTGAGAGAATGTTTTCTACTTCGGAATGCCAACAGCTCAACGAAATCGTAAAAGACATGTTTGTGCGTTTCGAGGACAAGGTCTACCACGCGGCATATCCTGCCTTCATGGATTGCATCGGTATTGCCGCTTGATATGCGATGGTAGATGTTGTTGACCGAGCCACCCGCAGCCGGATGATGTCCGGTATCAAGGGGCGCGACACGAAGCCGGAACTATTGGTACGAAAATATTTGCATGGGTGCGGGTTTAGATACAGGCTCGCTCCGAAAGAGCTTCCGGGAAAGCCCGACATTGTTTTTCCAAAGCACGGTGCCGTAATATTTATACACGGTTGCTTTTGGCACCAACATGAGGGCTGTAAATACGCAGCGTCTCCCAAGACCAATCCGGAATTCTGGCAAAAGAAGTTGTCGGAAAACGTGGCAAGGGACAGGCGCAATTCGGAGCGCCTGAGACAGCTAGGGTGGCGTGTTCTCATTGCATGGGAATGTGAAATTGATAATCAAAATCTGCCGAAGTTGGCAAGCCAATTAGTGCGCCCTGATCTGGAATCTGTCTTTGAGGAGTATTGATTGGGTTTGAACGCGTGGCCTGATATCCAGAAATGGGTCGGAGAAAGCGATTACATCTTCATCAAGAAGCTGGCTCGAAATGATTGTTCTTGGGCTGATGGCTCAGGACTACATCAAAGCGGTATTTATATCCCAAGAGAAATACGCGAGGCCGGTTTCTTCCCCGCTCTAACAAGCAATAATCCCGACAAACCACATATCTTCGATGCCCGTTTTCTGACATTCTGGCCAGCTACAGGCGAAACGAAAAGGTCAGCGCTGAAGCATTACTCCAACAAGGGATCGGAGATGCATTTCACCCGGGTTCCGCGAGACGAATTTTCCGGGCTCACCCCTGCATCTTGGCTTCTAGGCGGAAGGCTCAAGGAGCGGGCCGATTCGTTTTCGTACTGGTTCCGCACAATAGATTCTGCATCCGACGAATCCCAACTTCTGGAGTCGGCTTTCGATTTGGACGCCACTTTTCATTTTGGCGTTTTTTCTCCGGATGACATTGAGGCAAAGTCTTTTACGAAGGATAACGAGCTCATTGCAGAGCTGAGCAATGCGTTGCGGGAGGGGCGTCTGCCGGAGTTTGTAAACGACGCTTCCAATATGCCTTCCTCCGAAGTCTTCGCGCGAATGGCTCAAGATAAATGGTTGAGCGATAACGATCAGATCGATCTAAATCCTTTTCGGACAAGTTGTCCCGGCGATGCAATCATGTCCATCAGTCGCGATATTGAATATTCGCTATACAAAAACGCCGAGCTTCGCTATAGAGCGGCGCAGGCTCTGAACGTGCTTGCGTCCGATTCAGGTGGTTTGGCTTCCGCAGTCGTCCGTGGTTTCCCTAGTCTGGATGCGATATTTCTTAGTGCGGCACAGACACGCAAGAGTCGTGCCGGCCGATCATTCGAACAGCACATTGGACGATTATTTGAAGATGCAAAAATATCGTATCAAGAGCAAGCGATTATAAGCTCTCGAAGACCGGATTTTGTCTTGCCCGACATCGTAACGTTGAAATCCCACGACAGGGATTACATCGATGCGATGATCGTATCTCTGAAGACAACGCTGCGTGAGCGATGGAAACAGCTATCGATGGAGCACTTCAACAGTGCGGTGATTTTGGCCACTGTGGATGATCGGGTTTCCTCAAGTACCATCAACGACATGGAAAACAACGGCATTCAATTAATGGTCCCGGAGTCGCTCAAGCATGCCAAAGAGACATGTTACGACATTAGCGATAACGTGATTACGTTCCGTGAATTCTTTGACTATGAAATAGGGAATAAGCGCCCGTCTTTTATAAGCCGCTGACTCAGCGAAAGAATGTAAGGTGCGCGGAAACTGGTGTATTTTTGTAGGTCTATGGGCATTACGTAGTTCGGTAAATTGAGACTGTGCTGCTGGGGTCGAGCCTTAATCTGACATCAATGCGAAGCGCCGGATCGAGTGCGTACGGGCAATGGACCAAGTCTCGTATTACATGTTCGTTGGGCGGACTCGTAACTGATCAATGCGCCGGCAATATATGCCGCTACGCTAACCACGCGAGCCTCGAATCGGAGTGCATTATGCGACGGTTAGCCGCATCGTGCGGGCCGCCGAGCGCGTTTCGTAGCCGATCGTGTGGCCGGCCGAGTTCGCGCAGGGACGGGTTTCAGGTCTTTCGTTTCCAGCAGTACAGAGCGGCCGGAACCGGGGTGCCCCAAATCGTTTAAAATCCCCGCCTCATCAAAGCGCCGCCCCAGGTGGTCAGCCCGTTCAATCAGAGGAATGTTTTGTATGACCGCTACGAACCACACCGTTCAGGTCGAAAAAACCAGTGGCGACCTTGCCCGCGATCAGCAACTGGCCTGGAAGCTGGCGGAGCTCGCGACCCGCGCGAAAGACGCCCCGCAAGACGCGGAGGCCGTGGCGATGGCCAAGAACCGGATCATCGATAACGCCGCGATTGCGCTGGGTGCCGCGAACGAAACGGCGGTGAAAGTAGCGCGCGCCGACGCGGTGGGTTCCAAGGGCACGGGCCAGGCGACCATCTGGGGGCTCGAGGACAAGTTCGCGCCGGTCCCAGCCGCCTTCGCCAACGCGGTGGGCGTGCGTTTTCTGGACAACGACGATTGCTATCTGGCGGCGGAATATTCCCACCCGGACGACAATATCTCGCCGATCATCGCGGTGGGGCAGCACTTGGGCGTGAGTGGTGCCGACATCCTGCGCGGCATTGTGGTGGCCTACGAGGTGCATGTGGCGCTCGTGGGTACCGGCGACGGTACCGGCATTTGCCTGCACAAGCACAAGGTCGACCACATGACCCATATCGCCGCGGGTACGGCGGCGGGTCTGTCGTCCATGCTGGGGTTGACCACCGAGCAGACCTACCACGCGATCAACTTTGCCGTGCACAATGCCATCTCTTCGCGCCAGTCGCGCAAGGGCGATATTGGTGCGCAGAAGGAATTCGTGCCCGGCTTCTCGGCGGAAATCTCCATCAAGGCCGTCCACCATGCGATGCACGGGCTCAAGGGGCCGAATCCGGTTTATGAAGGCGTGGACAGCATCATCCGGCGCTTCCTGAATGGCCGCGACGACGAGAACGCCGTTTACAAGGTGGAGCTGGCCGAGCCGGGCGTCGACGGCCTGCGCAACATCATGAAGACCTATCCGAAGCAGCACGCGTTTGAATACCAGGGCCAGGCGATCATCGATCTGGCGCTGCAACTGCGTGATCAGCTGCCGAAGAAGGGCGATGGTGTCGACCTCGATCAGATCGAAAAGATCGTGCTGGAAACCAGCCACCACACCCACCACGTGATCGGCACTGGCGCAGAGGACCCGCAGAAGATCGATCCGGATTCACCGCGCGGCACGCTGGACCACAGCATCATGTTCGCAATTGCCCGTTGCATCCAGACTGGCGAATTCCACAAGGACCGCGCCTACCAGATGACGCCGGCCGAAAAGGACGAGCTGCGCGCGCTCATGGCCCGCATCGAGACGCAACTGGTCCAGCGCTGGGAAGACCTGTACCACGACCAGGACCCGAACGTGCAGGCCTACGGCGGCCGCATGATCGTGACCCTTGCGGATGGCAGCGAAGTGGCGGACGAGAAGACCCGCGCCAACGCCCACCCCGGCGGCGACACGCCCTGGCAGCGTCCGGATTACGAAGCCAAATTGGCCGATTACACCAAGGATCTGGTCAGCGACGGCGAACGCGCCCGCTTCATCGCGGCCGTGGACGGTATGGATTCGATTTCCGGTGATGACCTGGCCACGATCAATCTGATCGTGGATGCCGGGAACCTGGAGGCGCCGGAAACTCGCGGTATCTACTAGGGCTCGTTCGAACTCGCGACATCGTCGCGAGGCACTGCGCGGCCCCGGCGCCTGTGTGCGTTGGGGCCGTGCGTGGTATCGCGGTCAGCGCATCGCCTCGGCAACCAGTTCGTAACTGCGCAGCCGCTTCGCCGGATCGTGGATGTTGGACACGATCATCAACTCGTTTGCGCCGGAGTCGGCCATCAGTGTGTCCAGTTGCCGGCGCACCGACTCCGGGCTGCCGATGACATGGCGTTGCCGGTTTTCCTGGATCGCGTCACGTTCCATGGGGCTGTAGTCGTAGGCCAGCGCTTCCTCGGGCGAGGGCAGCGGCCGGAATTCGCCCCTGCGTAAATGCAACCACATCAAGTCCACCGTGGCGGCGAGATGCTCGGCTTCCTCGTCGGTGGCCGCGCAAATCACCGATACGCCCAGGATTGCGTGGGGTTCGGTAAATGCGGCCGATGGCTGGAAGGCTTCGCGGTAGTCGCGCAACGCAGGTCCGGCCGGGGCCGGGCTGAAATGACTGGCAAAGCTGTAACCCATGCCGGCGGCGCCCGCGGCCTGGGCGCTGGCGCCGCTGGAGCCCAGAATCCAGATCGGCGGCAAGGCGACGTCCTCCGGCATGACGGTGACGCCGTGGTAGGGATGCTCCGGCGGCAAGGTGCCCCTCGACAACCCCACCAGTTCGCTGAGCAGGGCGCTGAATTGTTCGCCCGAGGCCGCACGTAGCGCCCGACTGGCGCGCGCGTCCGATCCGGGGGCGCGCCCGAGCCCGAGGTCGATACGGTCGGGATAGAGTGCGGCCAGCGTTTGAAAATTCTCGGCAACCCGTAGCGGTACATGGTTGGGCAGCATGATGCCGCCGGAGCCGATGCGGATGCGCTCGGTCAGCGCGGCGACACGCGCCAGCAGAATTTCGGGTGCCGAACTGGCGATGCTGGGCATACTGTGATGCTCGGAGATCCAGTAGCGCTTGTACCCACAGCGTTCCGCCGTGCGCGCCAGATCGATGCTGGCGCGCACCGCCGCCGAAGACGGCGTGCCGCTGGGCACAACGACGAGATCGAGTACGGAAAGATCTGTGCTCATCGTGTTCTATCCATCGGGAAGGGCCCGGGCATGAGTGTGGTTTTCACAGCGGTTAGTCGCGGTCCTCCACAGTCAATGTCGAGCGCATAGCGGAGTATTGGGGCATATCTTGCGTCGGGCGTCCTGACATCGCCGGTTCCGCTTAGCGTAATACAAAGCGCAACATCCGATTGTCAGCGCGCTCGCTCGATGTGCCGGTCAGAAATGTGTGATCGTCGGGCCGTGTTGCAAGCGTCTCGGATTTGCACACAGCGGTCATTGTATCCAACGATATCCTGGCGTGATTGCGGTTGAATAGTGACTGTGCCGTTCGCATTTATTGCTATGAACGGCTAAACGAAAGGATTCAGACATGGCCAGCGGATTATTTTCCAAAGCCAAGCGGTGGCTCCGAAAGCCTGAAAATCAGCAGAAAGCCAAACGCGCGGCGCGCACCGCCTACCGGAAGTATAAGCGCAAGAAAGCACCGTAGTTCCCGTCCCGGGCGCGTGGGAATAGGGCCGCGCGATAACGACGCGATAACGAAACATTCGGGCCAGGCTCTGTGTTTTGCCTTTTTGCGGGTGAAAGCGCGTTACCTGTCGCCGAACGGCACGATTTCTGAGTCCCGGTGGCAGGCCCGCACACCACAGCATGAATCGGCGTACATTGGGCACGTTTTGGCGCTTTCGCGCCTGTTGTCTATTCGGAGTAGTTCTGCCCATGCAAGTATTCGACAATCCGGTCGGCTCCGGGTCGCTCTGGTTCGATAATCTCGCCACCGCCGACCTCACGCCCGTCGCCTACGACCCACAGGCCCGGCAGTTCCTGCCGATGCCGCCGTTCTGCGCCAACCGCGAGCGCATCGGCTGCAATTGGATCGCCCCGAAAGAGGGTGCGTTCTGCCGCTCCTGCGCCATGACCGGTCTGGCCCCGGACCCGTCGTTGGAAAACGCCATCCCGAACTGGGCGCAGACTGAAGCAGCCAAGCGCTGGGTGCTGGACAACCTCGGTCGCTGGCACTGGTTTCGGCCCGAAGATCCGGGGACGCGCCCGACGTTTCATATGCTGGCCGAAGCCGGCGCGCCGGCGCCGATGGGCCACGCCGACGGCATTGTCACCATTAGCGTCAACGAAGCGGATCCGGTTGTAAGTGCCAAACGTCGGCAGGCGCTCAACGAGCCTTACCGCACCATGATCGGCCACATGCGCCACGAGATCGCGCACATGCTCTGGTGGCGTCTCAGTCTGCGTGCGGATTTTCTCGAAGCCTTTCGCGCCATGTTCGGCGACGAGCGCGATGATTATGGCGAAGCGTTGCAGCGCCACTACGCCAACGGCCCGCCGCCCAGCTGGGAGCAGCGCTTCCTGACCAGCTACGCCTCGGCACATCCACATGAGGACTGGGCCGAAACCACAGCCCACCTGTTACACCTGACCGATATCACCGATAGCTTTGTCGCTGCCGACATGTCGTCGCTCGATCTGCCGAGCGGCAACTGGAATCCGTATACGGAAACCGATTCCCAACGCTTGATCTATATCGCCGCCTCCGTCGCGGTGGGCATCAACCACGTCAACCGCTCGATGGGCCTGGCGGATCTGTATCCGTTCATGATGGCCGAAGCGACGCACCGCAAGTTGGCGTTTGTGCACGACTGGCTGCGCCGAGGCGCGCAAGGACTCTGATCCGCGTGTAAACCGCTCGATTCGCTCGAAGGCTGTCGGCATCCCGATACGTGAGCGGATAAAGTCCCGAATGGGATCAGCACGAATAGAGTCATGGGCGATGGACCCCGGTTCCCCGCTATCAAGTTTGGTGTGGACTATGGTTTCGCGACCGGGCCCTCAGCGCGTACGGTGCGCGTCATTTCAGATGTAGAGACGAGGTCTGACGACATGCCGACTCAATGGTTTGTTGCGCCACCGCAAGCATTGGTTTGGGTGCTGGCGAGCACGGTGGCCATGTATGTTGCGGTGCTGGTTTTCGCACGTTCGGCGGGCGTACGCAGTTTCGCCGAGATGTCGGCGTTCGATGTCGCGGTGACGATCGCCGTCGGTTCGGCCATGGCGACGACGATCACGGCGAAGACGCCATCGCTGCTGCAGGGCGTACTCGCGGTGCTGATTTTATACGGGCTGCAACTTGGCGTATCGCGCTGGCGCTCGCGCTCGACGGCGGTGGAGACGGTCGTCGATAACACGCCGATCCTGCTGATGGGGCACGGCGGACGAATGCTGCACGAAAACATGCGGGTGGCGCGGATTACCGAAGACGATCTTCGGCGGCATTTGCGTCAGGCCAATGTGATTGATTACGCCAATGTGCAGGCGGTAGTCATGGAGGGTACCGGCGGTATCAACGTACTGCATGGTCATGCCGAACGTGTGTCGGACAGCGCGTGGATTCTGCAGAACGTGCGCGATTACTCGTCGCGATAGGGGCCAAGCGTTCCAGGCAAAAAGTCGCCGGTTCGCTTTATTCCGTCACTTTAGCCGGTAATCGACGCCATGCGACGCTTTGGGTTGCCTGGTCTTTTCGGGTGACGAAGCGTTTCTGGATGGCATGATGGGCGGAGCGCTGCGCGGCTTGCGGGTGTCCCGCAACGTGTCGTCGCGCTACTTGCTGCCCATCATGTCAATCACGATCTTGCCGCGCGCACGCCCGGACCGGCTGCGGTCGTATGCCTGCTGCGCCTGGGCCAGTGGATAACAGCTGTCGATGATGGATCGCAGCTGCCCGGCGTCCATCCATTCGGCGATGGTCGCCAGGTCCCGGGTGTAGGACTCCACGCGGATAAGCGCAGCGTTCTGCCCGCGCGCCAGGAGCGTCGATGCCGTGGCGCGGCCATTGCCCATGGTGGAAATGAAATGGCCACCAGGCTTGCGCATGGCGGAACAGCTGGACGGCGTTTCATGGGATGTGACGTCGAACACCAGGTCGAATGGGCCGGCGCTTTGCCGATAGTCGCCCGCGGTGTAATCGATGATCTCGTCCGCGCCAAGCGATTCCACCAGCTCGACGTTACGCGTGCTGCACACGCCGGTGACATGGCACCCCAACAGCCTGGCGATCTGGACGGCATAGGTGCCCACGCCACCGGAAGCGCCGATGATGAGTACCGAGCTGCCCCGCGTCGCGCGGCCCTTGCGCAAACCCTGCAAGGCCGTCTGCGCGGCAAGTGGCGCGGCCGCGGCTTCCATGAAGCTCGCGCTCGCCGGCATGGGCGCGACCCGCCGCTGATCGATAACCGCGTATTCGGCCAGCGACGCGGTCTGTAGTCGCATATCCATGCCGTAGATACGATCGCCGACCTTGAAGCCATTTACCTGCGCGCCGGTCTCGACGACCTCGCCGGCGAGATCGTCCCCGAACAGCGGCGGCAGGAACCGACTTCCGACCGGGGTCGTCATACGCGCCAGATTCAGGTTCAGCTTCCAGTCCTTCGGATTGACCGAAGCGGCGTGGACCTTCACGAGCACGTCGCCATTACCCGGCACCGGCGTTTTACGCTCACCGATGGCGAGCCGCACCGACGGCCCGAGGCCTTTGGAGATGATTGCTTTCATTGTTTCAACCGAGTGCAGTCGGAAATAGTGCACTGTAACCGAGCGAGCGCTCTGGTTGAGTACCGAGCCCCTGGATTTGACGGGTTCATCAGGCTGCTCGCCTGGCCCGCCGCGCAAGAAGATAACCCGCGCCACGCGGCGTATATCACCTGACCAAAGTGCATCACCGGAAAACGATCAGTTACCTGCCCGTGTATCGGCATGGTCGGTCTGCGTGGACTCGAAGCGCTGTTTTTGCTCCGCTGTTGCATCGGCTTGATAACCGTCTTTCCACTCGGCATACGGCATGCCGTAGACGCGTTCGCGTGCCTGGTCGTAGTCCATCGACACGCCGCGCAGCTCGGCTTCCGCGAGGACCCACTTCGCCAGACAGTTGCGGCAGAAACCGGCCAGATTCATCAGGTCGATGTTCTGCACGTCGGTTCGTTTCTGTAGATGTTTGATCAGGCCACGAAACGCAGCAGCCTCGGTCTCGATACGCGTTTGCTCGTCCACGAATCCCTCGCAAGTCGCATTAAAACCGCATGATGCCACGCTTGCATCGGAGCGGGCTGTGCCCCGCGTAAGTGTGCCCTCGCAGGGAATCCGATAATGTGAAGAATGGCGTATCGTTTCACAAGGCATGAAATAGGGTGCCCGATTCAAGGCCGGACACCGCGTAAAACAATCGGTAGAGTAGTCAGGGGCAGATACCGTTCCATCCTGCGGCGGTTATCAAGAATTATTATAAAAGCGAGGGAAGACGATGAGTGTGCGACGAGGCTTGATATTGTTGTGCCCGGTTTTGGCGATCACGCTTGCGGCGTGTAACGGCGACAGTTCCGGCGGCACATCCGGGGCTGGCGCTGAGGCGACCACTGGTGGAACCTCGGCTGCCGTAACCGCCGAAACGGATACGGACACGAAAGCCGAGCCCGCACAGAGTCCGGCCCGGCGACCGGCCGCATGCGACAACATGCTCGACGAGCCGTACACGACGCGCGATGCCCTCACGGGGGGTGCCCGTATGGAAGGCGCCGAATTGATGCTGCGGTTCGTGCATATGACCGACGCGCACATCATCGACGACGACGGTCAGGCGATGATCGGGGTGTCGTTTCTCGATCCGCTCATTCCCCGGTTCGAGGCATCCATGCGCCTGCAGGAGGAGTACTCTGACGAAGTTCTCAATAGTCTGGTCGCGGGTCTAAACGACTGCCAGCAACGTTTTCCCTCCGAGTTCGCCCTGATTACCGGCGATAGCGCGGATATCACGACGGTTGGCGAAACGCGCCGCCTGATCGACAATCTCGACGGCGGCTTCGACCGCGTCGGCGCCTACGAAACCCGGTGCCGCGACATGCTGCCCGAGAACGCCAGCCCCGCGCGCGTCCGGCTGCGTTGCACGCGCTTCACCGGACGCGGCGTTGCCGATACCCAAACGCGCGATCTGGATACCGATTCGTTTCTGACCCAGCTTCCACTGACGCGGACCATTCAGCAGCTGCTGGCTACCGAGACTGCGGCCTTGAGCGGACGGGCTGCGGATGGCTCGACGGATGCGTCCCGCCAGACCGAAGGGCGGGCGCCCGGTTTGCCGCAAACCCTGCGCTGTGATGCCGGCGGCGATGGCTGCGTGAACGAACGCCTCGATATGCCCTATCTGATGGCGTTCGGTAATCACGATGGTTATTTTCGCGGCACAGTGCCCTTCGAGCGGGGCGCCAGCGTGGTGGCGACCCTGTTCGGACGGCGTTATCTGCTCAAGCAGACCGACTTCATCGACGAGTTCTTCTTTACCGCGGAACAGCCGGGGCCGGTCGGCCACGGTTTCCAGCACGCCGATCAGGAACGGCGCACCGACGACGACCCGCGCAACGATGGTTATTACGCGTTCGACACCGGCGATGGGCGTTTTCGCATGATCGTGCTCAATACCATTATCGATGGTCAGAACACCCGTCTGCCGGGCAATCTGTTGAAAAACCCCTTCGCGCTGGCGGACGGCACCGTCGATGCCCAGCAGTTCCAGTGGCTCCAGGACGAGCTGGCGATGGCTTACGAAAACGAGCAGCTCGTGGTGCTGTTTTCTCACCATCCGGACCTGAGTTTCGTCGATTTCAGCCCGTTATCGGCACTGGTGCCGATCGAGGTCACAGCCGCGGAACTGGACGCGGAGCTGGCGAGCTGGCCGCACCTGATTGCCTGGGTCGCGGGGCATACCCACCGGCACCGGATTCGTGCGTTTGACGTGAGCGAGGACACGGGCAGCAACGGTACTGTCGAGGTCGATGTGGATTGCAAGGTCGCCGATGACTGCCGTGGTTTCTGGCAGATCGAGACCAGCTCGCTGATCGATGCGCCGCAACAGCAACGTCTGATCGAGATATTCGACAACGACGACGGCACCGGTGTCATTCGCGGCACGGTGCTGAATCACGCGTTCGAGCGTTCGCGCATGCTCGCCGAGACCGATGATCGGTGCCAGTTGTACCTGACCGACCCGGAGGCGGTCGCAGCCCAGCTATCGGATGCCGGCATGAATGGCATCTGTATGGAAGGCGGCACCCGAACGGGGCAGCCCGAGGATCGCAATGTGGATCTGGTCTTCCCGATGCCGTCGTTCGCCGCGCGCTCACGGGCGTCGACCATGCCATGAGTCATGCGGGGCTGGCCGGAGGGTCTGTCCCGCCTGCTGACCGGGCTGTTGCCGGCGTCCGGGTTTCGTCAGCGCTGGCGGGGTCGGGTGGGAAAACCGGCAATGATCCTGACACATGCGGACCCGGTAGAGACCGGATGCCGACTGTTGTCTCGTGGTGTTGCTGTTTTCTACCGAGTGGACTGCTTTGCGACGGTGGCACGCAGCCCCTGATTCAAGATGCCTTCTGGCTGTTATCGCCCTTATTGTGGAGGGATGGCGCCGCCGTCGGGATGTGCCGCAAGCCAGGCTGCGGATTCGGTGCGGGCGAGCCCGACCAGGTCGCCCAGCGCCAGGCTCACGTCGACGATGTGCATACTCCAGCCGTTGCCGCCGAGAAACTCGCCGTAATAATTGTCAGCGCGGGCGTCGTTGAGGTCGGTATCGATATGAGCTTCGAGCCGGAGTCGGCTCCAGTCGGCTTCGTCACCCGATAAGCACGCGTAGTGGATCCCGAAGACCTCCACAAACTGGTGACGCGCCGCATGCCGTTCGGCAAGTACGAGGGGTGCCTGCTTGCCGATGTGCCCGGTCATTATCTGGCCTGGTTTGCCCGCGAGGGCTTTCCGAATGGCGAAATCGGGCGGCTGTTGGCGCTTATGCATCAGATCGATCACAACGGGTTGAAGTCGCTGCTCGATCCGCTGCGTTCCGGGGCCCGGCGGTAGTACCATGCGATGAGTGGCCCATCGATGTGTTCATTGAAACCGGCATGGTGGCTGGCTGTGTTCGCCGTGATCGTGGACGATCCGTTGAAGCTGGTCGGAGTCGCTCCTTATGCAGAAGATCCTGTCCGCTTTCGACACCCCTCGTGCGGCCCCGTCACACTGTCGATCTTCCAGGAGGGATCAGACAGCGTTACGCACGGCATGCCGTGACCGCCGAATGATCTGCCCGCCGTCCGCGGGGGCGAATGCAACGCCGCGTGATTGCCATGCTTCGTCCGGCGCATCGGTGGGCGTAAGGACGTGCTCGGTCAACAGCGTGCGCAGTACGACCTGTAGTTCCATATGGGCGAATGCGGCGCCAATACAGCGGCGCACGCCGCCGCCGAAGGGGATCAGTTCGTAGGGGTCGGGCCGTTTGCCGAGGAAGCGCTCGGGCTTGAAGCGGTTCGGCTCGTTGAACAACCGCGGGTCGGTCTGCACGAGTGAGATGCCGATCATGATGTTCGTGCCGCGCGGCACGCGCCACGGGCCGACCGCATAGCCGTCGGTGCGTACGTTGCGGAAGGTCATCGCGATTACGGGACGCGTGCGCTGGACTTCGTTGATGAAGGCATTCAGCAGATCGTCGTCGCCGGCATCGACCGCCGCGACCAGCTTGTCCAGAAACTCGGGATGACGCCGCAGACGCTCGATCGCCCAGGCCAGCGTGGTGGCCGTGGTCTCGTGGCCGGCAGTGAGCAGGGCGAGTAGTTCGTCGGCGATCTCGCTGTCCGACATCGGCGTGTCGTCGTCGTAGCGGGCACCGATGAGCATGGCCAGGATGTCGCTGCGCTGTTCGATGGCCGGATCCGCCCGGCCGTTCGCGATCAGCCGGTCCACGATGGCATCGTACTCGGTGCGCATACGCTTGAATCGCGCCCAAGGGCCGTACCCGAACAGATCCCATTCCGGGATCGGCATCGCCGCCAGGATCGACCCGAGTGTGACCAGGCGCGGCAACAGGTCGCGTAGCGCCTGCAGATCCCGGCCTTCGGCACCGAACACCGTCCGCAGGATGATGTTGAGGGTGATGGCGTTCATCGCCGGCAGGCTGGCCACCGATTCGCCTTCCGGCCAAGCGGCCATGCCGGCGCGTGCTTCCTCGGCCATCAGCTCGCGGTATTCGGCCAGGCGGTTGCCGTGAAAAGCCGGGGTGAGCAGCTTGCGCTGCGAGCGGTGGGGGTCGCCGGAAAGCGCGAACAGCGAGCCCGGGCCCAGCACGCGTCCGAGGTTGGGCTCCGTGTTGCCCAGGTCGGCCGGGTCGGCCTTGAACAACTGGCGTACTTCGTCCGGTTCGCTGACGACCAGGCAATTGCCGAATATCGGCAGCTTGAGCATGAAGTCGCTGCCGTACTGGGCCCGGCGATCCGCGAGTGCCATCATCTTGCGGCGGTCGAATGAGGCCAGCAGCATCCGCACGAGAAACGGCGCCTTGGGGCCGTCCGGCAACACGTATCCGGTATCACTGCGGTGCCTGGTTTGTGTGGCAGTGTCGTGATGCATGGTGTCTGTCCTCGGATAACGTGGCTTGAGTTTACGCCGGGTCATTCACTTTGGCCGGTCTCAAGGCTCATGGGTTGGGTTCATGCCATCCTGGCGGGTCGATAGATGCTGCAATCCGCGGTCATGGCAGGGAAATCGGAGCCTGTATATTTTGTCCCACTCGGGAATGAGTGCATGAATAACCGTAATCAATACCGGAGATGATATGGTCGATCGGGATCGTTAACGCCGTGGTCAGAATATAAGTAGAGGAGTAAACCATGCGTAGCATTATCTATCTCATCGGCCTGGTGGTCGTAATCATTGCCGTACTGTCCTTTCTGGGGATCATGTAGAAACACATTTCGATGTGTATCCCCTGTGGTTTGCTGCCTGGGGCAGCAGGGGGCGGCCTTGTGCCTGGCCTGGTTGCATCGTTTTGCAGCCAGGCTTTCTGTTCTCGCATGCGTTGGCGCGTTGCATGTTGCTGCCCATGTGATGCCCGACGGGTAGAGGACGCCGCCAACGCCGATTGGAAAACAACGTTCTGGCGCTGTTCCGGTTGAGCCGGCTGCCATTGCGAATACGGTGCCCTTCGGTTGTTATGCAGGGCAACTTGCCATCCGCGAGCGCCGATCACGGCATCGGGCTGGGAGATCGCTGTGCCACCCAACCTGGTCGCGACTGGCCCGATAATCGATAGATATGGAACGCGGCCAAGACCAGGAGTGACGCGAGCGTGATACGCAGCGCCGTAACAAAGTGCTGCAGGTTCACGCCTTGCCGGGGCTCAGAACCCGTACGAAAAAATCCGCCTGATCCTTGGAAACCTGCTCGAAGACCGGTTGCACGTAAATGTCGAAATGGCCTCCGGGGTAACGTTTGACGGTCACTTTGTCCGGTGCGCGCTTTGCGCCATCTTCCATTGCCGATGGCGGTACGATCACGTCGTCTTCGGCGATACAGAACAGTGCCGGACAGGGCAGGCGGGGCGTCATTTTGTTGGGGCGGTAGGTGGCAAGTGACAGTGCCCAGCTGGTGGTGATTTCGTTCTTCCAGTCGGGCGGTGTCAGCTTGAGATAGCCGGGCTTGGCGTCGGGTGTGTTCAAGGCTGCGTTTTCGTCGGGATGCCCGACCACCGCCGTCGTCGTACGGCCGAGCCCCAGGGAGGCACGCGTGACGTCGGCGATGCCGTAACCGCTGAGCTTGAGGGCATGCCCGATACCGCGCTGCTTGATGAGATTGAACAGGGCCGCCACGCCATCCATCATCGCGCCTTGCGAGCTGACGGCGGCGATCTGGCCATCGGCAACCGCTGCCGCTACCGAATGCGCGCCGGAAAACGAGCTGCCCCAGGTTGCGATGCGTTTTGCGTCCACGCCGTCCAGCGTCCGGGCGTAGTCGATTGCGGCGGCCCAGTCCTGTAGTTGCTTGCGCACGCTGAGCCACTGGCGCGGCTCGCCGTCGCTGGTGCCGAAGTAGCGATAGTCGAAACACAGCACATGCAGGCCGGCCTCGGCGAAGCGCTGTGCAAACGGTTCCAGCCCCGCCGCGCGCGTGCCGCCCATGCCGTGGGCCATTACCACGCACGGCGTGCCCGCCTCGTTTTGCAGGCTGTCGTTCGCTGGCAGGAAATGCCCGGCCCGGACGGTCGTGCCGTGACTGGCGAATTCGACCTGGAGTTCTTGTATTGGCATGGCGTTTCCTCGTTACCGTGGCTTCATGCGCTGGCGGTGTTTTCCCAGAAGTTTGATTATGGGTGTGCCGGCGCGCGGTGGGAAGCCGATTGCCGCATCATGCCCATCCTGTCACGCGGGACGGAATCTTGTGTGCCACCCATGCCGGGGACTCGATCCGCGAATGTCATGCACTGTGTAATCCCCGAGCCAGCGGACCGATCGGGTATCGCCCTATACTGTGGCAGCTCAACCAGACGACTTCGACGTGATGAACCTCGGCCCGTATCGCTTTTCTCCGCCCTGGTGGGGTGTGCTGTTGTTCTGCATGGGGGCGGCGATCTTCTGTTCGCTGGGCGTCTGGCAGTTCGAGCGGGCGCACTACAAGGCAGAGCGGGTCGCGTCGCAACAGGCTGCTCGGCAGGCCGGCGTGCAAGCCATGCAGCCGCAACAGGCCGCGTCCAGCGGCGATACCCGTGTCGCGGGCCTGGTATACGGGCGCGAGTACTTTGTCGCCGGCCATTTCGATGCGAGCGAACAGATACTGCTTAGCGATCAGCTCCGCGGGCCGCAGACCGGTTATCGAGTATGGACGCCGCTGGTGCTGGATAGTGGCGTGCGTGTGATGGTCGATCGCGGCTGGGTACCGAGACCGCCATCGGGCGAGCCGCTGTCCAATCCGGACGCGCCGCAGTCCCGGGTACGCATCAAGGGCTTCTGGCGTGGTTTTCCGCAGCCGGCTCTGCAATGGGGCACGTCGTCCTGCGATGACAAACACTGGCCGCGTGCGCTGAGTTTCCCCGACGCGGCCACGGTGCGCTGCCAGTACGGTGCGCCCGTGCTCAACGGGCTATTGCTGATGGATCCTAAGGCGCCCCACGGTTTTGTGCGGGAATGGGCGGAGGACAAGGACAGCGTCGGCCTGCGACCCTTCGGCCACTACGCTTACGCCTCGCAATGGTTCTTGATGGCGTTCGTGGCGGGCGTGATTTTCGTCGTGGTGAACCTGAGCCGGCGTTGAATACCAGGAATCGTCGAACGAGCTGGACGAGATGGCGGCATTCTACAAGCAAAGACTGCGTTGCCAGATAACGGTCCGGCGAATAGGCTGTCGCTCCCGCCGAAAACCAAGCGAACCCGCCGTAACCTGCAATGCCACTGAACGAACAACAACGCCGCGCCTTTCGTGAACTGGCACAGGAAACCGAGGGCATGGATCTTCAAGCCTACGAACGGTTCGGCCGCGATCCGCTGGAACCGATCATCGGGCTGGGCAGGCCGGACGCACGGGTGGGCTTTTTCGGGCGCGACCCGGGCCGTGACGAGGTTAAGCATGGTGAGCCGTTCATCGGCGCGGGTGGCCAGTTGGTGCGCAAGGCGATTTATCGTCACCTGCACGGCGAAGACATGCCGGACTTCGAGGCATCAAAGGCGCTGGGGCGCTCGTTTTTCTGGATCAACACCGTCCCCTACAAACCGGCCGGCAACAAGGCCTGGTCCATGAAGGTGAAGCGGCGGTTTCATCCGCTGATGAATGCGCTGCTTGTCGAGCAGTGGCAGGGGCGTTCGCTGATCACCCTCGGGCGCGAGGCGTTTCTGTGGTTCGGCATCGGCCAGACGAAGGCCGAGCGCGATCGTATTGCGGCGTTCTGGCAACGCGAGGATCGGTTCGAGTCGTTCATCGAGGTCACGTTGACCGCGCCCGACGGTGCCGCGCGGTGTTTCGATATCCACCCGCTACCGCATCCGTCGCCGCTGAACGCGACCTGGTACAAGCGTTTCCCCGGCTTGTTGCGGCAGCGGCTCGAGCAGCTCGGCCTGCGCGACGACACGCTTGTACTGTGACCGGATCGGGGTTGCTCGGCTCCGAAGCACTTCGGGTCGGCAACGTCGCGCGGCGCTGTACCGTTGTCCGAGATACAGTGCAAGACATGTGACGCATCGTGCGCCGGAAAACTGTCCGAGTGTTCCGTTCGCATCTCTGAAGTCGACCCCAACAAAAGCCGCCCGGTCGGGCTAATACTGCTCATTTAGTGTCGCCGAGAGCGCGATCCATAGAAGCAGGCGCGGTGACTGATGTCACCGGTCTGTATTCCATCCCGTAGCGCAGCGACGCAGACGCGCAGTGATCAAGGGTGTCCGAGGCATGCCTCGGTGCGGCCAGTCTGTCCGAGGGCCGCCATAGCGGCTCGAGTTCTGGCCGCATCCCTTGAGCGCGAGCATCGGAGTGGACCGGCGTTAGCCGGCGCAAGAGCGGGTGTCCTTTTCTTGGCTGACCTTGTTTTGGGCAAGCAAAACAAGGTCAGTCGCGCTGCAGCGCGAAACCTCAGCCTGATGCAGCCCCGAGAAACGAACAGCTGATGAAACAATAAAAAGAATCCGGCTTCCATCATGTGAAAACCGGATTCTCAACAAACCGCGACTCTACGCAATGCTTGAGTGAACATCATTAGCCCGGTCGGGCGGCTTTACGTGAGTGGAAGCGAGCCTAATGGTCGTGACCATGGTGGTCATGGTGTTTGCGATGGCCATGATGCCCGCGGTGGCCGCGCCGTCGATGATCGTCGTCGTGCGTAATCAGCGTGCCGCCGGCGGCACCGGCCGCTCCGCCCAGCGCGGCGCCGGTACGGCCGCCGATTTCGTTACCGACGGCCGCGCCGAGGGCGCCGCCAACGCCGCCGCCGAGCGCGGAGTCCAGCGTGTCGTCGTCGAGCGCCATCGCCGGGGCGCTGGCGAATCCGACCAGCGCCGTGCCGGTGATGAGCGTTTTACGAAGCGTTGTGTACATGGGTACCTCCCGAGCGCGGTATCCTTGCGCGTTGTTATGTAAATTCAACGCCAATTTAACGACTTGCGCTCTGAATCGGCGATGAACGATGTTCAACGCGGGTGTGAAGCGCGTCGGGTGTGCCGGCCGCAGTTGTCGGGACTCGGGCCGTTCAGCCGTGCGTGTTGCCGTCGTCGGTCAGCAGGCCGCGGGCTTCGTCGTAAGACAGGCCGCTGATGCCGGATTGCGTCATGGAGTGCCCCAGCGAGTGGGCGACGGCGAAGGCGGAGGCGCGGCGGTAGAACGCGAAGCCGCGTTCGTGGACCGGCAGGACATCGTCCACGGTATCCGCGGCCTCCAACTGCTGTTCGAAAACCTCGCGCTTTTGCTCGAGATACGCCATGAAGGTGGCATCCGCCGCGACGGCCTCGGTGAGTTCGAGCGTCCAGGTCATGTCGGGCTGCAATTCGCAGGTGCCGATGAAACGACCGGCCACGGACGCGCCCAGCATGCGTGGTGGCGTCATGGCCAGCCAGAAGTATTCCGGCTTCTGATACAGGAAGTACGGCTTGCCCGGTACCGGCTTGAAGCGGAAATCGCTTTCCAGCACGAACAGCGACGTGAACAGCTCCGTGCTGACCTGTTCGATATGCTTGGGCGGTACCGTGGCCAGTCCGGCACGCTGCGCGTCGAGCGTGTTGAGAACCAGGGAGCCGCCCTTGCCCTGCGGATTCGGGTTGTGGCTCATGGTCGATGGCCTCTGAAACGAATATGGCGCGTCGCGGCCGCTACCTTAGTGTGTTGTGCTCGATCGGACAATCGAGCCATAACCGGTTGCGCTAGGTGAACGGGCTGTCTTTTGCGGTGCCTGTACCGAAAACAATTGACCCGCGCGGATGGGTCTGAAAGCATCCGCGCTCATTATTTGCCCGGTATGCTGCCATGGTCGACTCAGAACTCCACGCGTCACCCGCCACCGATGACCGGTTGGCAACGCGGTTGCTTGCGCCGGGCACGTTTCCGCACCTTGTCGACGACTGCACGGCGCTGGTCGCGGCCGAGATGAAAAACAAGGGCATGGCGATGCGCACGGCCTTCAAGCTCGTGCAGAAGACCAAGCCGGATATTCTCGAACGCACGGTGCGTGAGTTGATGCCCGAATTCATCCGGGCGATCGAGCCTTGCTACACCGATTATCGTGCACGGGATCTGGATGATTTCCGCGCGTACCTCGTGGCTCACGATACCGAGGTCGCGGATTCGGTACTGACGGTGACCGACCGACGCGCGGAGCGGATTGCCAACCGGGCCATCCGGTCGGCCTATGACCGGGTGCGCGGCCGCGCGCGGCGTGAAATCGTGGAAGCCATGCCGGAACTGGCGACCATTATCGCCAAGCACGCGTGACCGCCGGGTCGGGCACCCAGCCCGGCCGCCGACGGCCGATCACGAGGGTAGCGTGGCGCGCCAGCCGTCGTCGGTATCCTGCATGATGAGTTTCGTCGTCGAGGTATTGCTGCGCTCACCGAAGTCTGTATCGAAACGGATGCGCACTTCGTAATCCCCGTTGTCCAATTCCTCGGACTCGAGGATTTCCACGTTCCTGATGTGGAGGTCTTCCGGCTTCGGGCTGCCGAAAGAGCGCATCAGCTCCACGCTTGCTTCGCCGCCGATGGCACGGGCCTGGGCCTCGGCCTTCTGGATATCCTGGCGGATTCGGGTCTCGAGTGCGGTCTGCACGTCGGATTCCGCCGGCGGCCCGGAACAGCCGGCAAGCAGCGCGAGCAATAAACCGACACACGCTGCGCGCAACATCGTTGTCATTCCGGATTCCCCTGTCGTTGATCGTCCAAGATGCGGACACGCGACCTGTATAGCTGCCCCTTGTGCCGTAATGCAAGCCATGGGCTTTGACGATGCCGTCAGCCGTATAATCGCTGGCTTGGACCCCGTGCGTGTAAAGCGGCGAGCCAAGTCGACCCGACGCGGTGAATCGCCTATATTGAAGTGCATGGCCGGGCACGGCTGCACGACTGATTACGCCGGGGACACCATGTATACACGTTTACTACCGATTCTGATCTGCGTTTTCCTTCTGGCTGGGTGCAACGATGACGATAACGATGTCTCGCTGCCAGGGATGGATTCGTCTCCAGCGCCGACCGAGCCGGATGGCACGGGCTCGGGTGACGATGGCGACAATGACAACAACAACGATGGCGACAGCAAGCCGCAGCCGCCGGCCACGATCCCCGAGACCCGCGAAGGTGAGGTGCCGGAGTCGCCCGATGCGGGACAAACCCGTGACGGCGCGGACTACAGGATCGTCATCACGGGGGCGCACGACGAAGACGTGGTGTTCCAGGTCTTCGAGCCGACCGATTTTGCCGGCGGCGAAACCTATCCACTCATTCTGCAGAGTCATGGTTTCGGCGGCACCCGTCTGACAGAGCGTCGCGATGGTCTCCAGATTCTGGGCGCCAACATTGCCACCTTTCTGGATGCCGGCTATGGCGTGATCAGTATCGACGAGCGCGGCCACGGCGACAGTGGCGGCACGATCCGGATCATGGATCCGGATTTTGAAGGCATGAATCTGGTGCGGGTGCTGGACTGGGCCGAGGGCAATCTGGACTGGCTCGCCTATGGCCCGGATGCGGATGCCGGTGAGGACAATCTGCTGCTCGGTTCGACCGGCGCTTCTTACGGGGGCGGTTATCAACTGGTGCTCAATGCGATCGATCCCCGCAAACGCATGGACGCGATGGTGCCGCAGATCACCTGGAATGATCTGACTTACAGCTTGGCACCGCAGGACGTCATCAAGTCCGGCTGGGTGTTGCCGCTCTTTGGGATCGGTAATCTGGCCGGTGACGGATTCAACTTCGATCCCTTTGTCACGGGCACGTTACTGGGCGGGGCTGCGCGCAACGAGATCGCGCCTGAAGGGCTGGATTTCTTCCGCTACCACGGCCCGGGTTATTTCTGCGAGGGCGAGCCGGTGGCCACCAACGGTGGCGAAGGCACCGAGCCGAATTTCGCGCCCGTGCCGCCGGGGCCGGTCAACGTGATGTTCTGGCAGGGCATGCGGGATACGCTGTTCAACTTCACCGAAGCCTACCGCAACTATGATTGCTTCAAGCAGGCCGGCGGCGATGTGCGTCTGCTGTCCTACCAGAGTGGTCATAACGTCGTGCCGTTCCCGCTGGATCTCGGCTCGCTGCTGTCGCGGGGCGCATTGCTGCGGATCGGTGATTTCGATTGTGGCGGTGTGGCTGTGGGCGACGCCACGCTCGCGTTCTTCAACGAGCATCTGAAGGGCCAGACCGGTGCCGCCAACGATGTGCCCGAGTTGTGCATGTCGTTGTCCGAGGACGACGACTATCTGCCGGACGAGATCACAGTGGGGGGTGACGAGTTCGAGTTGCCCACCAAGCGGATGATCAGCGGGGTCGGCCTGCCGGACGTCCCGGCCGCTGCCCGGCTGGACTATCGTGCCGAAGAAGGCGACCTGCTGGCCGGGGTGCCCCGAATCCATCTGGACGTACAGGTGTCCGAGGGCGCCGACCCGCTGGTGGGCGAGCCGATCTTCTTCGTTGCGCTGGGTGAACGTTCCAGCCCGATCGGGATCTTCAGGCGTGTCGATAACCAGGTCACCGCGATCCGGGGCATGGGTGAGCACGAACTCCTGTTGCCCGGTGTGGGTGAGCGTTTGAGCGAAGGCAGCCAGGTCGCTGTGCTGCTGTACACCCTGCAGGATCAGTACGTGGTCACCGGCAACGTCAGTGCCGGTGGTCTGCTGGGTTCGCTGGGTCCGTTGCTATCGGGTGAGGACGACGGCCTTCTGGATTTGCCGCTGGTGCCGATCACCATCAACGGCAGCGTGGACTTGCCGATCATCCGCGGGGCGGACAGCGACGCGGAATAGCGGTGGCGCCGGGCGCGGGAGCGATCCACGCGGTCCGGCGCCTGCGTTGTTGTCTGGCGCCGTGAAGGACAACACACGGGTTTCGCGCTCTACGGTTGCCTTGCGCGGAATGTAATGCCCCGGGGGCGGGAATCGGTCACGCGCCCGGGCGGCTTTCAGCTCTGCTCGATCTTCAACACGAGCTTGCCGAAGTTGTCGCCCGAGAACAGCCGCAGCAGGGTCTCGGGGAACTGCTCGAAACCCTCGACAATATCCTCCCGGTGTTTGATATCGCCGGACGCAATCCACTGCGCGAGGGCGCGCGCGGCCTCGCCGTAGCGCTCGCCGTAATCGAATACCACGAAGCCCTCCATGCGCGCACGGTTGACCAGCAGCGACATATAGTTCTTCGGTGCGTACATGGATTCCGTCGCGTTGTATTGCGAGATTGCGCCGCAGATCACCACGCGGGCGTTGCGGCGCAGGCAGGCCAGCGCGGCGTCCAGAATCTCGCCACCGACGTTGTCGAAATACACATCCACCCCGTCGGGACAGTGCTCGCGGATATCGGCGTGTACGTTGCCGGCCTTGTAGTCGATGGCGGCGTCGAAACCGAGCTCGTCGACGATATAGGCGCACTTGCGGTCGCCGCCGGCGATTCCCACGGTACGACAGCCCTTGTGTTTGGCGATCTGGCCGACCAGCGCACCGACCGCGCCGGACGCGGCCGATACCAGCACGGTGTCGCCGGCCTCGGCGGCGCCTACATCGAGCAGGCCGAAATAGGCGGTCATGCCGGGCATGCCGAGCGCGCCCAGATAAGTGGGCAGGGGCGCCAGCGAGGTATCGACCGTGCGCAGCTGTTCGCCACGCACGGTGGCATGGGTCTGTACGCCCAGATTGCCGGTCACGGCATCGCCGGTGGCGAAATCCGGATGCGCCGATTCGAGCACGGTGCCGACGGTCCCGGCGCGCATGACATCGCCAATGGCGACCGGCTCGATATACGACTTGCCGGCATTCATCCAGCCGCGCATCGCTGGGTCCAGCGAGATATATTCGATGGCGACCTGCACTTCGCCGTCATCCGGCGCGGGCAGTGCTTCGGTAGTCAGCTCCCAGTCGGACGGCTCGGGCAGGCCGTGCGGGCGCTGCGCGAGACGAAATTGCCGGTTCTGGATGGTCTGGGTCATGTGATTGCCAAGAGACTGTTGGAGATGGCTCTCACCATAGGCGCCAGTACGGGTGATCGACAAGCATTGCGTACGTTTCGAGTGGACGCGTTATTCGCCGGTCAACGTGCCGGGCGCCACATGATGGGGTCGGGAGCCGATACCGGCATGTAACGCGCGGACCGGGCTCCGCCCGTGACGCCCGCCTGGGCGGACACGACACGATTACGCCCCTCCGACTTGGCGCGGTAGAGCAGCACGTCGGCGGCCGCGAGCAGCTGGGCGGCCATGGTGCCGGGCGCGCCGCCGGCCGAACGCGACCAGTCGGTGGCCGCCCGGGCATCCGCCCAGTAAAGCCCGACACTGACGGTAATCCGATCGGAGACATCGGACGCCCTGTGGATGATGTGCGCCTGTTCGACGTCTTGCCTGAGACGCTCGGCCAGCGCGCGCAGTTCAGCATGGGAGCCGTTTGCCCACATAAGGGTGAATTCCTCGCCGCCATAGCGTCCGCAGACATCCTGTGGCCGCCGGGCGGCGGCGTTGAGAATGTCGGCGACCCGGCGGATGGCGCAATCGCCATCCCGGTGACCGTAGGCATCGTTGTATGCCTTGAAATAGTCGATATCGACCATGGCGATACCAAAGCCGCAGCTGGCACGCCGGGCCTGGTGCACGCCTTGCTCGACCGCGGCCTCCAGCGCCGTGCGATTGAACAGGCCCGTGACCCCGTCCTGGCGCGACATATGTCCGAGTAGTTCGTTATCGAGCCATGCGCGGCGGGTCAGGTGTTCGATCGCGTAGCTGCCGAACAGCGCGACGCCGATCAGCAGTCCGGCGATAGCGATGCCGGCTAACTCGCTGGGTACATCGAAGTCGTAGTGGGCACCGACGGCGCGTTGGGCGAGCAGACCCGTGATGAGGGCAATGAATGCTGCCGCGCACAGGGTCAGGGTATGTCGGGACAGCGGCCAGCACCATGCGGCAATGCCCGCTACGGCCAGAGTCGGCAGCTGCAACCCGTACTGCAACATATAGGTGTAGCCGGCGAATGCGGCGGGCACCTCCAAAAAGTGCATGTAGTACAGGGGCGTAATGAGGTGCAGCAACAGCACGATCAGGATCAACGCCGTGCGGGTCGCCCGCCCTGATAGGATCAGGTCGCGCCGAAAGTCGCGTTCCAGCCCGGCATGGAACCGCAGCCCACCGAACCCGCGTTCGCGTTGCGCATTGAGCGAGCTGATGGCGGTGCTCGGCCCGGGTCGGCCGGCGCCACAGTCAGCACGCAGTGCCCGGGTCGCCTCATGCGGTGCGAAAGGTTGAGTCATGGGTGCGCAGTGCGGCTGATACCGCCTCGTTTTTATTGTTCTACATGGTTTATCGGCGGCCAGGCCGTATTCTGAAGATACTGTCGGGCCGTCAGCTGGTCTGCATTGGCTGTGCGTAGTGCCGGACGTAGGCTTTCAGTGCCCACGTGCCGGCGTATTTCCGTGGCGGACGTATGGTGTCGTTACAATGGGTATTTTTCGCACCGGGACGACCATGAAACTCTACGAATTCGCGATTTCGCATTACTGCGAAAAAGTCCGCTGGGCGCTGGATTACAAGGGCATCGACTACGAAACGAAAGTGCTCGCCCCGGGGCCGTCGGCACCGCTGATCTATTTCGTTTCGGGTGGCACGACCGTTCCCGTGATTGACGACAACGGTCGGCGCATGAACGAGTCGGCCGATATCATCGAGCATCTGGAGCATAATCATCCGGGGCCGTCGATTTACCCGGAGGACGCGGCAGAGCGCAAGCGGGCGCTGGAGCTGGTGGCGGAATTCGACAAGCATCTGGGCCACGACGTGCGCCGGGTGGCGTACTGGTACATCCTGCCGGATGCCGGCAAGACGCGAGAGCTGCTGACCACGGGGTTGGCCGGTTGGCGCGGCCGTGCCTACGGCGCGATATCGGGTGTGATGGGCTCGGTCATCCGCCGCAATTACCGGATCAACGAAAAGGGCTTCGAGCGCAGCAATCAGCGTGTCATGGATACGCTGGCGTTGATCGAGCGTGAACGCGACGGTCGCGAGTATCTGGTGGGATCGCTTCAGCGTTGCCGATCTGACGGCCGCGGCCTTGTTGTATCCGCTGTGTCTGCCGCCCGAGTATCCCTACAAACTGATCGAGGCCGATACGCCGCGGCTGCAGACGCTGGTCGAGCAGATGCAGGCCGAGCCGGCGATCCAGTGGGCCGAGCGCATATACGCGCGGCATCGCACGACCGCCAACGGCCGGCCTTGAGCACGATCATGCGCCGAAGGCAGCCGTGACCGCACGGGAAATGGCTGGAGTGGCCGGTAGGGCAAAAAAAATCGTGTAAGCTTTTGCTGGCACAGATATGGGGCGGCGTAGCCGCATTGCAGACAAGGGTGAATGATTCATGCGTCAATGGTCTTCCGGGCGATCCAGTGAATTCGGCGCATCGGCGCCTGTTGCAAGCGGGCGTGCCGGACGCTCCCGTGTTTACGGCGGGCTCGCCCGTTGCCTGATGGCCATCGGCGTACTGCTGTTTGCCAGCGGTTGCGACGGGAGCTCCTCCGGGGACGACGACAATTCGTCGTCCGGCGGGAGTGAGCCCAGGCCGCTCGTATCCATTGTCAGCCAACGGCTTCAGCCGTCGGCGGCTGGCGCCGGTATCGATACCGAAGCGCGTGTTGCGGATTATCACTATATTGCGCAACCCGAGCAGGCGGCAGAGCGCAAGGATGTTCTGGTCGTGTTCCTGGGCGGATCGGCCAGTAGCCCGGCGGATTATATCGATATCGCCAGTTTTGCCGCCCGGCTGGGCTATGCCGTCATCGATCTGAGTTATCTGAACGACGAGGTCGTTGGCAGCAACAGAACTTGTGCGGGCGATGATGCGTGTTTTACCCGTCTGCGCGGCGAGTCGCTGTTCGGACAGGGGAACGCCTATGCGCCCGGAGAGCGGACCTACGACTCCGACGAGATCGAAACCGACAAGGCGAATTCCATCGTCAATCGTATCGTGAGTGCGCTGGATTTTCTCGCCAGCCAGCCGCAGAGCGCTACCAACCCGTCGCCCGATGGCTACTGGACGCAATTTCTCACCGCCGACGAGCAATCGCCGTATGTCGGCATGTCTACCGGCAATGCATATCCCGACTGGGACAAGATTATCATCGCCGGTCACTCGCAGGGTGCCGGGCATGCCGCTTTTCTGCCGTTGCATCTGCCGGCGGATACCGCGGTGCGCCGTGTCGTGATGTTTTCCGGGCCGAACGATCATGTTGGCCAGCGCAGCGCGGACTGGATTGGCGATGCGTCACAGACGCCGCTGGACCGATTCTGGGGGCTGCGCAATGCCGATGAAGGCATACTCGGCGACTTCACTGCCACTAACTGGCAGAACCTGGGCGGCCCCGGTAGCGGTGGGGTCGGCGGTACGGCAGCGAGTGGGGATAGACGCATCGGCGCCGGTTCCGGCGACCCGCGTGGCTCGCACCGGCTGGTGATTACCGCGCCCGACGACAATGCTCTGAGGAATCATGAGAGCACGGCAGTGGATGAGGCCCATACTGACGCCGTCGAGCCGGCCTGGCGCTATCTGTTCACGGGCGGCGGCGCCGACTAGCAGCCGCCGGCTGCGCGCCGAATTGCGAATATAGCGTCTTGCGTGCACGCCACCGGCCCGTGGCCGCAGGTCAGGCCCATTGTCTATCGTTAGCGTGTCCAACATTCATGACGTGAATGTTGAGTATCACGAATATTGGCTTTTCGTATCGTCTGCCGATGCCTAGAATACGGGCCATCGATACCGGGCGGTGACCAGTCGGTGTATCCTGAGCCGCCTGACAGTCTGTGTAGCAGAAATTTCAAAGCCAGAGGATGACCATGTCACAGTATTCCAAGGATGTTGACGCGATTGCGTCCCTGCGCCAGGAGCAGGGCAGCACGTGGGAGGCAATCAATCCCGATCACGCGGCCCGTCTGCGCGCCCAGAACCGGTTCAAGACCGGCCTGGACATCGCCAAGTACACGGCCGGGATCATGCGTAAGGACATGGCCGACTACGACGCGGACTCGTCGCAGTACACGCAGTCGCTGGGCTGCTGGCACGGTTTCGTGGGCCAGCAGAAGGCCATCTCGATCAAGAAGCACTTCGGTAGCATGAAGAAGAGCTACCTGTATCTGTCCGGCTGGATGGTCGCGGCCATGCGTAGCGAGTTCGGCCCGCTGCCGGACCAGTCCATGCACGAAAAGACCACCGTGCCGTCGCTGATCAACGAGCTCTACACCTTCCTCAAGCAGGCCGACGCCTGGGAACTGAACCACTATTTCCGTGACCTGGAGCAAGCCAAGGAAGCGGGCGACGATGTGGCTGCCAAGAAGGCGCAGGAGTCCATCGACAACTTCGAGACCCACGTCATCCCGATCATTGCCGACATCGACGCCGGTTTCGGCAACGAAGAGGCCACCTATCTGCTGGCCAAGAAGATGATCGAGGCGGGCGCCTGCGCCATCCAGATCGAAAACCAGGTGTCCGACGTCAAGCAGTGCGGCCATCAGGACGGCAAGGTCACCGTGCCGCATGCGTCGTTCCTGGCGAAGATCAACGCCGTGCGTTATGCGTTCCTGGAACTGGGTGTGGATGACGGCATCATCGTCGCCCGTACCGATAGCCTGGGCGCGGGCCTGACCCAGCAGATCGCGGTCTCCGACGAGCCGGGTGATCTGGGCGACCAGTACAACAGCTTCCTGGACGGCGACGAGATTGCCGACGCCAGCGATATCAACGCCAATGATGTCGTTATCAAGCAGGGCGGCAAGCTGCTGCGTCCCAAGCGTCTGTCCTCCGGCCTGTTCGAGTTCAAGAAGGGCACTGGCGAAGACCGCGTGGTGCTGGACTGCATCACCAGTCTCAAGAACGGCGCCGACCTGCTGTGGATCGAGACCGAGAAGCCGCACGTCAAGCAGATTGGCGGCATGGTGGATCGCATCCGCAAGGAAGTGCCGAACGCCAAGCTGGTCTACAACAACAGCCCGTCGTTCAACTGGACGCTCAGCTTCCGTCAGCAGGTCTTCGATGCCTGGAGCGAAGAAGGCAAGGACGTGTCGTCCTACGATCGCGACAGCCTGATGGACGCCAAGTACGACGACACCGAGCTGGGCCAGCTGGCCGACCAGTGGATTCAGAACTTCCAGGAAGACGGCGCGCGCGAAGCGGGTATCTTCCATCACCTGATCACGCTGCCGACGTACCACACGGCGGCTCTGTCCACCGATCAGCTCTCCAAGGGCTACTTCGGCGATCTGGGCATGCTGGCCTATGTGGAAGGCGTGCAGCGCAAGGAAATCCGTGAAGGTATCGCCACCGTCAAGCACCAGGACATGGCCGGTTCCAACATCGGCGATGACCACAAGGAATTCTTCTCGCGTGAGAACGCGCTGAAGGCCGGTGGCAAGGACAACACCATGAACCAGTTTGGCTAAGGGCTGACGGATGGTGTGATCACGGTGGCATTCGCCGCGGTGGTCGAGAAAGCGGGGCCTGCGGGCCCCGCTTTTTTGTGCGCGCTATTTCCGGTGAGCGCGTCAGCGAGCGCGCTGGTAACGCCAGACGGTGGCCGGTGGCAGGTTGCGCCAGGCGAAATGGGCGATGTCGGCCCGGTAGCCCCATGCATGCAGTCGCTTACTCGCGACCGGAGATCCCGGCATATAGGTGATCTGGGTCATGGTCGCGCCGCTCTCGGCACGCTGGAAGCAGCCGTCGATAATGGCGCGTTGTGCAACGGCGGGCATGTTCAGGATCGGTAATGTGGAGATTATGGCGGCGACCCGGTTGATGCCCCGACGGTCGAACAGGGTCGGCATATCGGTCGCGTCGTGACAGGCCACGATATCGTCACCGAACCGGGCGCGCAGTCTTGCGGCCAAATCGGGGTTGGCTTCGACGGCCAGCAGGCGCGATGGTGGCAAACCGGCGTCCAGCAGCGCCGTGGTCACCGGACCGGTACCGGCGCCCAGCTCCACGACCCAACCGCTCGTCGCGCGGGGCAGATCCTTGAGCAGGCCCCCGCAGACATTCCGGCCACTGGGGGCGATGGTCGCAATCCGTCGGGGGGAGCGTAGCCACAGTTTCATCAGCATGCGGGCGTCGGCGCCGATCATGGCGTATCCCTTGTTGCGTTCAAACCGTCTTTATAGCGGGGTTTGATGACAGGTCCGTGACCGGCGCCCAGGTGAACCGATGCCTCGCCAGCCCGCCTTGCGAGCGGCGCCGGGCTGTCACCGGGTCTTCATTGATGCGTCATCGAAATATCATGGGCCATGCCTAGCCTTTCTTACCGACATTCCGGTGAGAGACAGGCCATGGCAACTGCTGCCCACGCACTTGAAAACACCCGAGACGACGCGACCCGGGTCGGCCGGTTCAGCTACCGTCTAGCCGACCGCCAAGCCGAGGTCGAGGAGAGTTTCCGCTTGCGCCACCGCGTATTCGTGAAGGAAATGGGGGCCGACGTGTCCAATGCCGCCAATGGCAAGGAATCCGACGGCTTCGATCGCTATTGCAGCCACTTCATCGTGCGCGACGCGCTGAAGGACCAGGTGGTGGCATCCACCCGTGTACTCACGCACGACGCCGCGGAGGATGCGGGTGGCTTCTACTCGGCCGGTGAATTCGACATGACGGCCGTGCTCGCGCGACCGGGCCGGTTTCTCGAGATTGGCCGCACCTGCGTGCATCCTGATTATCGTCGCGGCGGTGCGATCAGCGTGCTCTGGGCGGGCGTTTCGGACCTGGTCCGGCGGGGCGGGTACGATCATCTGATCGGTTGCGCCAGTATTGATCTCAGCCATGGCGCCGGTACCGCGCACGCCATTTATGCGCATGTGAGCGAGCGTCATCTGGCCCCGCACAACCGGCAGGTGGCGCCGCATCTGCCGCTGCCGGACGTGGCGCCTGCCGACGTAGTGCGCCTGCCGCCGCTGCTCAAGGCCTACCTGCGTCTGGGGGCCCAGGTGGGCGGGCCGCCCTGTTGGGATCCGGCGTTCGGCGTCGCGGATCTGTTCATGCATCTGGAAATAGCCAATCTGTGTTCGCGCTACGCTCGCCATTTCCTGCACAGGGGTGCGACGAGTTCGCAGCAGCTTGCGGTTGTTTCCTGAAGGGGTGTCTACAAAACTACTGCGCTCGGCATTTCAAGCCCGTACGGTGCTCGAAATGCTCACGTATCCCTATACGCTGCGCTTTCGGCACCCGCTACGTGTTGTGAATACCCTCTGAGGCCTGGCCGCGGTCTGGCGGCCGCATGAACGAACGATTGGTGTCCATGATGCGTTCGAATAGTGGCATGGCGGTGTTCCCTGTTTTGCGTTATTGGTTTGTCGATACTGCCGTGTTTATACGTGATTGTTGTGCCGGATCACATCACGAGTCGGTAACGCACCGTTGGCCAAAGATGAGTCCGCCGGCTACGCTGTGCTTATCCGGATAACCACTGTTGATTGCTGTGCGCGAAACCGCTTGTCCTGCTCCCGTTGCGCGTGTCGTGCGTTTGTGCGCGCTTGTCGATCTGCCGATTGTCGCCTGGCTGGCCGTGCCCGGACTGGCGCCGTGGTTACTGTGGCTGGTGTATGGCCTGGACAGCGCCTTCGGGTTGGGCTCGGCGGCGCCCGTGATACCGCCCATCGCCTGGCTGTTCGTCAATCTTGCGGGTGTGCTCGGGCTATTGTGGGCGGGGTATCGCTTGTACGCGCCAACGCCGGCTCTTGCATGGGCCGATGGTGGCGGACGGCTCGTGGTCGCGGTACTGATGGGGTACTACGTGTTCTGGCAGGGCGTGACGCCGGTGGTCCTGCTGTTCGTCGTGACCGAGTTGGTGGGTAGTTATGCGCAACTTCGGCTGCTGTTGCGGCAACGCCAGTAAGCGATGTGGTCGCCATCTGCCGTCAGGGGATGGCATGACCTCGTCGTGTGTGCGAGCTATTTTTTCCGGGACGATAGACCGAAGTCGCGGAACGGCTCGTCGCGTTCGCGTACCGCCTGCTTGAAGCCCGCCTCCATGGCGCGCTGCTGGAACGCGTAGCCTTCCTCGGTATGCCGCGTGATGCCGTCGAATACCGTGCCCATGACCTGGGTGGAGTGCAGCCCCTGTTGCATCACCGATTGATTGAGCAGCAGTTTCATCATCACGAGCTGGTTGACCGGCATGCGGGCGATGCGTTCGAGCAGGGCCTCGAAACGCGCGTCCAGTTCGTCGGCCGGTGCGGACTCGATCGCCAGCCCCCATTCCTGTGCCCGCTTGCCGGACAGGCAATCGCCGGTAAACAGCAGTCGCTTGGCTTTTTCCAGACCGATGCGATGAAACCATAGCGATGTCGTCGGGCAGCCCCAGACCCGCGCGGGTGGATAGCCGATCTTGGCGTCGTCGGCGATCACCAGTAGGTCGGAGCACAGGGCCATGTCGGTACCGCCGGCCACGCAGAAGCCATGCACCTTGCAGACTACCGGCTTGTCGCTGTGGAACAGGCTCATGAAGCCTTTCACGTTGCGGCTCATCATGGCGTAATCGACCATCGGATCCCAGGTCTCGCCTGGCGTGTGGTTGTGTTTCTGCACGTTCGGGTCCAGCGGCGAGCCCTCGACGGCGTCGGCCGTTTCGAAGGCCTGCGCCTCGGCGCTGTCGACCAGATCGTAACCGCCGCAGAAACCGTTGCCGTTGCCGGCCAGCGCGATGACATGCACCGCCGGATCCAGATTTGCGCGTTCCACGCAGGCCGCTAGTTCGCGCGGCATGGCCAGGGTAATACCGTTGCCGCGTGCCGGACGGTCGAGGGTGATACGGGCGACACGGCCGTCGCGTGCGTAGGTCAGTGTTTGTAGATCGTCCATGTTCGCGTCCTTGTCAGCGATGGCATACGAGCGTGCAGTCACTTCAGGCCGAGTATCCGAGCGGTCTGGCTGCGCGCAATCATCTGCGTGAGTTGCGGGGATATCCGTTGCGTCAGCCAGCCGATGCCGACTTCCCCGCGCGGCGATACACAGAACAGTTTGCCCTTGCGGACGTCCTGCAGCAGGTCCGATGCGACCTTGTCGGGTGAGGTGCCCTTGGTCTCGTAGTAATCCACCGCCTGCGATTGATGCGACTCGATTTCGCCGCGCATCCGGGTCTTCTTGACGATTGCGGTATTGATGATGCCGGGGCACAGGATGGTCACCTTGATCGGACTGCCGTGCAGCTCCGCCGCCAGCGATTGCGACAGGCCTACGACCGCGTGTTTCGACGCACAGTAGGGCGCCATGCGCGGCAGTGCGATCAGGCCCGCGGCCGAGGCGGTATTGATTATATGCGCGTTGCCGCCCTGCTGTTGCATGCGGGGCAGGAAGGCATGAATACCGTTGATCACGCCCATGACGTTGATCTCCATGACCTGGCGCCAGTCGTCGAGTTCGGTATCCGCCACCAGACCCGCGTGGCCGATGCCGGCGTTGTTGAACAACAGATCCAGCCGGCCGTCCTCTGCGAACACGCGCTCGGCCAGGTCGGCCACGGCCTCGGCATTCGTTACATCGACCGTGTGCGCAGTCGCGCCATCCAGCTCCGCGGCGATCGCCGTTGCCGCATCGCCGTCGATGTCGGCGCAGTGGACCCTGACCCCGTTGCGGCCGAGCAGCCGCGCAATCGATTGGCCGATGCCAGAACCAGCGCCGGTGACGACGGCATTCTTGTGTTCGTAAAAGCGATGCAGAGACGGCACGGCGTTTTCTCCTCGTGGTTCACTGGATGTTCAGACAGGCTATGGCTTTCTATGGTCAGACGTTTCGATCATACATGCGACAAGGAGACAGACGATGTCCCATTTCCGGATGACAGGTGCCGCCATTGCCGGTGCCGCGCTCGCGCTGACCGCGTTCACCACGACCGCTTGGAGCGACGACGGCGACGACTACGGCGCCGAGCGTCTGGACAACCGCGCCGAGCGGGTACAAGAGCGTACCGAGCGCCGGGCCGAGCGTGTTGAACAGCGTGGCGAGCGGCGTGCCGACCGTATTGAAGACCGGCGCGATCGTGTCGGGGAAGGTGCCTCGGATCGGCGTGAGCTACGCGAGGAGCGTCGCGAGGCCGGACACGAGCGGCGCGAGGAACGCCGTGAGCGTCGGCAGGACCGGCGAGAAGAACGCCGGGATGCTCTCGAGGAAGGCCACGACCGGCGCGAGGATCGGCGTGAAGATCGCCAGGATCGGCGTGAAGACCGGCGTGAAGACCGCCAGGATCGCCGCGAAGATCGCCGTGAGCGGTTGGAAGAATACGACGATTAAGTCATGTGGCGCCGGGCGGTTCGATGGATCATCCGGCGCGAATGCTTGAACCGGAACCCGCTAGGAGTCTGCGTTGTAGGAAGCGTGCGAGCGAGAGCGTGCTCGATTTGAGTCAGATTTTGCGTTCATTTGAGGCGAATGGTTGTTCCCCCGGAATAATCACTAGCACGAAAATGAGCGTGAAATATGGCCAAATCGACGCGTTCGTAGCCGGATGTTTTTCTGCGGCGCAGGCTCCTAGCGCACTTTGCCCCGTAGCGCCTTGGTGCGACCGTGCCGGGTTTTCCGGTCCAGGCGTTTACGCTTGGCGGCGCGGGATGGTCGCGTCGCCTTGCGTTTCTTGGGTACTTCGGCCGCGCTACGGACCAGTGAACGCAGCCGGCGCAGAGCATCCTCGCGGTTGGCGTCCTGACTGCGGAACCGCTGCGCCTTGATCACGATGACGCCATCGGCCGTAATACGCTGTTCCGAGCGCGCGAGAAGCCGCTGCTTGTAGAAGTCGGGCAGGCTGGAGGCGGCGATGTCGAAACGCAGATGGATGGCAGACGCCACCTTGTTGACGTTCTGACCGCCCGCGCCCTGCGCACGGATCGCCTGCCACTCGATCTCGCTGTCGGGTATGGCGACGTTGTTGGAAATCTGCAGCATGGCCGGCTTTCGAATCGCAGATACGAAACACCATGATAACGAACGCAGGTTTGGCTTCCGTGAACTACCGAGCAATCGTCACCGTATGAAAAGCGGAGGCTGGCGCCCTCAAGTCGCGTGACGGCTCGGGTACACTGTGCCGATACGAAGGCAATAACGAACGATCGACCATGGCCAAATCGCTACAGGAACAACTACTCGACAGTGGCGCCGCCCGGCCGAAACAGGCGAAGAAAGCGCGCCGTGAAAAAACGGCCCGCAACAAGCAGGCACGCCGAGAGGGTCAGCGTCCGGACGACGAACAGGCGCTGCAACAGCAGATTGCCGCGGGCGAAGCCGCCAAGCGCGAACGCGACGACCGTCTCAATGCGGAACAGAAGGCACGCCGCGAAGCCCGCGAAATCGATCACGCGGTAAGCCAGATCATCACCCGCAACCGTATTGAAGCCGACCGCTCGGGTGCGGAGACGGTGGCCTACAGTTACACCATCGGCCACAAGATCCGGCGGATCGAGGTCAGCGACCGGCAACGCCGGGATCTTGCCGCCGGGCGGTTGGCCATCGTGCGTCACCGGGACGACTCGGCGTTGGTACCACGCCCGGTGGCCGAGCGGCTCATGGAGAAGATACCGGAGCAGGTATGGCTGGTGACACGGGACGACGATCCCGCGGACCCGGACGATCCCTACGCCGAGTTCCCGATACCGGATGATTTGATGTGGTGAGCGGCGACGCGTTTTTCAGCGACGATGGCAGTGGCCTGTTTACGGCGACCGATTATACCCGGGGGCCGTGGAGTTCCGAGCACCAGCACGCCGGCCCACCCGCGGCGTTGCTGGCGCGAGCGATCGAGGCCACGTTGCCCGAAGAGCTGGCCATGCAGGTGGTACGGCTGACAATAGAGATTCTGCGGCCAGTGCCGATAGCGACGCTGGCGGTCGCCACCGAGACCTCGCACCCCGGTCGGCGCGTGCGGTTTGTCGAAGCGACGTTGACCGACGAGACCTCCGGCAAGGTATGTCTGCGTGCCCGGGCGCTGGCTATTCGTGTCGCGGATCTGCCGGTGCCGCCGGTAGCGGACACGGGTACATCGCCGTTGCCGCCGGCACAGGCACGTGCCTTCGAATTCCCGTTCTTTGCCGAGGGGAACGGCTATCACCGTGCCATGGAAACACGGATTGCCCGTGGCGAATGGAGCAAGGGGCCGGTGGCGGCGTGGATGCGCATGCGGGTTGCGTTGGTGGCCGGTGAGGCGCCCAGCCCGCTGCAACGGGTGGTCGCGGCCGCGGATTCCGGCAACGGCGTGAGCGTGACGTTGGACCTCGAGCGTTTTACCTTCATGAATCCCGACCTGACGGTCTATCTGCATCGCATGCCGGTCGGTGAATGGGTGTGTCTGGATGCCGCCACCACGCCGGAACAAACCGGTATCGGCCTGGCAGATACCCGGCTGCATGATGCTGATGGCCCGATCGGACGCAGCGACCAGGCGTTGATTATCCAGCAAAGATGAATTGGGGCGTTGCTGCGCCGGCTTGCGAATAAATCGTCCTGACGGCCGGAGTAGCGGTGTCTCTGCCATCGCACAGAGGCCGCCAACAATCTATGACAGCTGACGATAATCCTGGATTCGGTCCGTGATGATGTCCGCGAGTGACGCGGCCGCCCGTGTAGCGCGGCCGGGACTGCGATAAAGACGGATATCGATGTCGGGTAACTCGGGTAGATTGGCTTGTTCGGGATCAAGAATCTCGAGGCTCGCGTCGACCATGCTCGGAATGGCAACCGTGACGGCCAGGCCGGCGGCCACAGTGACACGCAGCGCGCCGAAGGCCTGGCTTTCGTAGGCGGATCGCCAGGTTCGGCTGGCCGCGTCGAGCGCGGATGTGGCGGCGCTGCGAAACGCGCAGATGCCCTGCGGCCATAATGCCAGGGGCAACGGCTCTCGCAGGTGCGCGCCCGATCCGGGGGCAGTGACCCAGACCAGAGGTTCGCGCCGCAATTGCCGGCCGCCTTGCGACCGCGACTCGCGGGTAACGATTGCCAGATCGATGTCGCCGGCCGCCACTTGCTCGACGAGTGTCACGCTCAGTTCCGAGCGGACCTCCATTTCCACTTGCGGATAACGCTCCGCGAAAAGCGCCAGGGTCTCTGGCATGTACAGTGCGAAATCGGCCGGCAAGCCGAGCCTGACCTTGCCGGCGATATCACGGTCCGATAGGCGATCCCGCAGTTCGGAATTGAGCCGCAGCATTTCGCGCGCATAGCCGAGCACTTGTCTTCCGGCACGGGTGGGATGAAGCCGGCGCGACGTGCGCGCGAGCAGCGCCACGCCCAGTGTCTCCTCGAGACGCTGGACCTGCATGCTGATCGCCGACTGCGAATAGCTCAGCTGCTTGGCCGCGCCCGTAAAGCTTTCGTTTTCGACGATCGCGACGAATCCTTGTAGTGCTCGTAAATCCAGTACCGGCGGACGCATCAGTTATCACTCATATTGATAGATCGTTTAAAAAATAGCGTTTAACAGATCGCGTCCGCAAGTTCATATTCGAATGCCTTGCGTCATGTCGAGCATCTTATGTCGATCGATCAAAGAGAAAACGGTTCCGATCTGCGTCTTCTCGGCCTCAGCGCTGGCGTGATTGTCATGTGGGGCGTAACCGCCTGGTTGCGAAAAGTCGCCGGCGATCTGCCGCCGCTCGAACTGACCGGCCTGGCGATGCTGGCCGCGGCCGCTTGCAGCCGGGCGCTGCCGAACACGCGCGGTGTGGCGCGGCGTGCCCCGCGCTCACATCCCTGGTATGCGTGGATTCTGATTTCGGGCGGACTCGTTGGCGGCGCCGCATTCTATTTCGGCGCACTCGAGACGGCGCCAGCCGCCCAAGTCGTTGTGATCACGTATACGTGGCCATTGCTGTTCGCTCTCGCCAGCGACGTCTATAGTCGGCGCCGGCCGTCTGTCGTCACGTTCTTCAGTCTGTTGCTCGGTCTGGCGGGTGTGGTCGTCATGAACGGCGGGACACAGACGCCGACCCTGTCGACATTGATCGGCTATATCGGTGGCTTGTGCGCCGGGCTGAGTTGGGTGGCCTACTCGCTGTTTCTGCAGGTTTACGAGCGACCGGTGACTCGGGATTTCCCGATGTTTTTTGCGGCCGGCGGACTACTCGCGCTCGGCCTGCAAAGTGTCGTTGGCGGCGGTTTGGTTTGGCCCGGGAGTGGGACAAGCTATGTGGCAACGGCGGTGCTCGGTATCGGGCCCTATGGCTTGGGATTCGTGGCTTGGGGCCACGTCGTGCGAAATGGCAATCCGCGCGTGATACCGATATTGCCCTACGCCGTGCCCGCAGTTGCGGCTATTACATTGGTATGCGCGGGAGATACCCGCCCAACCTTGTCTCTATTCGCGGGTTGCTTGCTCGCCGGGGCTGCTTGCATAAGCGCGTTACGGCAATCCGCCAATTGATTATTTGATTATGTACGAAGCTCAGCTGCCTATACGGTCGAGCGACAATGCGTGTGCGCTTGGTGGGTTCGGTCTGTATTCAGCCCCTTGGCGGCTTTGCGCCTTGGCGTGAGTCATCCGTTTTTTATCACTGCTGCCCTCAGCTTCGTCGCGTAGATTCGGCTGAGCTCCAGCCATAATCAAAAGCCTCCAAATGTTGGTCCACGACCATGGCTCTTGAAACGCAACGCTACTGATATTGCACTTGGTGTCGGTATGATTAAATAAGTCAGGCGCCGTTGCGGGGCGTTTGGTCGGAAAAACAGCCAGACAGGGGGACAAGGATGGCGAACAAGGAAGACAAGAAGAACCGATCCCGGCTGGGGCAGGTCACGGACTTTACCGCCAGCCTGTCGAAATCCGCCATCGGTACGTTGTCACGGCGCGTCGGTGGGCTGTCGCTCAAGATGGGCAGCACTTTCATTCTCAACTCGGCCCAGCTCACGTTGTTTTCCGCCGAGCAGCGCGCGTGGATGCGGCGGGCCGGGGAAGCGATCCACGATGCCCGCGAGACCGCGGGCATGTCGCTGGATGATCTGGCCAATGCGCTGGATCTGGAGGACAAGACGGTTCTCAAGGCGATCGAGCAGGGCTCGGCGACGGTCTCGTTCGAGCTGATTCTACGCCTGACATCGTTGCTGGCCCGCAACGACCCGATTCCGTTTCTTGTGAGCCTCGTGCGTGGCTTCAATCCGCGGCTATGGGCGTTGCTGGAGGATTGGGGTATCGGCCATTTGCCCACGATGGTCGAGCGCGACCG